>Ga0068705_10001048_pt1 | contig 14015 bp, 16 predicted proteins | sample YNPMSTMetaG_FD_65631 | JGI IMG/M metagenome (GOLD analysis project Ga0068705, IMG submission 65631) | Anoxygenic and chlorotrophic microbial mat microbial communities from Yellowstone National Park, USA - YNP MS-T MetaG | ecosystem: Environmental > Aquatic > Thermal springs > Hot (42-90C) >... | reverse complement strand
GATGTGTTCGTGCATCATAGCGCCATTGTGATGGAGGGTTACCGCACCCTCGAAAATGGCGCGGAAGTGGAGTTTGAAGTCAGGCAAGGACCCAAAGGTTTGCAGGCCGAGAACGTGCAGCGGGTGTAATGATCAGGCGCCGCGGCGGCGTCCGCCAGCTTTTCCCGCCTGCCCGCGACTCAGTTGGTGAGCTGCTGGGTGTAGCTTTCCTCGATCAAGGGAAGGAAGCGCTTTTTCCATTGCTCGTAGGCCGACGTAGAAGGAAAGCGTTCCGCGGCCGTTGCGTCGTCAAACTCGATCGCGTAAGCGGTCATGAAATCCCGCGGCTGGACGCGGAGGGCGCGCAGCCATAGGTTGCGCACGCCTGGCGCGGCGGCGGCGGCCTTCTCGATCTCCTCGAGCGCCGTCTTGCGCTGCTCCGGGGCTGCCTCCGCGGTCCACTTGATCGTGACCACTTGAATTACGGTCTTAGGCCGGCCGTGCACTTTGGCCGCAACCGCCAGCCCCGCCAGCAGAAGCGCCGCGGCGGCCGCGGCCGCCAGCGGGACGGAGAACAATCGCCCTAACTGTGCCGGTTTCATCCCGCCGAGGCTCCTTTCTGTTTGCGCAAGCCCGACCACTGTTCGCAGACCACGATCGAATTGGCGGGGTTCGAGGGAAGATACTTCACCAGCACCGGGCCGGCGGGCTCCGGCGGCAGCAGGTGGCGCAAGGCCGATACGTCTTGAGCCGCGCTATATTCGGCGCCGCCGACGGAGTAGCTGTAATGCAGGACGTCCTGTTGCAGCTCCAGCGCCATGCCGCACACCATCCGGCCGCGGGCGTTCACTTCCAGCCGGCGCCGCTTCTCGCGCTCGGCCGGAGGCCGGCGTTTCAACAGGACGAGCTGCACGAGCGCAGCCATGCCGGAGACCGCCGCCACGGCGGCCAGGCTTGCCGGCGTCAAAATCGCGAGCGTGTGATCCATGGCCGCGGACCAAAACAGAAACCGAACTTCGCGTTTTCTGATCCTATCACCTTGGCCCCCCGCCGGTCCACGGACAGGCGAAAAGTCCGGGGGCCGTCCGGTACTAGAAAACCCTGGCTATTCCTGAAGAATCTTGGTGATGCGCTTGAGCTGGGACTTGACCTCTTCGCTGGCGTCCACCATGGCGTTGGTGTCGTAGATCACCCGCGGCGTCATGAACACCACCAGCTCGGTGCGGGCGTTGCTCTTGGACTTGGCGCCGAAGGCGCTGCCCACCACCGGGATCCGGTGCAGGAACGGAACGCCGGCGCTGCTGGAAGTGTTGGAGTCGGAGATGATGCCCCCCACGGCGATGGTGTCGCCGTCTTGGACGGTCACCTGGGTCTGCACGTTGCGCGTGGAAAACGAAGGCGACTGAATGGCCGCGTTGGCCGAGGGCGCTTGCGGGCTGCTGACCTCCTGGTTGATCACCAGGGTCACGATGCCGCTGGGATTGACCCGCGCCAGGACGTTGAGGGTTACGCCGGTGCTCCGGCTGGAGATGGTATTGGCGAACAGCGAGCTGCCGCCCTGCTGCACCCCGGTGACGGCCTGTGAAGCCAGGACCGGGACTTCCTGGCCAACGTTGATCGAGGCGGGAATGCTATCAGTCGCGATCACCATAGGGGCCGAGATCACCTTGGTGTGCCGGTTGTCCTCCGAAGCGGAGAGAATTCCGAGCAACTCCCGCGTCTTGCCCACCAGCACGCCCGAGGTGAGTCCCAATCCGGAGGCGCTGCTTACGCCCTGCGTCACCCGGGAGGTGGGAGCGCCCTGCATCCCTCCGTTGAGCTTTTGGAAATAGGCTGTGACGCCGCTGGCGAACGCGCCCGTCAGCGTCACCTCGTAGATCTTGGCCTCGATGAGGACTTGGCGGGGCGGGATGTCCAGCTCTTTGAGCAGCTTCAGGATTTTGGCGTAGTCCTGGGCCGTGGCTTGAATCAGCAGGGTGTTATCCATGGGGTTCGGGACCACTCTCGGCACTCCCTCCGGCACAACTCCTACGCCCAAGCCCGCGCCCAGATAGTAGCCGGACAGGTCACCCGTCATGGGGCTCACGGCCGGCGCCTGTTGCGCCGTGGCTGCACCACCGCCTCCGGCCTGCGCCGCCGCGGCGGTTGGATTCCGGGCGGCCATCGCCCCCATGCGTCCCGCCTGCAAGGCGTAAGCGCCGGGGTAGAGACCGCCAGCCATCCCATAGCCGCCGTAGGCCATGCCCGGATACCCGCCATAGCCGCCCATCGCTCCCATGGCCGGGTAGCCGCCGTAGCCGGCGCCCATGTAGCCTCCATAGCCGCCGTAGCCCATGCCGCCCATCATGCCCATTCCGTAGGTGGGGTAGCCGAGCATCCCCAAGTAGAGCTGCATGATGACCGCCGCCAGGATTTCGGCTTGGCCATACTTCACCCGGTAGACGTAGTTGTCCATGGCGCCGACGGTAACCTCCACCCGGACGTCCAGTTTCTTCAGCCAGGTCTCCACCGTCTCGAAGACGCCGGGATTAGGGGCCACGGCGATGATCGTGTTGATCCGGTCGAGGGGCATGAGCTTCACCGGGCTGGACTTCTCCCCGCCGAGCGAGATGGAGCGCAGGATCGAATCCAGCTCCTTGGCGATGTCGCTCGGGCTTCCGTTCTTCACCTCGAAAAGCCGGACCCGCTGGCCGGCCAGCGCGTCGCTGTCGAACAGCGCGATCAGCTCCATGGTGCGCCGCATGTTGCGGTTGTTGTCGAGCAACAGCAGCAGGTTGGCGGGCTCATAGACGATCATGCTGGCGCCTTCGCCGATGAACCGCTCCAGGAGTTTGGAAAGCTCGCCCACGGTGGCGTACTTGAGGAAGATCAGGTTTAGCGACATCTGCTCGTCATCCGGCAGGTTCTGCGGATTGACGCGCGGCGACAGCGGCATGCGCGCCACATCGGCCAGCGGCACGATGCGGTGGATGGGGCCGACCTCCACCATGGCGAAGCCATTGATGCGCAGAATGGTGTCCAACAGCGCCCGGGCGTTCACTTCGCGCAGTTCCCCGTAGGTGTGCACGGACACCGAACCCTTCACCCGGGGATCCAGGATGTAGTTGATCCGCAGTTGCCTGGCCAGCACGTCGATGACTTCGATCAGAGAGGCATTCTGCAAATGCAAGACCGCTCCACCGCCCGGTCCAGGTGTGACCTGAGCGGCGGGCGCCGCCGTCTGCGGCGTGGTGGCGGCAGGAGGAGCCTCGGGTTTGGCGGCCTCGGGAGCCGGGGCTTGCTGTGGCTTGGCTTGCTCGGCCGCGGGAGCGGCCGCAGCCGCCGCTTCGGGCTTGGCCTGCCCCGGAGCGGGCGCGGACGGCGGTTGCTGCGCCGCCAACAAGCCAAAAACGGTCAGGTAGACGACTACAGTCCGCACAGGATGCCTCATTGATCCTCCTTCTTCGACTTCTTGGCCGCTTCCTCAGCCCGGCGCTGTTCCCGCTCCCAGGCCCGGCGCTCCAGCTCGTTCAGTTCCGTCTTCTTCTTGGTCCATTTCACCGGCACGAAGGGAGTCATGCGCTGGAACTCAATGCTGTCGCCCACTTCGCGCACCTTCAGGTCCGGCGGTGGCTCGTTCTCGTCGTCCTTCTCGGCCTTGGCCGGGGTTTCCGGGACCTTCACGGTTCCAAAGGGCGTCTCGCGCACAATGTAGGTCTTGCCGTCAGAGCCGGTGACCCGCTTGGGTTCGGCTTCTTTCTTGCCCGCCGCCGGCGCCGCGCCGCCGGACTGGCTCTGCTTCGGCTGATCCTGAGACTTCGACTCATTCGAACCCTTGTCCTGAGCCCACAGAAAGACCCCGCACAGCGCCATCATCCAAACGGCGTGCCTGATTCCATTCCGAAGCATTCTCAACATGTCTGGCATCTCCCAATCCGAGTTCATTTCACCGGCTCCCAGCGGCAGACCGCCACGAAGGGAGTCTGATAGATCACCTTCTTGAAACCATCCCGCACGGTTCCGGCCGGCGTCGTGTCTCCAGGCACGCAGGCCCGGTAGCCGTCGCCGGTATCCCGCCCCGGCCCGCTTTCCGCCTGGCTGGAGGAAGCGCTGACCGATCCCACTGTGGTCGTGACCGGGGCTGGGGCCGTTTCCTGTACGGGCGCTGGAACCGGCGCGGCGGCCGCGGCGGCTGCGGGCGGCGGAGTATTAGCGTCCGGCTTCAGATCTTGCAGCGTCTTGCGGAACTGCTTTCCGTCCCATTCGAAGACCAGCTCGTCATTGTGAATCGAGGCCAGCACAAACTCGCCCACTTTGTCCCCGGCGCGGTAGCCCCGGTTGGGCGCGCCGGGCTTTTCACTCAGGATCACCGTGGGCGCATCGCCCAGGCTCATCAGTCCATAAGCGACCGGGAACGGCGGCACGGGCTTGGGCGGCGGCTCCTCGATGACCACATCCGGGTTGCGGTCCGGCGTGAACAAGGTTTTGTGCGCCACCTCGCCGTAGTCCGCAGGGCGGGCAGGGGGCGGCGGATTCAGTTCGGGCACGGGGACCGCCGCGGGCGGAGGCGGCGCCTGCCGCAACAGCTTGCTTTCCTGGGCGCGGATCTCCTTTTGCCGCACATGGAGCTGCCAGGCGGCCGCGCCGGCCAGCGCCGCCAGGACCAGATTCAGAAGGATAAGTTTGCGCTTCATAACAACCCGCCTTGGCGTTTCTCGGGGACCAGCTTGCGCGGGCCCGCCGCTGAGATGGTCAAGCGCACGTTGAGCGTTTTCTGCTTGGCGTCGCCTGGGGTGATTCGCAGGCCGCTCGCCGCCAGCCACTCCGGCTGAGCCGTGATGTCGGCCAGCAAGTTCACCAGCTGGTCGATGCGGCAGGTGAAGGCGACCGGCACGCTGACCTCGGCGTAATCGTTGCCGAGCGGCCGGGTCTGTCCTACTTCCGGCGTGCGGATTTCGATGGGCGGCTGCTGCGCCCCGGCGATGCGGCGCATGATTGTGACCAACTGGGCCTGGGCTTGGGCCGGGGTCTCGGCCTGAATCATGCCCTGTTCTCTTCGCGCCAGTTGGGCCGCAAGCGCCTTCTCCGCCTGCTCCAAACCCGGCGCTTCGGCGGCCATCTTGCGCAGCCGGGCCAGACGTTTCTCCGCTGCCGGGATCGAATCCACCACGTGCACCACGGGCGGCTTTTCCTCTTCCGGCAGCGCGTAGCGCAAGACTACGATCGCCACCAGCGTAATCGCCAGCAGCAACAGCGCCCGGCGGTCTCGTTGCTGAAGGGTCATGGCGCCACTCCTTCCCGGAGGGCCCGGATGCGGAAGGTTTCCTTGGTCCCCGAACGTCCCACTGGTCCGACGAATTCGGAATTCCGGAAATACGGCGTCTCGTCCAGCGCTTTGAGCAGCGGCGCGGCCTGATCGATTTCGCCGGAGATGACGACCGCCTCACGAGTGATTTCCAGGGAATTGATCCAGGCGGGAGGCGCCAGCACCCGGGTCAGAGCATTCAGCGCATCCAGATCTTCGCGGGTCCGGTTGCGGAACGCATCGAGCAGCAGGATCTGCTCCTGTTCCTTCTGGATCCGCTTGCGCAGCATGTCCACCCGCTGCGCCTGCGGCTCCAGCTTCAGGATCTCCGCTTCGAGCATCGCGAGCTGTCTCCGGCGGGCCAGCTCCGGCTGGGCGGCAGCGGCCGCCACCAGCGCCACCAGAAGCAGAGCCAGCGCCAGGGTCGGCACAATCAAGGCCCGGTTGCCGCCGGCGCGGTACTGCGGCGGCAGCAAGTTGGGCCGGATTCCCAGCCAGGGGCAGGCTGAGGCGAGCGCAGCGGCGTAGCCCACCGCCGAGCGGGACAGATCGAACCCCTCCGGCGCTTTCACCGGTTGAGGAAGAATGCCGGCCAGCGGCCGCGCTTCCGTTTCGGGAGGCAGCCGCAGCTCGGAGAGCGCCAAGGCCACGGCCCGCTCCGGATTCATTTCGACCACCGCGGAAAAGATGGGGCGGTCCTGGCTTTCCCCGTACAGCTCAACCTGGCCGTTTCCTGCCGCCGCGACGAATCCGCCTGCGGGAGGCGAGCTCAGGATGCGCGCGCCGGTGTACAAGGCCGCGGTGGAGAAGGAAAATGCCGCAGCCTTGACGCCGGCTTCGAGGAAGACCTGAGCATACCGCTCCACCAGACTCTTTCGTGCGATTCCGATTAGAACCACGGGAGTGCCCGGCAGCCGGGACCAGGCTGTGACCACTTCATCCTCGCCATAGGGATGGAGCCCGTCCAACTGAAGTGCGATTGCGGCTTCCAGGTCCCGCGGGGCGACGCCGGGCAGGGCGAGCTGGCGCACGATGACCTCGCTGCGCGGCAGCAGGAATGTCGCGGCCAAGTGCGCCAGTCCCAGGCGCTTGAGAAAGGCTTGATACTCAACGCCCCATTCGGCCGCCGGCCGCTCGAGAAAGCGCTCGAAGATGGCCTGGTCCAGCACCCGGACGCCGCCGGGCCGCACGCGCACCACCGTGGCCACCAAGTCCTGGCCCGAGACCTCCAGGCTTACGCCCGCGCCGACGGCGATCAGTTTTCGGATATCCATGCGTCGTTGTGTTCCCACATCCAGTCGTACCAGCGCAGCACGGGGTTCCGGACCGCCCCGGATTCTCCAAAGTAAACCAGCGCGCCAACCGTGCGCCGCAAATCGCCGGGCTTTCCCCCGGCCGCGCGCAGCCAGGCGGTGGCCCGCAGGGTGTACATCTGAGTGCCGCCGAGGGTCAAGCGGGGACTGACCGCCGGCCGGAGACCCAGCTCGCGCAGCCGTTGCAGGTTGCGGAACGGGGCCGCCGTCCGGGCTTCCAGAATGACCCGGATCTCCTGCTCCAGCAGACCGGCGGCGGCCAGCACGGGGGCGGGCGCCGAATTTGCATCCACGGCCCAGCGGCTGCCATACACCGACAGGCAGTCGCGCAGTCCCAGCCGGCGCACAGGCCTCCCCTGCGCCGCCATCTCCAGTCCGCCGTAGAAAAGCTCCGGTGTCACGCCGTTCACCAGCAAGAGTTCTTCAACCTCTTGAAAGGACGCGCGCGGAGGCCGAAAAGACGGAACCCCGGGCGGAGAAATCACTTCAAAAATGCCCGGCGCCGGCCCTCCCTGTCCCGTGCGCCGCGCGACGATGCCGCCGACGATGCTTTCCGCACGCACCGGCTCCACGCCGAGAGCGGCCAGCAGCCGAGCCAGATCCTCGGGCGGGGAGGTGTTCAGGTTGAGCTTGGCGTTTTCCGGGACGATGTTCACCACCGCCCAGCCCGTGTCGAATTCGAAGCGCAGTTGCCGCATCCAGGGCTCGAAGAAGCGGGGCGTGCCGTCGGGGTTGCGGTAGCGCGCGCCCCACTCCATATAAGCGAGGGCCCTTTCGATGGCGCCGGCGGCGAGGAAGTAGGCCCGGGTGGAGTCCAGGTGGGTGGAGGTCCGGTCCGTCTCGCTGCGCACCGTGGAGGCCACCGAGAAGGCGATCGCGGCTAGAGCTGCGGTCAGCCACAGGACGGCGAGCAGCGCGCCTCCGCGCCTCGTGCTAAGGCGCATAAGTCCTCCCCGGCTCGGCGATCACGTGCAGCGGGATGGTTGCCGTTACCGGGCGCAGCCGGACCGCGTCGGATTCCACAGGAGCCATCTCGATCCGCACGGCCGCGGGCCATCGCGGCAGAAACCAGTGCGGCGTCCAGCGGTCTTCGGCCGGATTACGGCCGCGCTCCAGAAACGAGAAGCGGCAATAGGCTAGCCGATCGGCCAGAACGAACGATTGTGGGCCGATTTCGATGGGGCGGAAGATGGGCGCGGGCGCGCCCGTCGTCTCGTCCGTCCGCATCCCCGTGCAATAAATTCCGGCCGAGGGCGCACCGGCATAGGGGCGCTCGTTGACCACCAGCCGGAGACCGGCGCCGGGCTCACCGGGGATGACCTGGAACTCGAGGATCTGCGGGAGACCGCGCCAGCCATCCTTCAACGAAAAGGCCGAGACGAAGCGCATGCTTTGGGGCTCCCCCTGAAAGAACGGGATCCGGGCGGGGGGCCGGTCCCCATCCGGGAGGCAATCGGTGACGACCGGGACAAAGGCCGCCACCTGCTGCTCGACGATGCGCTGCGCTCCCGCCAGCCGGCGGTTATCCATCAGGCGGGTCTTGACCTTGTTCATGCTGTTCAAACCGACGTGCAGAGCGATCAGGATTCCGCCGGACAGCAGGCTTAGCAGGGTGATCGCCACCAGCATCTCCAGCAGGGTCACGCCCCGCTCGGCGCAGGCGGATCTTAGAGCGGCGCTGCGAGGCCCGTGCTTCATGACGGCCCTCCGGCGGGAAAGGGGATGACGGCCCGGCGGAACCCTTCGAGCGTCAGTGTCCTGCGGCGTTCGCCGCTCATCCACCAGATCTCCAGCTCGAGGCGCTCGAGGACCGGGACGCCGGGCGCGGGCGCGGCCGGGCTTTCGAAGTTGGTGAGCCGCGCCCGCCAGCCGCCCTTCAGTCCCACCGCATCTTCGGAGTAGGCACCCTCCAGGATCTGGTCTTTGGGCAGGCTGCGGTCCAAGAGCAGCTCGTTCATGGTGCGGCGCGCCAGCAGGGCGGCTTTGTCGTAGTCGCTGAGCCGCGAAGCATTCCGCAGCGAAGTGGAGAGGTTGGACAGCAGACCCACCACGGCGATGCCCAGGATCACCGTGGCCACCAGCATTTCGAGCAGCGTGAAGCCGCGGCGCGGGCGCAACGAGCGGGATGGGGCTGGGGAGTTCATCGCGGTTGGCCGGAGAGGATTTCCGGCACGCCCGTGACCGGATCGATCCGGACCGTCTCGGAAGCGCCGCGGCTGTTGACCAGCGTCACCGCCACCGCGGGCGGAGGACCGCCCGGGTAGACCAGGATTTGGCGCGGGGCTTCTTCTTCCGCCCAGCGGTCCGGCTCCTCCGGGGCGAGGCGCACGCCGCCGGAAAAGTCCAGGCGCTGCTCGAATCCGGGACTTTCCGAACGCGCCGTCAGCCGGTTCTGGGCGGAGTCGATGACGATCACGACCGCCTGTTGGCGCCGTTCGGCCCAGTTCATGGCGGCCGTGAAGAACCTCGCCACCGCGTCGCCGGCCGAGCGCAGGCGCAAGCGCTCGACGCCACTGGCGACCGCCGGGTAGGTGATGGCGGTCATCAGGCCGATGAGGGCCAGGACAACGACCATTTCCAACAGTGTCACGCCGGCTCGCCGTCGGGGTTGATGCAGAGCCGTAGATCGTCGGCCGTCTTCCCGACCACCTACTGCGCAAACGAACAAGTCTCGGGAAAGACTCATTTCCAGCTCACGATGTCGGCATTGACGCCCTCACCTCCTGGTTGACCGTCCGCACCGTAGCAAATAATCTCTGGATCCCTAGAGTGTTCCCCTGGGTACCTGTAAATGTACGGCCGTCCCCAAGGGTCGAGCGGAATGTCTTTGGCCAAATATGGCCCGTCCCATTGAGGGACGTCGGCAGGGGCCACACGGAGAGCCTGCAAGCCCTGTTCGGTGGTGGGAAAGGTGCCAACGTCCATCCTGTAAGCGTTCAACGCGCTTATAAAAGTGTCAATCTGCGCCCTAGCCGCCGTGACTCTAGCCTTGTCGGTGTGCGGCCAAAGCTGCATACCGACATAAGCCGCAAATAAAGCAATGATCGTGACGACTACCAGCATCTCGATCAACGTGACGCCGGCCCTGCGCTTTCTCTTGTTCTCTGACTTTGTCATGGTCACACTGCAACCTCATTGATGCTGGTGATCGCCACCAGCATGCTCAGGATCAGAGCGCCGATCAGGACGCCCATCACCAGGATAATCATGGGTTCAAACAAGGCCGTGAGCCTGCGGATCGCGACCCGCGTCTCGGACTCGTAGATCTCCGCCATCCGGTTGAACATCTCGTCCAAACGGCCGGTTTCTTCGCCGACGGTCAGCAAGTGAGCCGCCAAAGGCGGGAACTGCCGAGTGCGGCCCAGCGGCCCCGCGATGCCCTCGCCGTGCTTGACTCCCTGCGCGACCGCCTCGAGCGAAGCCGCCATGCGCCGGTTGTTCATGGTGGCCCCGGCGATGTGGATGGACTGCACCAGCGCCACCCCGTGCGAGACCAGCGTGGCCATCGCCCGGGCGAAGCGGGCCGTTTCCGCCTTGCGCAGCGCGGGCCCCAGCACCGGCACGCGCAGCCGCAGCGTGTCCCACCACATGCGGCCGGAGGGGGTGCGGACATAGAGGCGCAGGCCGGCCGCCATAGCGATGGCCGCCGCGGCGGCGATCCAGCCGTAGGCCTGCATCCACTGGCTGGTGGCCAAGAGGATCTGCATGGGCAGCGGCACCGGCAGCCGCGATTGCTCGAAGACCATGGCAAAGCGCGGCGCGACGAAATTCATCAGCACCAAAATCGAAGCCAGCCCTACCAGCGAAAGCAGGGCCGGATAGATGGAGGCGGAGATGATGTAGCCGCGCAGATCGTCGCGGCTGGTCTCGAATTCGGCCAGGCGCTCGAAGACCGCGGCGAGCGCCCCGCTGGCCTCGCCCGCGCGAACCATATTCAGGTACAGCTCGGAGAAGTACTCCGGGTGGGTGGCCAGGCTGTCGGCGAGCGACTTGCCGCCCTTGAGGACCCGCAGCACGTCCTGCAAGACCGCACGGAAGGCCTCCCGCTGCGTCAGCTCGGCGGTGATGCTCAGGGAGCGGTCCAGGGGCACGCCCGCCTTGAGCAGCGTGGAGAGCTCCTGCGTGAAAAGCAAGACGTCCTTGCGGCGGCCTCCGCCCCAGGAGGGCAGCTTCAACCGGAGTCCTTGTTTGGCCGGCTCGGGGCCGACGTAGACGGGAATGAGGCCCTGGCGGCGCAGTTCGGCCGCCACCTGCTTCTCGCTGGCGCCGGCCAGCAGTCCGGTCCGCAGCTTGCCGCCGGAGGTGACTGCCTTGTAGTAAAAGCTCGCCATCAGAACTCCTGGGTCACGCGCAGCACCTCATCGGCGGTGGTGACGCCCTGCCGGACCTTCATCCAGCCGTCCTCGCGCAGGGTGCGCATGCCGTTGCGGCGCGCCGCGGCGGTGATCTCGGCGGCGTCGGCGTTGCGCATGATGAGGCGGCGCAGCTCGTCGTTCATCTCCATCATCTCGAAGATGCCGATGCGGCCCAGATAGCCGCTGCCCAGGCACTGCTCGCAGCCCGCTCCGCGCCAGCACTCCACCGTCTCTCCGTCAGGGGTGGTGCGCACCCCGTCCGGAACTTTGCAGTTGGGGCAGATCAGCCGCACCAGCCGCTGGGCCAGCACGGCGACGAGCGAGGAGGTAATGAGGTAGTTCTCCACTCCCATGTCGACCAGACGCGTAATGGCGCTGGGCGCGTCGTTGGTGTGCAGCGTCGAGTAGACGAAGTGGCCGGTGAGCGCGGCACGGATGGCGATGTCGGCGGTCTCGCGGTCGCGGATCTCGCCCACCATGATCACGTCCGGGTCCTGGCGGACGATGTGGCGCAAGCCCGAGGCGAAGGTCAGCCCGATCTGCGGGTTCACGTGGATCTGGTTGATCCCGTCCATCTGGTATTCGACCGGGTCTTCGATGGTGATGATCTTTTTGTCGGGCTGGTTGATGCGCTTCAAGGCCGAGTACAGCGTCGTCGATTTGCCGCTGCCGGTGGGCCCGGTCACCAGGAAGATGCCGTGCGGCAGCGAGGTGAAGTGCTCCATGCGCGCCAGCATCTGATCGTCGAAGCCCAAGCGGGTCAGATCATAGAACTCTCCCGCCGAGCGGTCCAGCAGGCGCATCACCACGCTCTCGCCGTAGAGCGTGGGCAAGGTGCTGACGCGGAGGTCGATTTCGCGGCCCAGGATGCGGATCTTGATGCGCCCGTCCTGGGGCAGGCGGCGCTCGGCAATGTTTAACTTGGCCATCAGCTTGACGCGGCTGATGATGGCGGCTTTCAGTTCGCGGGGCGGCGGGGCTTGATTGTAGAGCACGCCGTCAATGCGGTAGCGCACGCGGAACTCTTTCTCGAACGGCTCGATGTGGATGTCGCTGGCGCGCTTCTCGACGGCCTGGGCGATCATGGCGTTGACCAGCCGGATGACGGGGGCCTCGCTGGCCATGTCCCGCAACTGCTCCAGGTCTTCGCCGGCTTCGGCCGCCTCGCGGACCTCGGCTGCCGCTTCGGGCTCCTCTTCGCCGAAGTAGCGATCGATGGCGTCGAGGATGTCCTGTTCGGCGGCCAGGGCCACGCGCACCTGGAGGCCGGTCGAGGCGCGCACGGCGGCCTGGGTCTCGAAATCCAGCGGGTCGGCCATGGCGATGGTCAGAGTCGAGTCGTGGAGGGCCAGCGGGAGGAAGCGGCTCTGGCGCATGAAGCGGGGCGAAAGCCGTTCCGTTTCCGGCGTGGCCGGCGGGGGGCCGTCGATGGCCGCCAGCGGCACTTCCAACTGCTCGCTCAAGGCGGCCAGCACGTCGCGCATGGCGACGAAGCCCAGATCCACGAGGATCTTGCCGATCTTGTCGCCGCGCTCGCGCTGGATCTCGAGGGCTTTTTCCAGGTCCTCCGGCTCAATCAGCCGGCGTTCGATGAGCATTTCGCCAAGGCGCATGTCGTTTTTTAATACTCCAGTTGCCGGATCACCGCCGCCAGCGCCGGTCCAGGGGCTTTCCCTAGCAGATCCTTGCGCTTGGCCTGCATGAGGATCTGAGCGGGCAGGCCCGAGCGGTCCTCCCAGGAAAAGTAAGAGAGCGTCACCGCCACGGCGATCTGCTCGTCGGGGGCGAGCCCTTCGAGTTTGGAGGCGGCCTCGGCCAGGATCTGCTGCATGGCCTGTTTCAGCTCCGGGAGTTTCTTGAGCTTCCGGGCGCGCACCTTCTCGGCGTCGGTCTTGGTGATGGCGGGACGGAACGGGCTGAGCCCGGGCGCCACCACGAGGCTCAGCTCGGTGGTGAAGACCGCGCCGTATCCTTCCAGGTACACGCCGCGGGTGCTGCCCAAAAGGTCGAAGGGATCCTCCTGCGCGGGCCGGCTCAGGATTAAGTCGAACTGGCGTTCGATGGCGGAGAGCGCCGCGCGCGTGACGGGCGGCGCGGCGGTCTGGGCCGCAGCCAAACCCGCGGCCAGCAACAGCGCGGCGGTGATCCATGCGGGTTTCATTGGGCGCTCCCGAAGGCGAGGCTGGCCCGGTAGACGTTCATCCGCTTCTGGAGGACCTCGAAGGCCTCCTCGAAGGCGATGCGGTCCGCCAAGCGCTGCTGCTGGTAGCGCCGCTCGGCGGCCTGGAGCAGTTCCGCGGTGCGGCGTTCCTGGCGCGCCGTAGCCTCCGCCACCGCTTTCTCGACGGCGGCTTGCAAGTCCTGCGACAGCTCGGCTTGCAGTTGGGCGCGAATGGCGGCCAAGTCGGGGGCCGGAGCGGGCGCGGGCGGCCGGGCGATCCACCCGTGGGCCACGATGGCGATGGCCAGCAGCGCGGCCGAGGCAAAGGCCAGCCGGGGCGTCGAATTCCAGAACCGCGCCCAAGGGCTTGGCTCAAAGACACGGTCGGAGACGAAGGCGAGGCGCCGGGGCGGCTCCTCTTCGGGGAGAGCGGCCAGCACCACCCGCAGCGCCTTCAAGCGTTCCAGTTCTTCCCGGCAGCGGCCGCAAACCTCGAGATGGGCCTCGATGGCCGTGCGCTCGTCCGGGCTGGTTTCATTCAGGAAATATCCCTTGACGTCATATTGCGAGCAATTCATTCCACACCCCGCGCGTCGATCGGAGCCAGGGTTTGCTTCAGGTTGTCGAGGGCGGTGTAGAGGCGGGATTTCACGGTGGAGACCGGACAGGAGAGGATTTCCGCGATCTCCTCGAACTTGAACCCTTCGTAGATCTTCAGCACCACGGCCTCTTTCTGTTCCTCCGGGAGCAGCTCGAGCGCCTTGCGCACCGCCAGGGCGGTCTCAAGCGGGGCCGTGCGGCTCAGGGGCGCAGCCTCCGCCGCCTGCGGGTCCCATTCGGTCTGGGGCCGCTTGCGGCGCAGGTGGGAATACGCCTCGTTGTGCGCGATGCGGAACAGCCAGGGCGCAAACCGGTTCCGGTCC
>Ga0068705_10001047_pt1 | contig 14023 bp, 12 predicted proteins | sample YNPMSTMetaG_FD_65631 | JGI IMG/M metagenome (GOLD analysis project Ga0068705, IMG submission 65631) | Anoxygenic and chlorotrophic microbial mat microbial communities from Yellowstone National Park, USA - YNP MS-T MetaG | ecosystem: Environmental > Aquatic > Thermal springs > Hot (42-90C) >... | reverse complement strand
TCCTTTGCAGTATAAAAAACACCTAATGCAGTACCAAAACCAGCAGTTGCAAGACCACCAGCATTACATATTGTCATAGCATTAATTTTATCCATACTCTCAATAATCCTATATCCATTCTCTCCTATTTTCCTACATGTGTAATAGTCTTCTTCTTCTATCTTACAAGCCTCTTTAAACAATATATCTTTAATCTCATTTAATGACTTTTTACCAAATACACTGTTAAAAACAGACTTCATTCTATCAAGGCTTTTAAATAGGTTAACAGCAGTAGGCCTAGTGTTTTTTAGAGTTTCATATGAAGAATTAAAAAGATCAAAAATATTATCCTCTTTGGCATCTTTTATTCCCACACAAAGCCCATAGGCAGCACATATACCAATTGCAGGTGCTCCACGAACAGCAAGAGACTTTATTGCAGATGCAACATCATTAACATCTTCCAAAACAATATATTCTTTTCTTAGAGGTAACAACCTTTGGTCTATTATTTCTACTCTATCAGGATATCCTCTAATAGGTTTCAGATTTATCAATTTAAACCTCTTTATTTTCAATATTTTTTATCTTTTCTAAAACCTCTTTATATAATGAAAGAGTCTTATTTATTTTGTTTGCAATAATAATCCTAACTTTATTTCTAAGTATAAATAAAAATGAGATAAATAAAGATATCAGAAAAAATAAAAATATATAAATATGCATTTTTTCCATACTAACAAGGACATTATAAGAAAAATAAACAACCTTATTTATTATAAATGCATAAAGATTAATTAAAAACATTAAAAAAAGAAAGACTATGCTCAGGTTCTTATATATGATTATTGTAGTAAAACTCTTGACATGTTCTATAACAAAAAAACTCACTAGTGAAGGAAATATTGGTATAACATTTATCACTATAAATATCGTATTTATGATTAATAGGTCAATCACAATAGAAGAACTCCAGAATATTATAGATGGATATGACCTTATAAACAGTATAAGTATAAACTCAAATATCAAAGAGAAAAGAAAAGAAAAAGCTTTTAGATAGTTTGATGGTAAAAACTCATTTTGATAAACAGAATAGTAATAACCAAAAGGATAACCATAAAAAAATGTAGTTACAACTGGTAGAATTATACCATATCCCAATGTTATATAAGAGGTTATACTAAATACCTTTGCATTTGTAAATCCAAGTATTTTTTTTAGAATCTCTCTAAAGATAACCATGTTTTTGTTATGCAGATTAAAATAATTTAGTGCAGACCTTTTAAGAAAAAAAAGTAACAGGGCTCCTGCTAGTATATTAATGTAAATAACTATAAAAAAAAGCCCCAATTTTAAAATAAGATTAATCAGTATTTCAAAAAAAATCACAGTGTTAAAGCCTCAAGGTCAATATTTTCTGCATTCTCTTCAATAAACTTTTTTCTCTCCTTAGAGTCATGTCCCATTAACAGTTGAACCATCTCTTCAGCAGCTACAATATCATCCAAGTTAACTCTTATTATCTTTCTTGTTTCTGGGTTCATAGTTGTCTCCCAAAGCTCATCTGGGTTCATTTCTCCAAGTCCTTTGTATCTTTGAACTTCCACTTTTTTATCTCGACCAATCTCATTCAAAATTTTATCTTTTTCTTCATCAGAATAAACATAATATGTCTTCTTACCATACTGTATCTTGTACAAAGGAGGCATAGCTATGTACAGATAGCCTTTTTTTATAAGCTCTGGCATATATCTATAAAAAAGTGTTAATAGTAAAGAAATTATATGTGAACCATCAATATCAGCATCTGCCATAATAACTATCTTGTGATATCTTAACTTTTCTAAATTAAAGTCCTTACCTATATTTGTACCTATTGCCTGTAACAAAGGCATTAAGGTCTCGCTCTCAAGTATCTTGTTCTCAACAAACTCTTTTCCCTTAGATGTAAACAGTTTTTCAACATTAGAAACCTTGCCACGTATTGGTAATACAGCCTGAAACTCTCTATTTCTTCCCTGTTTTGCACTGCCACCTGCTGAATCACCTTCAACTATAAACAGCTCCTTTTTTGCAGGGTCTTTCTCTGATGCATCAGCAAGTTTTTCTGGCATACCATAGTTTATTGCAAGTTCAGCCTTCTTTTTAACATTAAGCCTTGCCCTTTCAGCAGCCTCTCTACTTTTATATGCAAGTATACACCTTTCAAGTATTTCCTTTGCATCATCAGGATTTCTCTCCAAATACTTTAACAGTTCTTCATAAGTTGCCTGTCTTACAAACTGTTCAATATTAACATCCTCTTCTTCTGTACCTGTAAGCCTGTCTTTAGTCTGATTCTTAAACTGAGGGTTTACTACCCTGAGGCTTAATACACCTGTTAAACCCTCTCTAACATCATCCCCAGTTAAGCCCTCTATCTTTTTATTTGTTTTTGAATATATTTTTAATATATCATTAATAACCTTAGTAAGTCCCCATCTAAAACCAGAAACATGTACCCCACCCTCATCATTTCTTATATTGTTTGCATATGCAAAGAACAACTCCCTGTTGTCATCCGTATACTGTATTGCGATCTCAACCTCTATCTTATCTGCTTTACTACTGATATATATTGGTTTCTTAGGAAAAACTTTTTTCCCATGATTTATCTCCTCAATAAAAGAAGAGAGCCCTGAATCAAACTTAAAGACTCTTTCTTTAACTTTTTTTGGTTCCCTCTCATCTTTTAGTATAATAGTTATATTCCTATTCAAAAAAGCAAGTTCTCTTAGTCTTCCTGAAATAAAGTCAAAGTTAATATTAACCTTAAATATTTCTCTATCAGGTGAGAATATTATCCTTGTACCCTTTCTGTCCTCTTTTCCTATTACTTTTACAGGTTCAAGAGGTGTTCCCTTTATATATTTTTGATAATAAACAAGACCATCTCTATATGAATATACTTCACAAAAACTAGACAAAGCGTTAACAACAGAAACACCAACACCATGAAGACCACCTGATATTCTATAGTTTTTATTTGAAAACTTCCCACCTGCATGCAAAACTGTCATTATTATTTCAAGTGCAGACTTGTCTTTATCAGGGTGAATATCAACAGGAATACCCCTGCCATTATCATCAACTTCCACGATTTCATTATCATCTTCTTTTCTTAAAAATACCTTTATCTGATTACAGTATCCAGCCAATGCCTCATCCAAACTGTTATCAATCACCTCAAATATCATTTTGTGAAGACCAGAAGAATCAGTAGAACCAATATACATACCAGGGTTTTTCCTTACTGCAGAAAGCCCCTCCAAAACTTCTATATCTTTAGCTGTATAACTACTCATTTTAATCTCCTTTAAACTAACTAATAACTAATATTTTATCAATCTCTTTTTTACCTAAGGACTTGTTTATAGAGTTTATTATGTCATCTCTTTTAAGCATTATCTCATATTTTAAAGAAGCATCATCAATAGTTATTTTCAAAACTCTATTTTTGTAATCAACATCTCCATCTATTTCAAAATTAGTCAATAAAAAGTCTTTAGCTACTCTTATAATCTCTTGTTCTCTTATCTTCTCATCAAGATTTAAAGAGGAAAGATAATTTTTTAATATTTCACCTATTTTTTCCATAGTATATATAAATTTAACATAATCTTATATTTTAATCTAACACATTATCCTACAAAAAATATAAAAACATAAGGACTTTAATATGCTTGAAAAAATATTTGAAGTTGAGGAAAAACACACTGCATTGAGTGTGGGTAGTGGGTCACTTAGAGTCCTAAGCACACCATATCTATCAGCATTTATGGAAAATGTCGGTTTTGAACTTGTGGAAAAAATAGTAGAGAATGGCGAGACATCAGTTGGAACTTATATAGAGGTTAAACACCTAAAGGCATCAAAAGTGGGGAGCAAGATAAGAATAATAGGAAAGATAGTTGAAAAAAACAATAAAAGAATAAAAATTGATATTAAGGCCTATGAAAATGAAAGTCTTGTTGGAGAGTGTTTACACGAGAGAGTTATAATAAATATAGAAAAATTTATGTCTAAAATTTATTAAAGTTAATATAATTAAAATACTTGACAAATAAAACTTCTTGTTTTACTTTTTATTATAAAGTAATTTATGAAGAACAATCAGAAAAGGGGTTAAAAAATGAAGAAGTCTTTATTAATAGTTTTATCAGTCCTAATGCTAATATCATGCAAGGAAAAAGATACAATCAAAGTGGGAATATTGAGGCCAAGCAACATATATGCAGGTGAAATGATCGAGAAAGGGTCTTTAATGGCTGTTGAAGAGATAAACCTAAATGGCGGTATAAATGGTAAAAAGATAGAGCCTATATTAATAGATGATATGAACAGACCCGACATAGGAAGGATTAACCTTGAAAAAGCTATAAAAGAAGATAGCATAGACTATATAGTTGGTGGGATGAAGAGTGAAGTAGTACTTGAATGTATGGAGGCAATGGCAAACTACAAGAAAATATGGCTTGGAACAGGTGGAGCAACACCATTGGTAATAAAAAAAATTAAAGAAAATTACCAAAGATATAAATACTACTTTAGGGTCGGTACAATAGACTCTTTATATCAGGGAAAAGAGGGTGCCAATTTTATAATAAACTTTTTAGCAAAAAACTATAATATAAAAACAATTGCATATATTGGGGCAGATCATACATACTCAAGGTTTATGATAGATACAACAGAAAAAGATGTAAGTCAAGCAAATATAAAAACAGTATACAAAAACTTTATACCTGTTGAGACTCAAGACTTCCAGATAATAATGGATGATATAAAAAAAGCTAATCCTGATATAGTCTTCCAGGCTTGGCCATCAGTAGAAGCAATAAATTTTACAAAAAAATACTATGAAAATAAAATACCTGCAATACTTATAGGACCTGTAATAGAATCACTAAAAGATGAATACTTTAATGAGACTAATGGATCATGTGCATATGAGGCAACATTCTCACCTCAAAGTGGCCCTGCTCCAATAACAACTAAGACAATACAGTTTGCTAAGGCATTTAAAGAAAAGTATGGTAAAAGTGCTGGATATATAGCCTATCCAGCATACGATGCTGTTTATATCTTAAAATTAGGTATAGAAAAGTCAAAAGACTATGAAGATACAATAAAAGTTTTAGAAAACATGGAATATGAGGGTAATATATGGTACAGGTTTACAGAGCATCATGACCTTGTAATGGGATATCAGAATGGAAAGGCTTATGGTGTTTTTATATGGTTTCAATGGCAAGAAGATGGAACAAGAAAAGCTGTGTATCCTTATGAGTTTAAACAAACAGAATTTAAGCTATCACCATGGATAAAAAAGGAGATTATAAAAAAGTAGGAAAACTATAATTTAAAAAATACAATATAAAGTATTTTCAATTATTTTAAATTTTTGTATTTTTTAATTTCCTATTGTAGTGCAAAGATTGTTTAGCAATCAAAGTGGAAAATTAGGCTTTAGGAGAAAACTATTTTTAAGTTTTCTTTTTTTACAAGTTAAAAAGAAAAGAAGTTTTATAGAAAAAGTTATATTCAAATAAGAATAATATTTTAGTTTATTTTGTAAATTGCTCCATATTCAATGAAAATGACATTAATTTATTTAAATATTTAAAAGATTAAAATTAAAATCAATAAGATAATCTATTATTTTTTTAATAAGGCTTAAAATTTTCTATAAAAAATTTATTTTTAATCAAAAAGTCTATTAAATAATCACTATATTTTATACCACATGTTTTAGTATATATACACTACATAAAATTTTTAAAATTTTAGTTTAAAATTTTTTTAAAAAAATTTGTAAAAAACCCTTTCTCACAAAATAGTCTTTTTTATTTTTAGAGCATTGAATAATTAAAGTTTTTACCTTTAAACTACCCAATGCCTATTTTTTAAATTCTAATATTCTACTCTAACTCAAACTCAACCCTTTCCTTGTTATACTTTCCCTTTCCTAAAAGACCTCCATCCTCTGAAAAAATAAGTATATCATTTGCTTTAAACTCTTTTCCATCAATTAAAACTTTATCATAGAGTATAACACCTTTTATCTTTCCACTGTCATAAACACTTAACCTTTCCTTTACCATAAACCTATTTCTACCAATAAAACATATCTGAGGTTTTGAAAGAATAACCTCCTTTATCTTATTGCTATCATAAAAATAGACATAATTAACATTAAAACCATTTCTAAAAAAGTTAACCCTTCTTTCCTCTATTTTACCACAGACTATCTTCTTATCTTTAAAAATAATAGATAACATCTTTATTTTTCCTATAGGTGTATCAACAAGGGTAGGTTTTTCAAGTTCAATACCTATGTTATTACCCGACTTATCAAAATAAAATCCTTTTATGCTAATATTACCAATAGGAGATTGAAACATAATAGGTTGATAAATCTCAGTATAATACAACTCTGAAGTTTCATAAAAAGATAAAGATATTATCTGAGAATTAATCTTTTCAAACATTTTAGGCTCTGTAAGATATAAAGTCTTTAAGGTTCCTGTCTCGTATAAGTTAACAGAATTAACCTTAAAAACACCCGCCTTTGTTTTTACTTCAGAAGGTTGTATATCTAGTTTTGATAAACTCATAGTCTCACTAAAGTATAAAGCAACAGCATTCAGTAAGTTATCATCTACTTTAATTGAAACCTGTTTATCCAACACTATCTTACTTATATTACCCAACTCATAAAAATATATTTCTTTGACAATATAATTATTTTTTTCATCTATTTTTATATTCTGTGGCTGTATTTCTATGCCTAACAACTTTCCACTCTCATAAAAGTGATAAGCCTTAACCTTAAAAGAACCATAGGAATTAGAAAAATCAACCAATTCTGATGTCTGTATTGACTTTAATTTCCCAGATTCATAAAAACTTATATACTTAACCTTGAGATTACCCAAAGGTGTATTTATTATTTGATGCTCAGCAAGATATGCACCCAAAAACTTTCGGGATGGATAAAAGTATAAGGTACCATCCATCTTTAATTTACCAGCGGTTGTATTTATAACTTGGCTTGAAGAAAGGTCTACCTTATCCACATTACCATTATCATAAAAACTTGCAACACCTTCAACAACTAACTGACCTACAGGAAGATAAACCTTTTGAGGTTCAGATATATTTATTTCTTTTATCTTGCCATTTTCATAAAAAGATACCTTACCTTCAACCTTAACCCTACCTATAGGAGTATAAATCAACTGTTGATCAAGTTCACCCTCTTTTATTTTCCCATTTTCATAAAAAGTTATAACACCCCTAAACTTTATCTTACCTATGGGACTATTAAGAATCGTGGGGTCAATCAAAGTAGCTTTTAGTATCTTCCCATCCTTCTCAAAAACATCTTTAACCAATGCATCTGTTTTCTCTGGTAAAACAAGAGAAAAAAGATTTACACTAGAAAGAAAAATGAATATAAACATGTATAAAATATTTTTCATATCTATTCTCCTTGAAAATTTATTTATTAAAAAATAAAAGAAATTTTGAAAAATTGTGCAACATTTTTTTTAAAATATTGTCTTACTATACTGAAAACAAAAGAATTAAAATCATAACGAGAGGGTTTTAAATGGAAGTAGTCATATTAGGAAGAGGTGGGCAAGGTGTAGTAATAGCTGGTGAAATACTTGCCTCAGCAATATTTTATGAAGGGTATTATGTAAAAGAGTTCCCATTTTTTGGAACAGAAAGAAGAGGTGCTCCAGTAAGAGCATATCTTAGAATATCAGACAAAAAAATAATAGGTTCATATCAGATATACAGCCCTGAATATGCGATCGTATTTAACTATTCTCAGCTAAGTCTCATAGATAAGTCAATACCAATAATTGTAAACTCAACACACATACTAAAAGACGTTGATGGAGAAAATACTATAGCAATAGATGCAAATCATATAGCAATAAAGAACGGGCTTGGCACAGACTCAAATCCAATAATAAACACAATAATGTGTGGGGCTTTTGCAAAAGCATTTGGTATAAGGTTTCATAACCTTGAAAGGGCAATAAAAAACATACTGCCAAATGAGTTTGTTAGAAGCAATGTAAAGGCTGCAAGAGAAAGCTATGACTTAATAAGAGTGGAAGAGAAAAAATTATGCAGAGTATAAACCTAGAAATATCGTATTCGTATATACCAATAACAGAGAATAAGGTTGGTACATGGAAATTTAACGAACCATTTATTGAAGAAAAAATACCTCCATGTTCATTTAACTGCCCTATAACTCAAGAAATAAGAGAAGTAATGATACTTATAGAGAATAAAAAATATGAAGAGTCTTTTTTAAAGATGTTTGATAAAAATCCACTACTATACACCACAGGGACTGTATGCCCAGCATTCTGTAGACAGAATTGTAATAGAAAAGAAATAGAAGATCCTATAGCCATAAATGAGATAGAGGCATATTTAGGAAAAGAGTTTATAAACTATGACATAAAAAACATTATTAAAAATGAAAAAAAAGATAAAAAAGTCTGTATTATAGGATTTGGTCCTGCAGGCATATCACTCTCATATCAATTAGCAAAAGAAGGGTATCAAGTTGAGGTCTTCGAAAAAATGCCAAGGGGTGGTGGTATCCCGTATTATGGCATACCAGACTTAAGGCTTGATAAAAAAATACTTGAAAAAGAAGTAAAAAGAATAGAATCAATAAAAAATATAAAAGTAAACTATAATCATAACATTTCTCCTGAAGACTTGAAAAAACTCAATAAAGAATACGATCACGTTGTGGTTGCAACAGGAATGTGGGAACCATTAAAACCTGAAAACATAGATGGAAAAATTTTATATGGAATAGAAACACTTATAAACTACCACACAAAAAAATACATATTTCCACAAAATGGGCATTACTTTGTTTTGGGTGGGGGAAACACTGCAATGGATGTTGCACTTTATTTACTGAAAAACTCAAACAAGGTGGATATAATAGTTAGACGAGATGTCTTAAGAGCATTTGAAAAAGAGATTGAAGAAGTAAAAAGATTGGGAGCCAATTTCATATTTAAATCATCATTAAAAAAATGGGATGAAAAAGAAAAAAGAGCAATAATCTTGAGTGAAGACAAAGAAAGAGAGATGAATGTTGATGGTGTATTTGCATGTTTTGGTCAAATAGATGAAGTGTTTAAAAAAGTTGATATAGATAAGATAGGTGACCTCGGTGGGTATGATGCAAATGTATCAACAGCCATATTCTCTGGTTTAAAAAAAGCATTCGAAATAATGGGTAAAGAATTAGAAAAAAATGATAAAATTGCAAAAATAGACTTGATAAATAAAGATATAATAGAAAAAAAACCTTATAAAGAGATAAAAGACAAAGAAACATTAAGATATGAAGCACAGAGGTGTATAAAGTGTGGAACATGCACAGCATGTAAGGTATGTGAGACATTTTGTCCTGACTTTGCAATAAATGTAAATGATAAGGCTGAGTTTGACTACGATTACTGTAAAGGGTGTGGAATATGTTATACAGAATGCCCAAGGGGTGTTATCTCACTAAGAGAGGTAAATAGATGAGAGAAGTATTAAAAGGAAATTATGCGATAGCCTATGCAGTAAAACAGGCTAATGTTGACTTTATACCTGTGTATCCTATAACACCACAGACATCAATAATAGAAAAACTTGCTGAATTTACATCAATTGGTGAACTTAGAGCAAAGTATGTTCCTATGGAGTCAGAGCACTCAGTAATGGCAGCATGTATAGGAGCAAGTCTTGCTGGTGCAAGGGTATTTACTGCTACATCAGGTCAAGGTCTACTCTATATGCATGAATTGCTACACTGGGCTTCAGGATCAAGGCTACCAATAGTTATGGGGGTAGTAAACAGGGCAGTTGCACCTGGTTGGAATATATGGATGGATCAGAGCGATACAACCTCTCAGAGAGACACAGGATGGATACAAATATACACTACAAACCATCAGGAAGTATATGACCATTTGTTTATTGCATACAGGATTGCTGAAAAAGTATTATTACCAGTCATGGTTATACAGGATGCTTTCTTTCTTTCTCACACAATATCTGACCTTACAATAGAGGATGATCAAGAAATAAAAAGATTTATTCAAGAAAAAAAAGAACTGCCGTTTGGTATAGACTTTAGTAACCCAAGGTCAATAGGAAGTTTATCCGACCCAAGTAATTATATGGAGTTTAGAAAAAAAATTCAGGATGCATTTGAAAACTCAGAAAATGAGATAGAAAACATATACAAGGAGTTTGAAGAAACATTTGGAAGGCATTATGAAGTCTATGAAGACTACAGAGCAGAAGATGCTGAATACATAATAGCAACAAGCGGTACACTATTTGAAAACTCTTGTATTACTGTAGACTCCCTAAGAAGTCATGGAATAAAAGCAGGTAGTTTAAAAATAAGATTTTTAAGACCATTTTTCAAAAAAAACCTTATAGAAAAGATAAGAGGTAAGACAACAATTGTGATAGACAGGAACTATTCTTTTGGTAAAGGGGGGGTATTTGCAGAAGAGATAAGAACAGTATATAATGATAATGTATACTCAGTAATAGCAGGACTTGGTGGAAGAGATGTACCACCTAAAACAATAGAAGAAATATTAAAAAAGACACTAAAAGAAAAAAAAGACTATTGGGAGATGAATGTATATGTATGAAACAAAAATAAATAAAGGACACTTGGCATGTGCAGGTTGTGGGGCAACCATAGCAATGGGCCTTGCATCAAGCATGTTTCCAGAAAAGTCTGTTGTTGTAATACCTGCTTCTTGTTGGTCTGTAATAGTAGGACCTCTCCCATACAGGACTTTAAATGTACCATCAGTACATACTGCTTTTGCATGTGCTCCTGCAGTTGCCACAGGTATACACTATGGACTTGAAAAAAAACACAAAGACTATAGGGTAATTGTATGGGCAGGTGATGGAAGCAGTTTTGATATAGGAATACAATCGCTATCAGGTGCACTTGAGAGGGGTTTACCTTTTACATACATATGCTATGATAATGAAGCATATATGAATACAGGGATACAAAGGTCATCAGCAACACCAATATATTCAATAACAACCACAACTCCAGAAAATGCTATAAAAAATGAGAGAAAGAAGAACTTCCTTGAGATAGCAATATCACACAACATAGAATATGCAGCAACTGCAACAGTAGCATTTCCTGAAGACTTAAAGAACAAGGTAAAAAAGGCTGTATCAACAAAAGGACCATCTGTAATACATATTTTTTCTCCATGCCCTACAGGACAAGGTTTTAAAGAAATGGATAGCATAAAGGTATCAAGACTTGCAGCACTATCAGGTTTTTTCCCTCTATATGAATATGAAAATGAAAAATACACAATAAACATAGAACCTGACTTTAATAGGCTCGAAGACTATTTAAAAATACAAAAGAGGTTTAGTTCAATTACCGATAAACAGATTGAAGAAATAAGAGAGGTAATAAAAAAAGATTTTGACAAGTTAAGAAAAAAAGTGTTATTAACTTTAAATAATTAAAAAAGAGGAATGATAAATGACTGTTGAGTTATCAAATGAGACACTTGAAAAACTTGCCACACTAATATCATCAAGGTCAAGCATAACCGAGATAATTATAGCACTTATTCCAATAGTAGGGATAATTGGTGGTTGCTTTATTTTTTTCTCAATATTTCTTTTTTACTATAAACAAAGGGTCTTGATAATAAAATCAGGGAATTACAAACCTTTTAAACCTAATTGGAACCTAATACTCTTACTCGCTGGAATGATGAATATTGCTGTTGGGATTGCAATAACAATTGTTTTTATAATAAACAAGGCATATGGTTATGAGTTATTGGGTGGACTAATTCCATTTTTAGTGGGGGTTGCTATTATATTTACATATATAATTAGTAACAAGGTAAATAGTGGAAGAGAAAATAATAAATGAGATTAAAAACAATGACTTTACAAACATTGAAGAGATTATAAAAATGTATAGCCCTTTAGGTTTTAGAATACTACTTAATTTCACAGGCTCACCCATAGAAGCAGAAGAGATATTGCAAGACATATGGGTACACATATACGATAAAATAGGGTCTATAAAAGAGCCTCAAAAGTTTAAATACTGGTTTTTAAGTGTTGTATATAATAGAATAAAAAACCATAAGTTCAGAAAAAACGAAGAGCTTAACGAAAATATACCTTATGAGAATAACCCATATATTGATAAGGATATAGAAAAAAAGATAACAAAGATAGTAAAAGAGATGGACATAAAATACCAGATGCCAATAGTACTCTTTTATTTTGAGAACTTAAGTTATAATGAGATAAGCCAGGTTTTAAATAAAAATGTAAATACTATAAAGTCTCTTATAAAAAGAGGTAAGGAAATAATAAAAGAAAAACTTATTGAAGAAGGTATAAAATGGAAAGATTAGATAACATCCTTTTTTCTATTGGCGAAAAACAAAAAGAAAACATAAAATTAGATTCTGAATTTTATGAAAAGACAATGCTTGCTATAAAGAAAAAAAAGAAAGAGTTTTTCTCAATCTCAGGTTTAGTCTTTGCTGTATTTATAATGATCACATATATAAGCGGAGTATTATTAACCTCAATAAACAATAAAATCTACAACGTTCTTTCAATATATATATTTTTGGTAACATCATTCTTCACAATATCTTTTACAATATTCTGGCTTATAAGTAATGAGAGGTTTGTTACAAAATTTTTAGATAAAATTTTTAAAAGAAATATTGTTGAAGACGTTATCAATCAAAAGGGAAAGTGTTTTTTTAGTTAAAAATCTGTAAAGATTTAAGGTTAAAAACTTCATAAAATTGGAATTAAGAGACACTTTTTATTTGAAATTATTTTTCAACTTTTTTCAACTATAAAATAATTTAATTTATCAAACTTAGGAGATTGCTTAAGACAAAAATATTTTAACAGTTTTTTCCTCTTTTTCAGATTAAAAATACAAGAAATTTACATTAAAAGTGGGTTTTATAGGTCTTAAAAATGTTCTTTAGAAAAAATTGGGATAGTTGAAAATTTTCAAGTAATTTAAAGTAGTTTAAAATAAAAGAGATAGAGAAAAATGACATTTAATAAATAAAGAAGTGTATAATTAAAGTTTTGATATTCAGTTATGTAATAAATGAAATTAAATATATTAAAAATTCATCATTGTGGACTATAAATCTAGGATTAAATATTTTTTAAAAATTAGATAAAACATATGAAAGACCCATAAATTTTCTTTACAGATTCTTAAATAATTTTCTCTTAATTTTTCTTGGTATAAACAAGTTTTCAAGATTTTTTAATCATCAATTACTCAAACCTAAACTCAGTCCTTCTATTCTTAGACCTTCCCTCTTCAGTATCATTAGATGCTATAGGCCTTGACTCTCCATAGCCTTCTGACTTAAGCCTTTCAGGTGAGATACCATTCTTTATAAGATACTCAACAACAGCATCAGCCCTTCTCTCTGAAAGTTTCTGGTTGTATTTTTCATCACCAACAGAGTCAGTATGTCCCATAACAACAAGTTTAATAGATGGATTTGACTTCATTATATCAAGTACTTTAGATAGAATATCAATCGATTCCTTTTTAAGATATGCACTGTTAAACTCAAAATTTATATTATCAACAATATATGTCTTATTAATCTCAATCTTATCTAATATAACCTCTTTTGCATTATCTTTTTTATCAAAAAATACTTTCTTTGGCAAGTAACCATCTGATGAAACAACAACTTCAACACCGTCAGAATCTGGTATTTTTATAGTATCATTAACAACTTTTTGTTTACTATGATAAACAACTCTATCACCCTCTCTCTTAATAACATCAACAAAAGAATCTATCTTATTTCCCATATCATTCTTTACATCAATTTTTACTACTCTTTCCTTTATCTTTTCTTCCTCTAATTTT
>Ga0068705_10001038_pt1 | contig 14076 bp, 10 predicted proteins | sample YNPMSTMetaG_FD_65631 | JGI IMG/M metagenome (GOLD analysis project Ga0068705, IMG submission 65631) | Anoxygenic and chlorotrophic microbial mat microbial communities from Yellowstone National Park, USA - YNP MS-T MetaG | ecosystem: Environmental > Aquatic > Thermal springs > Hot (42-90C) >... | reverse complement strand
ACGACTTCCTATTCGTAGCGGATAAGTTGGTGGAAAAGTAGAATATCTATCCCTGTAATTTATATATCTTGTGAAACTTGTTGTATCAGCACCTGCGAAGAAATCTTTAGCATTAATCCAAAAGTTTCTAAATATCCAGTATTGTATTGGGTCATTCAAAGTTGTAGCAGAAGGATTCGGGACTGAACCGTGAATATTTCTAATTGGTCTTGAAATTCCATTAATTATAATCGCTGGTGGTTGATAAAGAATTGGTCCAGAAAGGTCACCGGGACTATCATCACTAACTCTAATAAAAATCACTCTCGGTATTGCATTTGAAACAACACCTTTCAAAGAAGATTCTCGACTATCAATAGTAGCTCTCCTTTGATGTTGATTTAAATAAGTAATTCCAACAGTTAAAACATCACCAATATCCGTTTCGAAATGTCCACCGATGAGATACTGCGTCCAATCTCTAATTCTTCTAACTCCATCTGCATAAAATCCCTGGTCAAATCTAAATCTGATAGGGTCACTTACTCTTGAAACTAAAACTGTTCCCCGATTTTTTGCGGTAGCTCCATCCCATCTAATTCCATTAAATCTTGCCTTATCTAAAGTTAAACTAGTAAATTTTGTTCTGATTGCATCGCCCACCATTAATCTAGTTACAAAACCACCATAACTATCATTACCAATTACAAGATTACTAAAGTAATTCTCGTAATATCTTGATTTCAAGAAATTACTCTGCCCACCGGGAATATTCCGGTCAATTGCTTGCTTTTGTTGTTCATTAAATTCAATTACTGGATAACCTTCGATTAAAAAGTTACCGAAGTTATCGAAGAATTTTTTCTTTTCAATCTTTGAACTGTAATTCTCATAATTCCTACCAGAAAGGTTTATATATTTTTCTTCTTCTTTCCCGAGATTTGAAATGAATTGTGCGTTAGCAATTGAAATTAAACTTACAACAAGACACAGCGAATTAAATAAACTTTTCAATTTAACCTCCAAAGGTTTTCATCGATTAAAATTGATATGTCAGAGAAATTTTATGACCACCACCTAATCCAGTTATCTGTAAATGATTAACATAAGCATAATCGATTTTGAGTCTATTTATAAATAAACCAAATCCTCCATTTAAGGAATTTTGCTTAAATGGCGAATCATTAATAATTCCGTTGTAACCACCTCTCAAGAAAAATCCAGATTCAACTCCATATACTTTTGTCTTCACTCCAAGAAATTCAGCGCCAAATCTCAACAAATAATTGTTTTCTTCTTGAACTCCATCAATGGCAAACAAATAATCATAATTTGGTGAATAGTAAGATATTCCAAATGCTAATTTCATTGGCAATCTTGCATCATTGGAACCGTTAATTGAAATACTGGGCTGAGTGATATCCAATGCTGATGCACCAAATCTTAAAATTCCATTACCAAAGACTTCATAAATTGAATAAAATAAACCTGCATCAAAACTAAATCCCAGATAATTTTGTGCTTCTTCACCGGGCGCTGCTAAAGCATTCCAGCGTAATATTTTCAAGCTTCCACCAATTCCAAAATTGTAAATATCTTTTGCGTAACTTATTATTAAAGTATTTTCTTGCCAGGCACCAGCCTTTAAGTGAGTTAAACCAGCACCTAATTCACCAAATTTCCATAAAGGCACAGTTGATGAAAATGTTAAATAATATAATTCATCATCAATTCCAGTGAATAATTGATTATAAGTAGATGAAATCTCAAATCTTTTAACATTAACTAATCCAGCAGGATTATAAAAAACCGTATAAGATGCATCACCTACACCAGTAAAAGCACCACCTAAACCAATGATTCTGCTGTGAACTCCAATATTTTCAAATCCGCCGGCAAAAATTCTCGAGTTAAGAATTACTAATATTGTGATAATTAACTTTTTCACTTTGACCTCAAAATTTAGTAAACAACCGTTACAATTTTTGAAATTTGTTCTTTCTTAACATCTGCTTCAACTAAAACTTGGATAATATACGGTCCTGGTCGAACTGTTTTGCCGTTTGTATCCTTACCATCCCAAGTAAAAGCATTTTGAGCAATGAACGCAGAGGCACCTGCTTCAGAGTTATAAATTTCTCTTACAAGTCTTCCCTGCAAATCATAAACAAGGATTTTTAATTTTCTCAACTCACCACCAACCAAACTTTTTGGCTCAGCAATATTAGCAAGGAAAAACGACAGAGTTGTTTTATCATTAATACCATCACCATTTGGAGTAAAAGGATTAGGCTCAATCCTTAAATCAATAATTAATCTTGGTGGAACGCCTGTCGTAACGATACTCCAATTCTCTAGACCAGTAAATTTTTTTGTATCAACTCTCTGGGGATTATCTGGACTTTGTCTGCTATGAAGATATGAGACAAATCTATTTATTCCGAGAAACGGAGTACATTTCAATGTTGCTTCGAATACTGTGGATGTTGTAATTGGATTTTGTGGAATGATTACAATTTTATTTGCATAAATTTCTGCTGAGTACTGAATTGGATTATCATTAAGTTTTACTCCAAGTAATTGAGTCGGTGTTGGAGTAAAGATTGTAATTGTATCAATTGGATAATCAGTTGGTGATTTATTTATTACAATTTTATATGAAAAAGTATTTTCTTGTAAAACTGGTGAAAATTGTGGACTAATTGTCGCATCTGTTGATTGAGCAATTAAGGTTTTGTCATAAAAAATTTCAATCTCATCTACTTTTGGTGTTTGTAGAGTTAAAGTTCCAAGTCTAACCTGATATTGCACATATCTTCTTGGTTCATAAACTGGTAATTGAGCTCCTGATATGTTAGTTGAATCGTCGGTCCAATCACTCCAGGTTGTATCAACTCTTGGCGTATTCCCAGTTCTCATCCTAAGTGAAATTTGTGTTCCTTCAGGTTGTTCTGCCTTCCAGGTAATTTTAGACCAATTGACAGGTTGACCAGCATCAAGTACTTTTGAAGTAAAATATCCTTCAGGCAAATAACCTTTTCCAAAAACTTCAATTTCAGAAATAACCGTACTTTGAACCTGGTCAATTACATCAATTGTAATTTTTAAGTAACGAATTTCAACCACTCTATCGAAGTAATCGTCAGTTACACCAAGAGTGTTTTCAGGAACCTGAATTAGCTTTTCCATTGATAGAGTATCGAGTCCACCATAAATTGTATAAGCCCTAACACGAAGACTTGTAGGAATGTTTGTTGGTCCACCAGGATAAAATCCTAGTTGCCAAATTCTAACTCTATTAACAGCACGAACCGCTTGAAGGTCTATTACAATATAAGTCCCTTCGCCCCCAGGTCCTGCATTAAGTGAAAGTATTTGAACATAAGATGGAGAAAAAAATCTACCATCAATTAATCTGAGAGCATTTCTCGCTGCTGTATCAGGTGGTAGATTTCTGCTTTTGTAAACTATATATGCAAATTTATTTCGAGCAAGATTTTCATTTTCACCTGTTTGAAGAAGGAGTTTTCCCGGTTCGGTTCTCCAATCAATTGCAGATGTTAGCAAAGAGTCAACAGACAAATCATTCCAAGTTGTGTCTTTAATTGAAAATTGACCGTAAAGAAAAGATGAAGCTAAAAGTGCAAATAAAAATGTTAGTTTAATTCTTTTCATTTATGTTTCAGCTCTATGTTGTTTTTTAAACTATACTATCACAAAAATAAAAAGCAATAGGGATTAAAAAAATTTGCAGATGACAAAAAATTGTCTTGATTAGTTTCTGGAAATTTTAAATCAGCAATACCCCATACTGCATAATTACTACATCATCAACTAACACGGTTGGTTTTTTTACCAATCCATCAAGATGAATAGGAACATCTATATTTCCCCCCATTGATAAATTATTTCCAAATGCAATATGTATTGTGCCTAAAACTTTTTCATCTTCTAAAATTTGTCCAATTATTTTTGCTTTGTAATTAGTTCCAATACCAAATTCAGCAATTGCTCTTGCATCTCTACCAACTTTATCGAGCATCTTTTGAAATTTCTTAGCTTCACTTTTGCCGGAAATTTTTTCTGCATAGCCATCTTTAACAACAACTTTGATTGGATTTTTTAATATTCCAATTCCTGCCATAGAACCATCAAACACTATCACACCATTTGTTGACCCTTCAATTGGTGCAAGATAAACTTCACCTGAAGGAAGATTGCCACTATCACCTTTATTCTTTAGAACTCCTGTGCTTGGCAAAATTCTTCTCCCTTCAATGTTCATTTCCACATCAGTTCCATTTTTTGAGATTACTCTAATAACTTTTGCATTTTCTAAAGCTTGTTTAACTGAATTTGTTAAATCTACAACCTTCTTTGCATCCGCAGAAAGACATCTAATCATTGTTGATTTACTAATTCCTGGCATCGTTGCAACTCGTGCACCAACTTTAACAGCTTCTCTTCTCGCATTTGTATGAGTTAAAGATTTAGCAGTTGGACAAACAACAACATCAAACATTTTCATTAACTCGGCAATTTGCTGAGGTGGTTCTTGACCATTCATTTCTCTTGATTTCATTTCAACACAAACTGCTTCTTTGCACAAATTCTTTCCAACTTCAAAAAGCGAGTAACCAATTTCTCTTTCAATCTCATCAGTGATGATTAATAATGTTTCTTCTTTTTGCAATCCCAAGTAATCTCTTAATGCAATTAAAGAACTCTTTTGTAATTCTTTATTCATATCAGTTCTCTCATTTTTTTAATATTAAAGTTTTTTCCTCTTTTCTTAGTAGATATGCAAACAATAAACCTGAAAATCCAAGAATAGAGAATATCCACATTCCAGGGATATAGCCTTGTGGATTTGTTGCACTTGCACCAAATAAATCATTACTAAATCCTATCAATAAATTAAACGCAAATAAACCAATATTTTGAATCATTGTCATTAAACCATAAGCAGTGCCTAACTTTGATGAATCAACAACCAAAGCGACATAAGGCCACATTACTGCTGGTATTAATGAAAAAGCAATTCCCATCATTGCCATTGGAATTATCAAATAAAATGGAATTGAAGTGTGAATATCAAAGAATTCAATATGAATATTTACATTACCGGTTAATCCAAGTGGAGTTGCTAAATCGATTTTGTAAGCCATAATTAAATAAACAGGAACAATCAAAAATGAACCAAACATCATTAATAAAGATTTTTTCTTTATTCTATCCGCAAGAAATCCAAAGAGTGGAGTGAAAAACATAGCGGCCAAAGTTAAGATGCTTGAAAGATTTCCCCCAACTTCTCTTGATGTCCCATGAACTTCTTGAAAGAATTTAATCGCGAATGTTTGAAATGGAAACATTGCAGAGTAGAAAGTCACACACAATGCAGAAATGTACCAAAAAGCTTTTCCGAAACTAAATATTTCTTTAATTACGACTTTATCCTGATTTCCTTCTGGAGGCAATGCATATTTTTTGGAGCTTAAAAGGTCAACTAAGAAATAAATCGATATAAATATGAGAGACAAAACTCCAGCATAAACAGAAATCCAGAGTGGATTCTGCCAGTAATCATATAAACTTTTTGCCCACATTGGTGAATTCAAAGCCATAAATGAGCCAAGTCGAGCAAGTGTGAGATTCAATCCAAATGCGAATGAAAGTTCTTTGCCTTTGAACCATCGAGCAATAATTGTTGTGATTGCAACAATCATCGATTCGGCACCAAGACCAAATATCAATCTACCAAAAGCCATAACAATGATATCACCTTTAATCGCGGTAAGAAGAGAACCAAGCATCACCAAAGTTGTGAAAATTAAAACTGCTTTTCGTGTTCCAATTCTATCAATGATAATTCCACCGACCAAAACCATTATGATATTTGGAAAACTATAAATTGCATTGAGCAAACCGATATTCGCATCTGAAAACCCAAGTTGAGTTTTAAGTAAATCAGCAAGTGGACTGATACTATCATAAATATAATAATTACCAAACATCCCAAAGCTAATGAAAAGCCAAACAAGCCATCTTACTGATGCTGGTGGTTCTCTTTTAATTTGTTCCAATTTTAATCTCCTTTAATTTTTCGCTGGAATATTTTTCAAAACTTCTAAAAGCAAATCATAAAATTTTTCAACTGTACTGATTTGCACTCTTTCATCAGGTGAGTGAGCACCCATAATTGTTGGTCCAAAAGATATCATATCCATAGCTGGATATTTTTCTTTAATGATTCCGCATTCGAGTCCTGCGTGAATTGCTTTCACTTCAGGTTCTTTACCATACTTATTCTTGTATACTTCTTTCATCACTTTCAAAATTTCTGAATTAATATCAGGCTTCCAACCAGGATAACCTTCGCCGTGTTTTACTTCCGCATTCGCAAGTAAAAATACACATCGATTCATAACAACAATATCTTCTTTCTCACTTTCAACAGAACTTCTTTGACTTGTTCCAACAACAATTTCATTTCCAAAAGTTATTGTTGCAAGATTTGTTGATGTTTCAACAAGTCCTGGAATATCAGCACTCATTTTAATTACGCCGTGTGGTAATGCATAAAGTGCATTCAGTAAATTCATTTGTGTTGGTTTATCAATTACAAAGTCAGGTAAATCAGTACTTTCAAATTCAACTTTCAAATCTGGCTCAACTGATGAAAGCTCGCTCTTCACAATTGTGTTGTAATAATTAATAAATCCTTCAAGTTCATCTGCTTTGGATTTATTTACAACGATATGAGCAAATGCCTCTCTTGGAATTGCGTTTCTTTTACTACCGCCTTCAATTTTCGAAAGCCTAACATCAAATTGACTTTGAAGATTCCAGAGTAGTCTACTTAAAATTTTAATTGCATTTCCTCGACCGAGATGAATGTCAAGCCCAGAATGACCACCTTTAAGTCCAATGACTTTAATTTTATACGCCTTAGAGTCTTTGGGAAGATTTTCTTTTGAGTAAGTAAATTTTCCTTCTGTATCTTTTCCACCTGAACAACCAATGTAGAGAGCTCCATCTTCTTCTGAATCAAGATTTAATAAGATATCAGCAGTCACAAAACCAGATTTAAGATTATTTGCACCAGTTAGACCAGTTTCTTCATCTAAAGTGAAAAGAAATTCAAGTGGTCCGTGTTGTATATCTTTAGCTTCCATAACAGCTAGAGCGCCTGCAACACCAATTCCATTATCCGCACCTAATGTTGTTCCTTTTGCTTTTACCCAATCACCTTCTACATAAGCTTTAATCGGGTCTTTATCAAAGTCATGCTGAACATCGCTATTCTTCTCACAGACCATATCTAAATGTCCTTGAAGACAGACTACTTTTCGATTTTCAAAACCTGGTGTAGCTGGTTTTTTCACCAAAATATTTCCAAATGAGTCCTGTTCATACGGAAGTCCAAGTTTTTGAATAACTGAAAGAACATAATCAACAACTTTCTTCTCTTTTTTTGAAGGTCTTGGATACTGGCACAATTCTCCAAAATATTTCCAGACAGATTCTGGTTTTAAATTTAAAAGTGGATTGGTCATATTTCTTACTCCTCTTTTATGAAATCTATGAAGTTATGTGATTTAAGTTGCGTAAAAAATTTTGATAGTCTCATTTCAACTGGTTGAATCTTTTCTCCAAATTTATTTTCAAGAATTTCCGCAATTTCGCCAACTTTTTTCTTACCATCAATTTCCATCCAGCAAGCTGAACCAATTTCATCGAGCTTAATTTTAATATGGGGATACTTTAATCTTGGCATCAAATATTGAACTAAAAATTTATTCTTAAACTTTGGCATTAAAATAATGACGAGCTCATTTTCAGTTCTTTCAAATTCAAATTTTCTAATTGGAATTAATTCCCATAGATTTACATCGTTTCTCTTTCTTTTTTCCCGTTTGAATAAACTCATCTTAGAAATAATTTTGATTAATAGTTAGAAAAATTTAAATCTTTGTTTTGCTTATCACACTTAGTTTATCGAATTGTGATGAAAACCTAATGTCACCTTGAGCTTGTCGAAAGGTGACGAAAAACTTTTGTCACATCGAATTCATCGAAAGGTGACGAAAAACTTTTTTCACCCTGAGTTCATCGAAGGGTGACCAAAACGATTTCAAATTTAAAAGCATTTTTATCGTCAGGCTTCGACCATTCGATAAACTCAGGTCAAACTCGCTCAGCCTGACATTAAGTTTTAAATCAATCGTCACCCTGAGTTCATCGAAGGGTGACTAGCACTTGACAAACTCAGGGCAAACTACTCAACCTGACTTCAATTAATTGCAATAATTGAAAAAATTATTAGAACCAAAATTTCAAAGTCAAAAAACAATTACATCATTGCACTTGGTGGAGCTGGTTCATCAGGACTTCCAGCATTTTTTACTGGAACTTGGATTAATATCCAAGCAACAATAACAAAAACAAGTAAACTTACTAAGAATGATGGTTTAGCGAAGATTGCAAGTAACTTCACCTCAGCAAATGCAAATCCTGCAAATAAAAGACCTATCAAAGCTTCTCCTGCTATTAATCCAGCAGCCAAGAGAATACCTACATTTTCAACTCTTGCTTTTTGAGCATCATTAAATTTCTTCTTCTCATTTACTCTTTCAACTATACCTTTAATCAAACCACCAATAAAAATAGCGAATGTTGTACCAAGTGGTAGATACATACCTACAGATACGAGCATTGGACTTCTTACCTGCATCAATATAAATCCAAATCCCATTAACATACCAACAATAATTAAAGGCCAGGCCATTTCACCACCAACAATACCAGTAGAGAGCATCGCCATAAGACTTGCTTGTGGTGCGGGCAAAACTGGTCCACCAAATCCGCCTTCGTAAGGTGGGTCAGCTAATTTTCCAGCGTTAATATCTCCTTGATGTAAAATCACAATTGGAATAAACATTACAGCAGCAGAAACTAAAGCACCTATAACATTTCCTGCTTGCATTTTCCAGGGAGTCCCTCCTAAAATGTGACCAACTTTCAAATCTTGAAGCATCTCACCAGCAACTGCTGCAGCAACACAAACAACAGCTGCAACTCCCAAAACCGCAGCAACTCCTTGAATACCTTTCATTCCTAATGCAACCATTAATAACGCAGCGACTATTAAAGTAGATAATGTTAATCCACTAATTGGATTATTACTTGAACCTATAATTCCGACAAGATAGCCTGAAACTGCTGCAAAGAAAAATCCAGCTACTATCATTACAAATGTTGCAACTAATGCTGCATAAATATCCTGAGCAAAGTAATTATATATGAAGAATGTCCCAATTGAAGCAACAGCAATTCCTAAAATGATGTAATTAAATCTTAAATCTCTTTCGGTGCGTTCAACTGATTTTTCAGTTCCTATGGCTGCTTTTTTTACATCAGAAATTGAACGGGAAATTCCTGTAATTAAACTCTTTCTCATTCTATATAAAGTATAACCAGCACCAACCAACATACCACCTATAGCAATTGGTCTTACAATAAACTTCCATACTTCAGTCATCTGGAAAATTGGGTCCTGAACTCTCTTAGTTGCTTCCTCAAGAGTGATTTGAGCAGAAGCAGATAATTGTGCTGCCCAAGTCGCCAAGTCAATAGTTGGACCTATAAAGTAATAAATAATTGGTGTAAGGAGTCCCCAAGCTAAAAGACCACCACTGAAATTTAGAGATGCTAACTTTGGTCCTATAATGTATCCAACACCTAAGTAAGCAGGTTTTACAGCGGGAGAACTTAAGACTACACCTCCCTTTGCTTCAATTGCAGTTCCCTTAATTGTTGTTTTGAAAAATTCCACAAATGAAGCCCAGCTAGATGCGAAAAGTTTTAATTCACCGAGAGCTTTGATTAAACCACCAACGCCCATTGCAGCAAATAAAAATTTCGCACCGCTACCTCCTCTTTGTCCAGCTTTATGAATTTCACCAGCAGCTACAGATTCTGGAAATGGTAGTTCCACATCTTCAACCATAACTTTCCTTAACAAAGCGACAAACATAATCCCAAGTAAACCACCAGCAAACATTATCGCAACTGAAATCAAGAAATTTTCTGTAGTAAAGAATGATGTGTTATTGTCTGGATGCCAGATTCTTGCAATGTAAAAAGCAGGAAGAGTGAAGATTGCACCTGCAGCAACAGATTCACCAATTGAACCTACAGTTCGAGCAAAATTTTCCTCTAAAATTGAGCCCTTCATTATTCTTAAAATCGCCATCCCAATAACAGCAGCTGGATATGTTGCAGCAATGGTCATACCTGCTTTTAATCCGAGATAAGCATTAGCTGCACCAAGAACAACGCTCATCACCAAGCCAATAATTAAAGCCCGAAGTGTAAACTCGGGAAGAGTTGAAGCTGGTGAAACAAACGGAACATATTTTTTGCTTTCCGTCATGATAACTCCTTTATTTTAGTTATTGATGGGAAATTTGGTTTATGTTGTAAAGATTTGATTTCCACTCTCTCCTGGTGTTTTAAATCAACAAAATTTTTTCAAATATATGTATGAAAACAACTGACTTCAAGAAGGGAAGGAAGATTTTTTTTGAATAAAGCATTTAAGACAATTACTCTAATTGAAATTTGGAAACTATTCTCCTTCGAAAAATGAAAACACTAAAATTTTTTCATCGAGACTAAAAACGAAACATTACCTTTTTCAATTAAGCTAGCTTTGTAAGCAAATAATTTTCAACTTTCTTCACTCCTTCACACTTCCAATCAATATTCCAGAGATGTAATATTTCTGAACTAATGCAAACAGAATTACAATTGGTATGACAGTTATAACCGAACCAGCCATCATTAACTCAGTATCTTGAGTGTGCTCTCCCATTAGATTTGCAAGTGCAACTGGTAGAGTATACATCGAAGAATCTGTCATTACAATCAATGGCCATAAAAAATCATTCCAGGTTCCAATAAAAGTAAAAATTCCCAGTGTGATTAAAATTGACCTGCTCAATGGTAAAATTATCGTGAAGAAAATTCTGAAATCACTCGCACCATCAATTCTTGCCGCATCAATTAAACTATCAGGAATAGACATCATAAATTGTCTTAACATAAAAATTCCAAAAACACTTGCCATACCTGGAATTATAATTCCAAGATAAGTATTTATAAATCCCATTTCTTTTAACATTAAAAATAACGGAAGCATCGTAACCTGTCCGGGAATAATCATTAGACTTAACAAAAATCTGAACAATTTATCTTTTATTCCAAATCTTAACTTAGCAAAAGCATAAGCGGACATTGAATTAAAGAGCAGTGAGATTGTAGTTACAAGAATTGCAACAAGTAGTGAGTTAATGAAATGACGAGTCATCTCAAGATTTTGAAATAGAAATTTATAATGTGAAAAGTCAAATTCCGACGGAAATAATCTTGGTGGAAATTTTGCGCATTCACCTGTCTTCATAAATGATGCAGAAATCATCCAAACGAATGGAATTAAAGTAAGAAGAGCTATTAAAGTTGCCAAAAAATTTATGAATACTTTTTTAATAATGAATTCGCTTTTCATATCTGAATTGAATAATTGTTCCAATTAAAATTATCACAAACAATACAAAAGCAATTGAAACTGAATAACTAATATTCCACCATCTAAATCCTTCTTGATACATATATAAAACAATACTCAAAGTAGAATTCAATGGTCCACCTTGCGTCATCACATAAGGTTCAGCGAAAAGTTGGAAATAACCAATCATTGTCATTATTGATGTAAAAAAAGTTGTCGGTGCCAGAAGTGGTAAAGTAATTGATTTGAATTTGAACCAAGAAGAAGCTCCATCAAGTTCAGCTGCTTCATATAATTCAGATGGGATATTTTGAAGTCCTGCAATGAACAAAATCATATTGTAACCAAAGTTTTTCCAGACTGCCAAAATAATTATCGCTGGCATTGCGTAAACCGGGTCTCCAAGCCAATCCACTGGATTAATTCCAAATAAAGACAAAATGTAATTTAAGTAACCAAATCTCGGATGATAAAGGTATCGCCAGACAATTGCGACTGCAACAATAGTCGTAACTACGGGAAGGAAATAGATTGTTCTAAAAACTTTTTTGAATTTGGTTAATTGCGAATTCAACAAAAGTGCTGTGGACAAAGAAACAAGTATTGATAAAGGTCCACCAACCAATACAAAGTAAAAAGTATTTACTAAAGCTTTGTAAAATAATTCATCCTGAAAAAGTTTTATGTAATTTTCAAATCCAATAAATCTTAATCTTCTGAAATCTCCCAAGGTATAAATATCAAAATCAGTAAAGCTAATAAGAAAAGCCGAGATAACTGGGACAATGAAAAAGAAAAATATTGCTGAAAGTGCAGGCGCCAAAAAAACGAAGATTATCCAGAAGCTTGTTTTATCTCTCATTACAATGAACCTATTTCAACCAAATATTTTCTCTTCTTAAGAAGGATTGATGTCTCTGAATTTAATTTATTACAAGCTTCAATTACAGACATTCGACCTGTCGCAACTTCTTCAACATATTTTTGGATTTTCGAAATCATTATATTTTCCCACTCTGCAAGTTTTGGCATTGCCTGTGTCTTTTCAAGTTGAAATCGAAAAGCTTTTAAATGAAAATCATTTACAAAGATTGAATCATTCCATGCACTTTTTCTTGATGGAAGCGAACCAACAAGTTGATAAAATTTAATTTGAATATCTGGCTGACTTAAAAACTCAATTAATTTCAAAGCAAGGTTTTTCTTTTTACTCGATTTGTTAATTACCAGACTTGCACCACCGGCCAGAGAGACACCAGGATAATCATCATCAGGTGAAGGCAAAGGTGCAGTCATCCAAAATTTCTGTGCATCTTTTGAAAGCCTTTTCTTAAACTCAGAGATATTCCACGGCCCAGTAATGTACATCGCAATGTAAGCTTCCTCAAATGCCTGATAAACATTAGTAACTTCTGTGATATTTGAAGGAGATAATTTTTCCTTATAAAATTTTGAAAGAAATTCAAAAGCATTAACAAATGGGGAATCAGTAAAAGCAGGCTCAGTATAATTTTGTTTTAATAACTCTGCTTTGTTTTGTAAAGCAAAAAGAATTAAAGGTATCCATTCATTTGTTGGAAAATAAATTGCATAATTACCTGTTAAAGATTTTATTTGTTTAGAACATTCATAAAGTTCTCGCCAGCTTTTAGGTGGGAACTTCCAGCCAACTTCCGCAAGCAAATCCTTTCGATAATACAATACTCTCGTATCAACATACCAGGGAATTCCATAAAGAGCACCATTCAATTTGTTTGATTCAAGAATTCCGGAAAAATAATCATCAAGATTGATTTGACTCTTTTCAATTAAGGTATCGAGTTGGTCAATTGCATTGAGTGCGACAAATTCCGGTATCCATGTATTTCCAAGTTGAAAAACATCTGGTAAAGTTTCTGACACAAAAGCAGTTATTAATTTTTCGTGTGCTGCTGTCCAAGGAATTTGTTGAACTTTTACTTTAATATTGTATTGCTTTTCAAATTGAGGAATTAACTTACTAACATTTTCACCTTCAACTCCCATTGCCCAGAATGTTAACTCCATTTCATCATTTTTTCTGCAGGCATTAAAAACAAAAATTAAAATCAAACTTGTTAGAATAAGTTTTCTCATTTTATGTAAAGAATTTTATGAACAAGTTTCTTGTTCCCAGCTGAAGCAACTAAAAAATACACTGACGAAGTTAAGCCGAAATCTGGTTTCCAGTTAAATTTATGTTTTCCAGCTTTTAAAAATTCATTAGAGATGAATTTAATCTCTCTACCAAGTAAATCATAAATTGAAATTTTAACTTCAGCAGGTTGATTAATTTCAAATTCAATTTCTGTCTGGTTATTAAAAGGATTGGGATAATTACTCAGTTTGAATAAGTTTTCTAATTGTGTGTTTTCAAATTCAACTGAAGTTTGAGTTGTATCGGCGACAAATCCAATTGAATCCAGAGCAGTTTGAATTTCAGGATTTGACATAAAAAGATTCCATAATAGCCCAGTTCGATAATTCTCAATCATTATAATTATTGGTCC
>Ga0068705_10001020_pt1 | contig 14202 bp, 9 predicted proteins | sample YNPMSTMetaG_FD_65631 | JGI IMG/M metagenome (GOLD analysis project Ga0068705, IMG submission 65631) | Anoxygenic and chlorotrophic microbial mat microbial communities from Yellowstone National Park, USA - YNP MS-T MetaG | ecosystem: Environmental > Aquatic > Thermal springs > Hot (42-90C) >... | reverse complement strand
AGGGCGTCAGCGGCATGATGGTCTCGATTCAGCGGGAGTCGTCCTCACCCTACCGATATCGGCTGGGGACTGTTCCACTTGCAGAGGTGGCCATCAAGGCCAAGCCGATGCCGGATGAGTTCATCGATGAGGAAAATCTTTATGTCACAGATGCCTTTCTCGAATACGCCCGGCCGCTGGTAGGCCCGCTACCAGCGTACGTCCGTTTGGTGGGACATCGCGTCCACGGACAGGGGCGGCAGTAGAAGACAGGCTGATCGTTCTCTGAATTATTGCGCAATGTGAGGTTTGGAATGGAATTACAACTTATTCGCAAAGAACAAGCGCGTCCGCCGTTTTTTGTGGGGATTGATTTGGGAGGAACCAATATCAAGGCCGGGGTCACTGATGACCAAGGTGCGGTGCTTTGGATTGGTCAGGAGCCGACGCTTGTGGAAAAGGGGCCAGAGGACGGTGCAAAGCGGATTGCCGGGCTGATTCACCGGGCCATTCGCGAGGCGGGCCTGCGAGCACAAGACGTGGCCGGCGTGGGACTCGGTTCGCCCGGTACCATGGACATCCCAGGGGGGCGCCTCGTCGTACCGGCCAATCTGAAGGGCTGGGAATACTTTCCCATTCGTGACCGTGTCAGCGAACACGCCGGCATGCCGATCACATTTGCCAATGATGCAACGGCGGCCGCTTTTGGCGAGAAATGGGTAGGGGCGGGTCAGCGATTTCACAGCCTGATTCTGCTCACGTTGGGAACGGGAATTGGCTGCGGAATCATCGTCGGTGATCTGCTCCTCGATGGGGAACATAGTCACGGCGGCGAATATGGGCACACTGTGATCGACTGTCGGCCCGACGCACGGAGTTGCTCCTGCGGGCGCCGGGGGCACTTTGAGGCCTATGCCAGTGCCACGGCTGTGACGAAGAGGGCTGAGGAAGCCCTCGCCGCAGGCCGCGTCAGCATGTTGACGCGTCGCCTTAAAGAGGGAGCAAAATTGGAGCCTAAATTGATCGCAGAAATGGCCGAGGCTGGTGACGAGCTTTCCCGGCAATTGATCCTGGAAACCGCAGAATACCTCGGTATCGGTATCGTCAATTTGATGCACACGATTGATCCGAACGGCATCTTGATCGGAGGTGCGATGACCTTCGGCGGCAAGGAAAGCCGGATTGGCCGAATCTTCCTGGATCGCGTCAAACAAGAGGTCTTTCTGCGGGCGTATCCGGCAGTGGGTGATACAACCGAAATCGACTTTGCGACACTCGGTGGAAACGCAGGCTTTATCGGGGCTGCGGGAATCGCTCGCCTGGAACGAACCAGGCACTAGCCGCAATGACGAAAGCCTTCATTCCGTGTGCCGACTGTTTTGAGAATGCGATAAAGTCTTATGAGCATCGATCTGATTCGTCAGGAAATTGCCACAGAGGCCCAGAAAATCGTGGTTAAAGTCGGGACCCGCGTTGTCACGCATCCCGATGGCCGGCTCAACGAAGAACGCATTGAGCAATTGGCCGAAGAAATCCACTTCGTTCGACAGACAGGGCGAAAGGTGGTTCTAGTTAGCTCGGGTGCAGTCGGCGCTGGAATGGGCCGGTTGGGACTTACCAGCCGTCCGACCGATTTGTCGGAACTTCAGGCCGTGGCGGCCATTGGTCAAAGCCTCCTTGTCGAGGCGTACGACCAGACGTTTCGCCGTTATAACGATGTGGCTGCCCAGATCCTTCTGACTGCCGACGTCATTGAACATCGGACCAGTTATCTCAACGCAAGGAATACCCTCCTTGCCTTGCTTAACCGGTTCGACGCTGTGCCTGTCATCAATGAAAATGATACGGTCGCCGTCGAAGAATTGCGAATGACATTCGGTGACAATGATCGCCTCGCGGCACTCGTTACCAATTTGCTTCAGGCTCAGCTCTTAGTCCTGCTATCTGATGTTGAGGGACTTTATTCCGGGGATCCTCACGATCCAAAGTCCCAGCTCATTCCGTTGGTCCGCAAGATTGATGATTCGATCTTCGAGCTGGTCAGAGATAGAAAGACGGGGTTGAGCAAAGGTGGCATGGAGAGCAAGCTGCGGGCAGCGCAGATTGTGACAACAGGTGGGGGGAACGTCATCATTGCCTCCGGCAAGACACCGGGGGCGCTCAAGAAAATCATCGCCGGGGAAGTTGTTGGTACCCTGTTCTTTGCCAAAGGTGCCACCGTAGCCGCTCGAAAACGGTGGTTCGGTCTCAGTATTCAGCCACGCGGACAACTGATCGTTGATGCCGGTGCCCGCGAAGCCATCGAAAAGCGCGGCAAAAGCCTTTTGCCCATTGGTGTTGTGGATGTGGTTGGCCAGTTCCAAAAAGGTGATCTGGTTGTCTTGAGAGACCCAGACGGCTGCGAGTTCGCCAAAGGATTGTCTAACTATTCGGCCGAAGACGTGCGGCGAATCAAAGGACTGAGGACCCGTCAAATCGCGCAGGTTCTGGGGTGGCTGCCTTACGAAGAAGTGATCCACCGCGATAACCTCCTTGTCACCCGTCCATGAGCATCAAAAGTGCAAATATCGTTCACAATGTGCAACAGTCAGTTAAGGTTGATATGAGAGAATCGGGGATGTCTTCAGGGCAGGAATCTCCGATGGCCAAACGGCCCAACGCTGGTATCGCAATTGTGACATTGGTTAAAATGAATTTTCGGTGATTGACAGGCGTGTTGTGGTGGTCATCCATTGATCGAAGCAGTTCAGGGGTGTTGTGGGAGTGCTGTCCTCTGAATAAGACCTGCAGCTAAAGCTTCAGGTGACTCGTTGCTGTTTCCGGAACGGAGAATTTGAGGCAAAGTGTTATGGCAATGGACGAAAAACTCCCGAATTCGGAATCTTTGAATCCGCAAGCTGGGGGGACTCCTGCGGAGAAGCCCACAGTTGATGCCGATGTTCCGTCTGCGTCGGGAAAAGCTCCCTCTCAAGCCGGAGGCCAGGCGGCTGCTTCTCAGTCAAAGGAAAAGTTGACTTCGCGGAAAGCGGCTAAGGGCGTCAAGGCGGCAAATTCGCAGACAACGGCTGCTCCAGCGCTACAAACGGCAAGTCAAGCAAAGGACCAAAGCGGCCAAAAGCAAGGGTTTCAAACGGAAGAGGAACGCCCTCGCTCTGGGGTGACGACTCTGCTCATGGAGATTCTTCACTGGATGCCGAGTTGGTTCGTGAGCATGGTTGTCCATGCCGTGGCTCTCCTCGTCATGGCGATGATTACGATCCCGGGGCCGGTGCAGGATGTGGTCCAGCAACTTGTGGTGGCCCCCGGACAAAATGAACAGTTGGAAGAAATCGAAGAATTGCTGACGGAACCCCCCGAGGATATCAATCTCGCGACAGACCTCTCGCCGGTCGAGGTCGCTAGTAACATCGAAAGTTCCCAGGATATTTCGCCTTTTAACGATGATACGGCGGCCATGGCGTCGTTTGAGCTTAATCCCATCGGTCTTGAGCATGCCCCGCAAACGGATTTGCTTGCGTCGGTTGGAGCTTTGTCGGGCGATGCCTTTTCCGGTCGAGGTTCAGGTAAAGAGCGAATGGTTCGCACAGCTGGCGGCAGTGAAGGGAGTGAAAGGGCTGTCGCTCTGGCCTTGAAATGGCTGGCCGACCATCAAATGCCCGACGGCGGCTGGAGCTTTGAACATCAAAAGGCCGGCGGTTGTAACGGCCAGTGCCGTAATCCAGGAAATCTTCCCGATGCAAGGTCTGCCGCGACAGCACTGGCCCTCCTACCCTTTCTGGGTGCAGGCCAGACGCATCGCGAGGGTCAGTACGCCAAGAACGTCCGGGCGGGTTTGTATTACCTGATCACAAACCGCATGAAAATCTCGCCCGAAGGTGGTAGCTTCCTCGAACAGGGCGGCAACATGTATTCTCATGGACTGGCGGCAATTGTGCTGTGCGAGGCCTACGGGATGACGCACGACAAGGTCCTCGCGGCACCGGCGCAACAGGCTATGAATTTCATCTGCAACGCCCAGGACCCGGTTGGTGGGGGGTGGCGCTATCAACCGCGACAAAAAGGCGACACCTCAGTGGTGGGCTGGCAATTGATGGCACTCAAAAGCGGGGCCATGAGCTATCTTCAAGTGCCAAAGGTGACCATCCAAAGGGCACAGGCGTTTCTCGATTCGGTTCAGGCAAACGGTGGGGCTACCTATGGCTATCTCGATCCCGGTAATGGGCCGGGAACCACCGCGGTCGGGCTTCTTTGCCGCATGTATCTGGGGTGGGATAAAAACCATCCGGGCTTGCAAAAAGGCATTCAGCAGCTCAGCAACTGGGGGCCATCGACTGATAAGACGGGTCCCGGGAGAAACAACTTTTACTACAATTACTACGCCACTCAGGTCATGCGGCACTGGGAGGGCGAAGAATGGAAAAAGTGGAACGCCGTGATGCGGGATTATCTTGTCCAGACACAGGCCCAAAAGGGGCATGAGACGGGAAGCTGGTTCTTTGAAAATAGTTCAGATCACGGGAAAGAACGCGGCGGACGGCTCTACTTCACCGCCATGGCAGCGCTCATTCTCGAGGTTTACTATCGCCATATGCCCCTGTATCGTAAGCAGGCCACAGCCGAAAACTTCCCGCTCGACTGAGAGTCGGCCTGGCACAAGACTCGTATTTGAAGACGGGCAATCCTTGACAAAGCACGGTCTGTCTTATACATTTGTACACAGGGCCAGTTTTTTCGGGCTGTTCCGTCGGGCAGTTTGTCGCGGTTCTTCAGAAAGGATCATTCATGGCAACGCTCTCCTCTTTGACCCCAAGGCAACGCGAAATCCTTGACTTCATCCGCAGTTGGATCGACGGACTCGGTTACGCCCCAACAGTGCGTGATATCGGACGACAGTTCGGCATTCGTTCTCCCAATGGTGTGCGGGGACATCTCAAGGCCCTTGAAGCGAAGGGGATGATTGAACGCGACCCACGTCGTTCCCGGGCCTTACGGCTGACACCTGCCGCGCGGGGAAAGCCCCCACGTTCGGGGAAGGGATTAACTCTACCCCTGGTCGGTCGGATCGCCGCCGGCCAGCTTCATGAGGCCATTGAGAACGCGGAGACGTTCGACTTCCAGGAGCTTTTCAGCCACAAAGGCGCGGAACACTTCGTCCTGCGTGTCCATGGCGACTCCATGATCGAGGCCCAGATCGCCGATGGCGATTTCGTCATCGTCCGACGTCAGGAGACGGCATCGCCTGGCGCCATCGTCGTTGCCCTGACTGATGAGAACGAAGCGACGCTTAAGTACTGGTATCCCACAAAGCGTGGGGCAAAGCTCGTGCCGGCCAACAAGCGGATGTCCCCCATCTTTGTGAAAAACGCCCGCATTCTCGGCGTGGTTGTCGGTGTCGTGAGGAAGGTCACTTGATAACGGCCTTTTACCAGATTCGAGGCGAACAAGGCAGCCGAATCAAATTCCGGACACGGAGACAGGTTAACCTTCCGAATCCGGTCCATTTCGTTTTTTTCGCCATGACACAGTGATGTCACGGACAGGCATTGACCGCCAAAGTCAGTGCTTGAAATGCCGCCGACCTGTAAAGATCATTGGCAACCCATACTTGTTGCAGGCGGCAATGACTTCTTCATCGCGAACAGAACCACCCGGTTGAATGATCGCTCGAATCCCAGCCTGAACGGCGTGTTCGATCGAGTCCGGGAACGGGAAAAAGGCATCCGATGCCAACACGCTTCCTTGAGCACGATCCTGAGCTTTACGGATGGCGATCTCCACCGAATCGACCCGGCTCATCTGTCCCGCGCCCACACCGACCAGCATCCCATTCCTCGCAAGAACAATGGCGTTGGACTTGACGAATCGCACCATGGCCCAGGCGAATTGCAAATCCGGCAGGAGGTTCTCATCCGGCCTGGTGGCTGTGACAACCTGCCACTGGCTTTCGTCATCCGGCAAATTGTCGGCTTCCTGGACGAGGAGGCCGCCCGTCAAATGCCGATAGGCCCAAGGCTCTCGTTCTGTTTCCAGAGGGCCAGTCTCCATCAGGCGGACATTCTTTTTCCACTTGGGTTTGGTGGTCAGAATCTCGAAGGCTGCGGGATCGAAACCCGGGGCGATAATGGCTTCCACAAACAAACCAGGTTCGGAAAGGACCTCGGCGGTCTCAACATCCAGCATCCGATTCATTCCCAGAATTGAGCCGAAGGCACTCACGGGATCACCGGCGAGGGCCTTGCGCGTTGCCTCGGCCAGAGTTGCCGCCACGGCAGCACCGCACGGATTGTTGTGTTTGATCACGGCCACGGCAGGCTCCTGAAAATGCCGAACGATTTCCAGGGCTGAATCGAGGTCGAGCAAATTGTTGTAGGATAGCTCCTTTCCGTGCAACGGCCGCGCTGTCATCACCGAAGGCCCTCGCACTTGCGGCGCACGATAGGCGGCAGCCTGCTGGTGCGGGTTCTCGCCATAGCGGAGAGTCATGAGCCGGTCGAAAGAAAAGAATAACCGGGACGGAAATGGGGGCTGTTCCACTTGCTGCGCAAACCACATGGCAATCGTTTGATCATACTCGGCAGTATGGGCAAAGGCGGCCGCCGCCAATTGCCGCCGCAAAGCCAATGAAGTCCCACCCTGTTCGCGCAATTCTTTGAGGACGACCTCATACTGGGCGGGATTGGTCACAATCGCTACGAATGCATGATTCTTCGCGGCCGCACGGACAAGCGACGGACCGCCAATGTCGATGTTTTCAATGGCATCCGCCTCGGTGCAGTCGGGTTTAGCGATCGTCTGGCGGAACGGGTACAAATTCACGACCACCAGATCGAACGGCAAAATCTGATGCTCTTCCATGGCTTGAACGTCTTCCCTGTGATCGCGGCGAGCCAGGATCCCGCCAAAAATCTTGGGGTGGAGGGTCTTCACCCGACCGTCCATCATTTCCGGAAACCCCGTGTACGCCGCCACGTCCGTAACCGGAATCCCATGTTCTTCCAAAAAGCGTCCTGTCCCGCCCGTGCTGAAGATCTCCACGCCGAGATCGACAAGGCCCTGGGCAAAAAGGGCCAATCCTGATTTGTCACTGACGCTGATCACGGCCCGCTGGGGTTTCACAATCATAGAGTTTTACTCCGCACACAACCAGAAAACGTTCCCAATAGTGATGGACCAAAGCCACTATTTTAAGGTTTTGCGGCTCGAGGCGGAATGAAGGACGCTGGCAGCGATTCCTTTTCCGGATGATGGTCTTGACGGTGAAAATCGCGTCAACTCTGGAAAACGGCCCATCTCAGCCAGGGGTTTAGTCGCGGGAAAGCATTCTGAAAAGCACCTCTTGACAACCGCTTGACACATGGTAAATTATGGCTTATCTTGTGTTGATCGTGGATATATAATACAATAGGTTGTAGATGGATTGGCTTATTTGCCACACGAGATTAGGTCAGATTGGCCCACCCAAAAAGTGGTGGGATAGTCCCCTTGGTTGATAACTAGGAATTTTGGGAAATGTGGTAATTTTGATAAAACTGGCGGGTTTTTAGCTGTGACGACCACCGAGTCATCCATGTGTGTGTCAGATTTGTGGGCGAAGCAATCAGCAAAATTGGAGGGGCGTGCCTGTCACGTCCGCCGAAGCAGGAGGAATGATCCAAGGTAGCGCACCGGACCTGACAAGTCAGTTCCTTCATTTTTTATCGTGTAGGGGGGAATTGCGGTTCGCCCCTCCGTAATCGCGCCGAGGCAGTACAAGCAAATAAGATGCAGAGACGAGTTATCTAACGGCAACGCTGCTCATTTGAATCTGGTTCAAACAAAGCGTTCACTTCAGGGAGTGTGTCTCCTCAGCGAAATTGCCTTGAAACTAATGACAGCAAAGATGCCTTTTGTTGTGGATATAGTGTACTTTAGTACATAAAGCGGCTGATGGGTTGGCCGCAAGAGTTGGTCAATGACATTTAACGCCTTGGTCAGGAGTCAGGAGGTCTCACCATGATGGACGAAAATCGTTCTGTTTCCACCGTTTCGGAACATATGCCATCCCAGAAAAATGGTTTGGGAGCGCGCAATTCTCAGGGACATGGGTTGCAGATCGCGGCCTATTTTTGTCCCCCGGATGTGGCGGACCCCTTCGAGACGGTGACGTGGGTCAGGCGAAAAGCCACAATCAAGAGCGACACAGGGGGTGTGCATTTCGAACAGCCGGATTGCGAAGTCCCCGAGACCTGGAGTCAATTGGCCACGAATATCGTAGCAAGCAAATACTTCTATGGGGAATTGGGCACGCCACAGAGGGAGTATAGTGTCCGGCAGCTCATTCACCGGGTATGTCGAACCATTGCCGATTGGGGAATTCAGGACGGTTATTTCAAGAGCGATGAGGATGGCGAGCGTTTTTATCGAGAACTGGCCTGGCTTTGTCTGCATCAGCATGCCGCCTTCAACTCGCCCGTGTGGTTCAATGTGGGGCTTTATCATCAGTACGGTATTAAAGGGGCTAGTTGCACCTGGTGGTGGGATAAGGAAAAAAACGCGGCGATCCAGCCCGAAAACCCCTATGAGTATCCCCAGGCCTCCGCATGCTTTATCCAGAGCGTTCAGGATAACATGGAAGATATTATGGAGCTTGCCCGCAGCGAGGCCATGCTCTTCAAGTTTGGCTCGGGAACGGGCACGGACCTCTCGACGCTGCGTTCTTTTCGCGAAAAGCTTTCCGGGGGTGGGAAGCCGTCTGGTCCGCTATCCTTCATGCGGGTGTATGACCAGATTGCGGCGGTGGTCAAGAGCGGCGGAAAGACGCGTCGGGCGGCAAAGATGCAATCCTTGAAGGTGACACATCCCGACATCCTGGAGTTTATTGAGTGCAAGTCCAAAGAAGAACAGAAGGCCAGGACGCTGATCCAAAATGGATATCCCGCTGAAGAGGCGTATAGTTCTGTGCTTTTCCAAAACGCCAATCTCTCGGTTCGTGTGACCGACGATTTCATGGAAGCTGTGGAGTCGGATCGCGAATGGGTCACCCACTGGGTGACGGATCCGACGCGAGAAGGCCCAAAATATCGTGCCCGTGATTTGCTCCGCAAGATGGCGGAATCTGCGTGGAGTTGCGGTGACCCGGGTGTTCAATATGATACCACCATCAACCGTTGGCATACCTGTCCCAAATCAGGTCGAATCAATGCGTCCAATCCCTGCTCCGAATACATGTTTCTCGACGATTCCGCGTGCAATCTGGCAAGCATCAACTTGATGAAGTTTCGGCGAGAAGATGGCACCTTTGACGCCGAACGGTTTGTGGCTGCCTGCCGAATTGTTTTCATCGCTCAAGAGATTCTCGTGGATCATGCCAGTTACCCCACTCCGAAGATCGCGAAAAATAGTCATCTATTTCGACCAATCGGATTGGGTTACACGAACCTGGGCAGTCTGATCATGGCCAGCGGATTGCCGTACGATTCCGATGCAGCACGGGGTTTATGCGGTGCTGTTACGGCATTGCTTCATGGTGCCGCGTGCCGTACGAGTACCGAACTGGCAGCAGCGACCGCACCGTTTGCCGAGTTCGAGATCAACCGTGAACCAATGTTGCGAGTTATGGAAATGCAATGGGAAAAGGTGGAGCAGCTGGAACATGCGCCCGAATACCTCAAGAATGCTGCGCGAAAGATATGGGACGAGGTCCTCGCCAACGGACGACGCTATGGATTCCGGAATGCCCAAATGACGGTTCTCGCCCCAACGGGGACCATCAGCTTCATGATGGACTGTGACACGACGGGGATTGAACCTGATTTCGCACTCGTGAAATACAAGCAACTCGCTGGTGGGGGAACCCTGAAGATCGTCAATCGCACAGTTTCGCTGGCTCTGGAGACCCTTGGGTATTCCGCCGAGCAGATTCGGGAGATTGTCGAGTACGTTAACAATCATGATGGTATTGAGGGGGCGCCTCATCTGAAGCCGGAGCATCTGCCCGTCTTCGATTGTGCAACACCGCCGCCCGGTGGGAAACGTTACATCAACTGGAAGGCTCATATCCTGATGATGGCGGCTGCTCAGCCGTTCATCTCGGGTGCGATTTCCAAGACGGTCAATATGCCGCGGGAGGTTACGGTGGACGATATCATGAACGCCTACATGGAAGGTTGGCGTCTTGGCTTGAAGGCCCTCGCGGTTTATCGTGACGGTTCTAAAGAGATTCAGCCGCTGGTGTCTAAAGCAAGTACCAAGAAGGCAGGTGAACCGCTGCCTGCCCCGCGCCGGGAACGTCTTCCCGATACCCGACGTTCCATCACGCATAAGTTTTCCGTCAATGGGCATGAAGGTTACATCACTGTCGGGCTTTATCCCGATGGGCGCCCCGGTGAATTGTTCATCACGATGTCTAAAGAAGGAAGTACAATTGGTGGACTCATGGACTGCTTTGGGACAGCCGTCTCCATGAGCCTTCAATATGGAGTGCCGCTTGAGGTTTACGTTAATAAATTCTCGTACACTCGTTTCGAACCCATGGGATTCACCAAGAATCCCGAGATTCGCACGGCCACGAGTATTGTGGACTACATTTTCCGCTGGCTTGGCATGACATTCCTGCCAGGTTATCGAGAGAAGCAGAAGAACATCCAGAAGCAGTTGGAACAAGTGACGCATTCGGATGCCCTGCGGAATGGAGCAAATGTGCCCCCGGCTCCCGCGGTCAAGCAGAATACGCCATCAGAAGGGGCAAAAACACCACATGGAAGTGCTGGTGCTTACGATCCCTGGTTGGCCATCAGCGAGTCGTTGCCGGAGAATGTCACGGGCTTTGCCCAATCCTTGTCGGCTTCAGGAAATGGCCAATATCAATCAGGCCGAGGCAACTCCGCGCCCCAGGAAGGTTCCGTGGACGCTATTGCGGAGGCCCTTCCGGTCATCCGTGACGATGGTCCTCCCTGCGACCTTTGTGGGGCCATCACCCGACGATGTGGCAGCTGTTTTGTGTGCTTGAATTGCGGACACAGCCTTGGGTGTAGCTGAGGCTTTGTTGACTGCGGATGGAGACCCTTTTCGGCCGACGGCCAGTGCCCTTCAGAGCGCTTGCCGTCGGTTTTCTGTAACCAGCCATGGTCTTGTCAAAAGGTGGACGGGCGGTTCAGAATAGCCCCGTCACGCGGCCTGTCTGCAAATCGACATCGATTCGTCGAAAGGCCGGGTCAGAACCTGTGCCTGGCATGAGAGAAATCTCACCGGCCATGGGGCAAAGAAACTGCGCCCCGGCGTATCGAAGGATATCCCGGATGGGAAGTGTCCAGCCCTTGGGGGCGCCTTTGAGTGTGGGATCGTGAGTAAGACTGAGGTGGGTTTTCACCATCATCGTGGCGTAATCGCGGTACTTGGGATTGGACTCGAACTCTTTGAGTTTTGCCTCCGCTTCCCGTGAATACTCCACGCCGTCGGCGCCGTAAACCTCTCGGGCGATCCTTTCGATGCGCTCGCTGAGGGGCGTATCCATGTCATAAAGGTAACGGAAATGAACCGGTTCCTCGCAGGCGTCCAAAACGGCATCGGCCAGTTCCAAGGCCCCATCGCCACCGTAGCGCCAGTGATTGGCCATGGCAACCCGCGCTCCACTCTGTTGAGCAATTCGTTTCAGAAGTCGGATTTCGGCTTCTGTATCAGTCGGAAAGACATTGATGGCGACAACCGGATGGACACCGGATTTCTTCACGGTGTTAATGTGATGAAGCAGATTGGCGGCGCCCGCCTCGAGCCAGGCAAGATTCTCCTCGAAATATTCTTTGGGGATAGGACGACCGGGCAAACAGGGTGGCGCTCCCGCAGCCACACCGTGGTGCTTGAGACCACGGATCGTGGTTGTGATGACCGAAACGTTGGGCGTCTTCCCCAGGTAACGGCATTTGACGTTCCAGAATTTCTCGAAACCGATGTCGGCGCCAAATCCCGATTCCGTAATGTGGTAATCTGCCAATTTCAAGCAGACCTGATCACCGATCACGGACGATTGGCCGATGGCAATATTCGCAAAGGGGCCGGCATGCACAAAGCAGGGCTGGCCTTCAATCGACTGAATGAGATTGGGATTGATGGCACTCCGCAGCCAGGCGGTCATTGCCCCGGCGACCTCGAGATCTTCGCACGTGATGGGGTGATCCTTCTTGTCATAAGCGACGATGATCTGGCCGATTCGTTTGCGGAGATCAGCCAAACTTTGTGCGACGGCCAGGATGGCCATCACTTCGGAGGAACTGGCGATCTGGAATCGGCTTTGCATCATGTAACCGTCCATCCGACCGCCAATGCCGATAATGATGTTGCGGAGGGCCTGGGCACAGAAGTCGATGATCCACCCAAACTCCACGCGAGTCGGGTCGATATTTAGTCGCCTGATGCCGATTTTGCTCAGACGTTCATCATCGTAATTCCGTTCATGCTGCAAGCGCGCCGTCAGAGCAACCATGGCGAGGTTATGGGCATTCATCACGGCATTGATGTCGCCGGTCAAACCGAGCGAAAACTCGGCAAGCGGGATGACCTGGGACAATCCTCCACCAGCAGCCGACCCCTTGATATTCATGGTCGGTCCGCCTGAGGGCTGCCGAATACACGCAGTGACTCGTCGTTTTCGTTTGCCGATACCCTGAAGTAACCCAATGGTCGTCGTCGATTTGCCCTCGCCAAGGGGTGTCGGCGTGATGCCCGTCACTTCAATGAACTTGCCATCGGGGGCATCCTTCAATCGTTCCATGACCTTCAGATAATCGACCTTAGCAATATAGTGGCCAAAGGGGAGGAGCTCATCCCTGGTTAACCCTAATTCTTCGCCGAGTTGGTAACACGTCTTCATTCGCGACTCGGCTTCCAGGGCAATTTCCCAATCGGGATGTGTTGATGGATCTAATGGCATAACGTCCCTCACACAAACTTCATACGGCTACTGTCGACAGTATTTGGCGGACTAATATAATGGGGCACAGAAGAAACCGATAGGGGATCCCGTCTGCTTTGAGGAAGCTATCAAAGCTCCGACTCGGTCGGGGGTGGCAGGATTCGGACCTTTCTTCCCTCGACCCGAACGCGTCCCTCGGCGATCAATCGGATGGCCTCGGGATAGGCCTTGCACTCCTCAGCAAAGACACGCTTTGCAAGGGATTCCGGTGTGTCGTCATCCAGTACGGGCACAATGCGCTGAAGGATAATCGGACCGTGATCGTACAGATTGTCGGCAAAATGGACGGTACACCCGCTTATCTTCGCGCCGTACTCCAGCACGGCCTCATGAACCCTGTGGCCGTAGAACCCCTGCCCACAAAACGCGGGAATGAGCGCCGGATGAATATTGACCACCCGGTTTTCGAAGTCGTTGGGAATGACCAGCTTCTTCAAGAAACCGCCCATCACCACCAGATTGACGCGCGCCTCACGGCAGTGTTTGAAGATGACCTCACTGAACGAGTTGGGATCTCGATATTGATTCCAGTCGACCACAATGGTTGGAATTCCGGCCTCTTGCGCGAACTGTAACCCGCCGGCTTGAGGGTTACTCGAAATGACGAGCACAATCGAGACGGGCAATTCCCCGGCCTTGACCTTTTCGATGAGATTTTTTAGGGTTGTTCCCCCGCCAGAAATGAGGACGGCAATCCGGAATCGATGACCCGCTGTGACTGATGACTCGGCTGGCATTATCTTGTCTCCTGCGTTTCAACGTCGTTGCCTGATGATCAACGGCATGAAAATCCACTCTAATGTTCCTGCCGGTCTCTGGCAACGTTTGGGGCGAAAAGGTCCGGCAAATAGCAAGGTTTCATCTGTCGGTTTTATAGTGGGGTGTCGAGCAAAATCGAAGGAAAACAGCTCGGAGGGGCATGCCTGTCATGCCCGTTCGGAGGGGCGTGCTTGTCACGCCCGCGGCGCAACGTTCGATCATTTATGGCGCTTCAACGGGTACGACAAGCGTGCCCCTCCGATTTTCCTTCGATTTTCCACTCGGAGGGACCCGCTCGTCGGGTCCGCTGCCCCACGTTTGATCATCCATTACGATTCGACGGACGCGACAAGCGCGTCCCTCCGAGGAACGGACCTAACAAACAGATCCCTCCGAATGGTCCCCCCGAGTAGTCCCTCCATTTTCCTTGCCGCCGTCGCTTTGCCTGCGATTTGACGCACATAGTCTGGCGGTCCGCGGCTCATTGTCGCCTTTTCGGCAATAGGCTAAAATATGAG
>Ga0068705_10001015_pt1 | contig 14215 bp, 16 predicted proteins | sample YNPMSTMetaG_FD_65631 | JGI IMG/M metagenome (GOLD analysis project Ga0068705, IMG submission 65631) | Anoxygenic and chlorotrophic microbial mat microbial communities from Yellowstone National Park, USA - YNP MS-T MetaG | ecosystem: Environmental > Aquatic > Thermal springs > Hot (42-90C) >... | reverse complement strand
GCTCATATCCCTTATAAATTTTATGGTTTCAGCTTTGGCTAAATCATTTATACTACTCATAAACAAAACAACAGCAGGTACGGTAATGATCATTACCAAAAACCCTATAAGTATTTTAGCAGGCATCCCTACAACAAAAACATTAAGCTGAGGCACTGTTTTAGACATTATTCCAAGCATAACATCAACAATAAGTATTGCAGCTGTCACGGGAGCTGCAAACTTGAAGCCCAACTCAAAAATATATCCAAACATTCTTAAGACATCTGTAAAAAGGATATCTGAAAATACCGCCCTGCCCACAGGTATAATTTCAAAACTGCGGTGCAAAGCTTCAATAAGAGCATGGTGGCCATTGATAAGCAAAAAAACAAGCATTGTCATAATATAATAAAAATTTGCTGTCACAGGCACTTGTATATTTGATAAAGGATCGATAACATTTACAATACCAAATCCCATCTGCATGTCAATCAGCTGGCCTGCAAGATAAATTGCCGAAAAAATCATATATGAAACATACCCTATCAACATGCCTACGATAAATTCCGAACCTGCTGCCGCAACAAACTGCACAATGCCGTTTGTTTCAGGGATTGTTCTGTCTTTCAGCACTGAAACAGCAATAAGTGCATTAACAAAAGCAAAACCTGCTTTAAATATAGCGGGTATGTTGCGCCTGCCAAAAAACGGTGCAACTACAAACATTCCTGTCAGCCTCACAAGTACAAGCATAAAAAATCCTGCCATATCAAGTAGTGCACTTAAAGACAAAGCCAACCCCCCTTTGCATAAATTCTTATTTTATATTACTTTTTTTTGATCTGATAAATTCTTATATTACTTTGTCATCTGATAAATTCATTAACATTCATAAAAATATTCTGTGTAAATTCAACAAGCGTTTTAAGCATCCATGAACCAAAAATCGCCAGGGCTGCAATCACTGATAATATTTTAGGAATAAAAGTAAGCGTGTGTTCCTGTATCTGTGTGGCTGCCTGAAAAATGCTCACAGCAATGCCAACTATCAGGCTTATCAACAACATCGGCGCTGATACCAACACTATTATCTTCAAAGCATTCTGAAAAATATTAATAACCGATGACTGATCCATATAATTCCCCCACGTTGCGTAAAGCAAAAAATATATTTCTATCTAGCAAAGCTAGTAATTATCATCTGGCTTAAAAGGTTCCATCCTCCTGCCAATACAAACAAAAGAATTTTGAAAGGCAGGGATATCATTATTGGCGGAAGCATCATCATACCCATCGACATCAACGTACTCGAAACAATCATATCTATTACCAGGAACGGCAAATATATCAAGAAACCCATTTTAAATGCAACCGTAAGCTCGCTTATCATAAACGCAGGAATCACAACCGTAAGAGGCAGGTTCATGGGATTTACTCCATTCCTTGCATCTATTTGGGCAAGATTGACAAAAAGCTCAAGGTCTCTTCCGTTCTTATCATTGTTAAATATTTGTTTTATCATGAACGACTTTATTACTTCTCCTGCTTTATCCAGAGCTTGTTGCTGAGTAATCTGCCCTTCACTGTAAGGTTTTAATGAAGTGTCATTAATTTTTGTCACTACGGGAGACATAACAAACAAAGTCAAAAACAAAGCAAGACCGATGAGAACTTGATTAGGAGGCATCTGCTGTGTTCCCAGAGCATTTCTCATAAACGACAAAACTACAATTATCCTGGTGAAGCTTGTCATCATTATTAGTATTGACGGTGCAAGTGAAAGCACTGTCAACAAAAGGAGTATCTGAATGCTTGCGGAGGTTTCCTGGGGATTTTGTGCGGGCTCAACATTAAAACCAAATTTAAAAGGGAAAACAGGGTCAGCAAAAGCCGCACAGCCAAAATATATTATAATGAGGAATATAATGGCTGCCAGGGAAAATCGTTTTAATCTTTTGTGTCTCATATACAGTTCATCCCCACAATTAATTATTGTCCATCTTTTTTAAAATCAGTTTTACTAATTACTTTTCTAAGTACCGTAGAAAAATTGAAAGGCTCAACAGGGTTCTGTTCCGCAGATTGATTCTTAAATGCCTGCTCATCAAGCTTTGACACAAGGCAAATAGTTTTTCCGCATACTGAAATAAGCATATGCTCATCTCCTGCCTTTACAATATGCAGCCATTTGTCAGGCCCAAGACTTAATGAATCAACTATACTTAGATATTTGCATTTATTGTATTTTTTTGCGTTTCTGGCATATAAGGATGTAGTAAAATATGCCAGATAAACAACCGCCCCACACAGCGCTAAATACAAAACAACTTGCCACCATTGCATTGGAACATCCCCTGTATGTCACGTATATTACTTATTGCGATCAGCCTATTACTTTCTTTACTGCTTCAATTACACGTTCTGCCTGGAATGGCTTTACTATAAAATCTCTTGCCCCTGCCTGTATGGACTCGATTACCATAGCCTGCTGTCCCATTGCGGAGCACATTATAATTTTGGCATCTTTGCTGATGCTCTTTATCTCTTTTACTGCTTGAATGCCATCTACTTCAGGCATGGTTATATCCATTATAACCAAATCAGGGTTAAGTTCTTTAAATTTTTCCACTGCCCTTGCTCCATTTTCTGCTTCTCCTACAACTTCATAGCCGTTTTTGCCAAGAATATCCTTTATCATCATTCTCATAAAAGCGGCGTCATCAACAACAAGAATTCTTTTGCCCATTTGTTTCTCTCTCCTTGAAAAGTATTTTATGATTTTTCATTATAGTAAAATGTTTGAATTTATAAATATATCTTATTCAACCAAAAAAGCATCAAAGCCTTTTTGACGGATGAACTATATCAGTAACTCTTACTCCGAAACTTTCATCTATTACAACAACTTCCCCTTTTGCGATTAATTTGCCATTTACCAATATATCCACAGGCTCTCCTGCAAGCTTGTCAAGTTCTATTATTGAGCCTGAGCTGAACTCGAGTATCTCTTTAATGAGTTTCTGTGTTCTTCCAAGCTCAACCGTAACCTCAAGAGGAACATCCATTATAAGGTTTATGTTCTTTTTCTCGATAGTTACTTTTTCATCTTCAAAAGCCTGAAATTGTGCAGGGTGGACATTATAGCTTTCTTTCATCCTGCTCGTCCTTGAATCATTTGAAGATTTTTCATATGACTCCTGGTGGCTGAAAATCGTTTGCTGTTCTTTGTAGCCCGCACCGGTATGGCTTGGACTATTCATGTTTGAAGAAGCCTGAGGCACTTTGGTTTCATTGGCATATTCAGTATTCACATTATTATCACTCTCCATATTCAACAAATTTCTAACGAGAGCTTTGGCAAAATCGACAGGAAGAAGCTGCATTATTTCGCTGTCAATCACATCGCCAACGACCATCTTAAATGCAATTTTTACAATATGTCCGTCAGACGTAAATATTTCACGCGGATCAAATGAATCAAAATGCATTACAAATGCTTTTGGCGGATGTATATCAATTTTTTTATTGAAAATCGAAGACATGGAAGTTGAGGCGGAACCTATCATTTGATTCATTGCTTCGCTGATTGCACTCAAATGCAAATCATTTAGCTCCTGTGCCGTGTTGCTTCCATCTCCCCCCATCATGAGGTCAGTTATAATTTTAACATCATTTTCACTTATTATCATAAGGTTGGTTCCTATAAGACCTTCTTTATATTCAACAGTTACTGCCACATAAGGCGTCTTATATTCTTCAACCAACTGATCCCATGTTTTTACGGACACAACCGGTGTGGTTATTGTTACTTTATTGTTCAGGAGCATAGACAGGGTTGTGGCTGAAGTACCCATGCTTATATTGCCTATCTCTCCCAGAGCATCTTTTTCCTCATTTGTTAGTACCACATCTTCCTCAATGCCAAAAGGATCGTCTTTTAAAATGCTTTCTCCTGCAGTTCCATTAAGCAGAGCGTCAATCTCTGCCTGCGACAGCATATCACTCAAAATGTTCATCCTCCCTCTCAATTACTTCTGTTATCTTTAGTGCTACATGATTTTTCTTTACGCCGGGCTTGGCCTTAAATTTAGTCAGTCTTCCAACCAATACATCAATGTCCTGGTTGATGTTTGTATCAAGCTGAAGAACGTCTCCGGCCTGAAGCTGCAAAATCTCCTCCACCGTAACGGTTGCCCTGCCTAAAATAGCTTTTACAGGTATTTTGGTGGTTTGTATGCGCTGCTCGATAATTTTCTCAGCATGCTTTGATGCAGCTCTTTCCGCAGCTGAAAACCAGAATCTAGTGCTTAGCTTGGGTATAACCGGCTCAATAACCATATGCGGTATGCATATGTTCATAATGCCTTGAGTCTCGCCTATTCTGGCACTTAATGTTATGAGGGCGATTATCTCGTTTGGTGAAATAATCTGGGCAAACTGCGTATTGGTTTCAATTCTTTCCAGTTTGGGTTTAAGATGAATTATATTTTCCCATGGCTCCTTCATGATGTTTAATAATTGAGATACTACCCTTTCAACAATTGCCAGTTCGATTTCAGTGAATTCCCTGACTCTATCCATTGAAGCACCAGGTCCTCCAAGTATTCTGTCAACAAGAGCAAATGCTACAGAAGGGTCAATCTCAAAAACAATTGAACCTGCCAAAGGTGAAAAATCAACTATGGACAGTATAACCGGATTTGACACCGAACTGCTGAAATCGTTGTATGTAAGAGCCTCAACCGTAACAACATCCACCTGTACAAGCGTCCTCAAATACCCTGTAAGGAAGTTGGTGATAAGTCTTGCATAATTATCATGTATCATATTCAGCGTCTTAATGTGTTCTTTTGCAAATTTGCTGGGTCTTCTAAAATCATGGCTTTTAATTTTTTTCTCAGGGACTACCTGCATCTTTTCAACATCTAATTCTCCGGTGTTTAACGCTTTAAGCAGTTCGTCTATTTCGCTTTGAGATAGTATGTCTCCCATCACTTTAGCCCCCTTTATTGATAGAACCATTTGTCAAATACTATCTCATAAATTATGTCCTTTGGTTCATCTTCACTTTTTGACAACAGTTCATTTATTTTTTGCCTGAGCTCTTCTTTTGCCTTTGCTTTAGTCTCAATCTTCATAACATCGTCACGTGATAAATTCTGAAAATATGTTCCGACTAATTCTTTAATAGAGCTCTCATATTTTGCAATTTTCTCTTCAACATTTTTTATACCTTTTATTTTTTTGTAATATTGAAGTTGGATGTTTATTACTATGATAGGAGGCTTTTGGGTTTGTTCAGATTTAAGATTGAAAAACTGCTCCTCCTCAAATAGCTTTTTGAAGCCAAGCTCGTTGTCATGAGGTCTTTTCTGGGCAATATCTTCACCGTTTTCAATTTTGTCTTTTGCCGAAGAAGATGATGTCTGAACCATCAGCAAATATCCCGTAAGGATTGTCAGGCACAAAGCCAGAGCTGCGATCACAGCTATTAAAATAAAATAATTCTTTTTACCCTCCAAAATCACTTCCCCCTTTATCTTTTGATAGTTAAATTTTTAAAGCTTTTGGGGCAACAAAATTCGACTTTTTTCTCCTTTATTGGTCTTCTTCCCTGCATATCAGTGCAACTTTTCCTTTATATTTTAACACTGTTTCTACAATATGTTCAATACTCTCTTTTACGACAAATTTTTTGCCTTGTATAGTCGTAATTATAGTATCCGGAGTCTGTTCGATTGTCTCAATAAGTTCACAGTTTAGCACAAATTTTTCACCGTTTAGCTTTGTCAAAGTTATCATAGTGCCCTCCTCTGCTTTATCTTTTGTTTTACGGCTGCAAAAAGCCTATATGAAGCTTTTTAGTCGTTCACTTTTTGCAGCCGGCTGCTCATTTATCTGCTGCTCATTTATCTCTTCAGATTTACAAGTTCCTGAAGCATTTCGTCAGATGTTGTAATAATTCTGCTGTTTGCCTGGAAACCTCTCTGAGTTATTATCATATCTGTAAACTCTCTTGATAAGTCCACATTTGACATCTCAAGTGTTCCTGGGCTGAGAGCACCAACATTTTCGCTTCCAGGTTTTACAGCTTTCTTAAAATCTCCTGAGTTTGTTGTGGGAATATAAAGATTTTCACCTACCTTTTGCAAACCGGAAGGATTGTCAAAATTGGCAAGGGCCAACAATCCTAAAGGCTGCATCTGTCCGTTGCTGTACACCCCGGTTATTATACCGTCCGAACCGATTGTAAATGTAACAAGATTTCCGGTAGTATACCCATCAACACTCAATGGTTTTACCGAGCAGTCTGAAGCATAAGTGCTTAACTTGGTAAAGTTCAGGTTAACATTAAATGCAGAAGTTCCTTTTATGGCATCAGGTGTAATAGTAAGTGGCGTAGCAGGAGTTCCTCCATCTATAAGCCTTCCGTCAGGGCCAAAAGTCAGTGTGCCTGTATTGCCTGCTGTGACAGTATATCCGGCCTTATTGTCAATTCTCCAGTCCCATCTGGAGCCACTCGCATCCGCAGATGCTTTCCAGAATTGTATCTCTATGTCATAAGAATTTCCTAATGCGTCGTATACTGTGTAAGGCACTGTGAATTTTTCTTCAGGCTGAATGTTTGACAAATCGGCAGGTATTGGCATTGTTGCATCAAGATTTCCTGCAAACTCGGCATATGATGTCTGTTTTGCAGCAATGACCCTTTTATTTTTGTTAAAATCATCAGCATAAAGATTGATAGGCTGTATAGGCTTTTCAGTGTCAAACTTGTAAGTACCGTCAGGCTGTGCTTTGCCGCCATAATCCTGCCAGCCATACACAAGCAATCCTCCGGCGGTTACAAGATTTCCAAGCTTGTCAATCGTAAAGTTCCCGGCTCTTGTAAACTTATACGTATCGCCGCCTCCTTTGACAACAAAAAAGCCATCGCCTTCTATTGCAAGATCTGTAAGATTATCTGTTCTTTGAACACTTCCTCTTGTCATTATTGTGTCAATAGCACCTATTCCCAGCCCAAGCCCTACCTGCATAGGGTTCGTTCCGCCTCTGCCGCTTGTTCTGTCAGGAGCTCCCGCACCTCTTAATGTCTGGCTGAAAATCTCCTGGAACGTAACTCTCCCGGATTTAAATGCTACTGTGTTTACATTGGCAACGTTGTTACCTATTACATCCATTCTTGTCTGGTGTGCTCTTAAACCTGAAACACCAGAAAACATTGATCTCATCATATTTATAAATCGACCTCCTTTGAATTTACCGGTACCTTCTGTCAATCAGGTTACCGCCAGCCTCCCAAAAGGGTCCAGCCGTTTTAATCTTTTGTTTAATTAAATTACTACTGCTCCGTCAATGTTTGTAAAAACATTGTCTTTAAGCTCTCTGCTGTCTGCTGCGGTTATCACTGTCCTATTCTTGATATTTACTACAAACGCTATGCTGTCCATCAATATGAGAGACTCTTTTACACCTTTTTGTTCTGCTTTTTTCACAGCTTCAGCTATCTTTTGTTTTTGTGATTCCGATAGTACTATTTTCCTCTCAAAGAGCCTTGTCTCAGCATGTTTTGAGAATCGCAGACCTTCAACACCATTTAATTTTTCATTAAGTATTGAAGCAAAGTCTGCAGAAATATTTTTTGTGCTGCTTGCTCCTGAATTTTGATTCTGCAATTTCGCATTTTGCGATACCAGGTTGTAAAGCTTTGATGTTGAGTAATTGTTTATATTCTTCATGTTATACATATTTGTCATATACTCTCACCACCTGCTTCAACCTCAGAGTTTTGCACGCTATAAGGCATTGACATTGATATAAGGCTGTCAACAGGCACGAGCACATCATCCAGTACAGCTTTTATTCTGCCGTTTACGGCTTCAAAACTCCTAACTCTTGCAGTGACAGGAACTTTGTTTTCTCCTGAATCATCTCTGATTTCCAACTGTATGGTTTTATTGCCTTCAACAGCATTTTGAAGAATGTTTTTGATCTGTTCCGCATCTAAAATCCATCCATTAGAAAATACTCCGGATATATATGCCTGAACATTGTCAACTACAGCATAGTCCTCATATTTGCCTCTTTCAACAGCGCTCACTGTTCCTTTGATTTTAACTATTGCATTTGTATTAGCGTCAAATACCGCACCACTGCACTCCTTGCCAATCATGTTGCTGTAAACATGCAGACCTTCTCTTTGGAAATCAGATTTTTCGTTTACTTCGTAAATGCTTTCAACAGGAACTTCAACACCTTTTACAACAACCATTGTTTTGCTTTTGTCAATCTTTACACTGGATGCAACGCCTTCTACCACTTTGTTGGTTCCGGTCTTGTCGTCATATATGGTTGCTTTTACATATTTGCCCATCAAGCCAAAAGCTTTAACCGACGAAAAAGCGGCATTCATGTTCTGCATCTGCTCCAGAGCACTGAACTGAGCCATTTGAGCAATGAATTCCTTGTCTTCCATCGGCTTCATGGGGTCCTGGTAACGCAACTGCGTTATAAGAAGGTTTAGAAAATCGTCCTTCCCAAGCTCGCCTGTTTTTCTGGGTGCTTTATTCTTGTTAACTGAAGACTGAATTATTTGTTCTATTGTTTTCATATTTGATATTGGCATTTCCGACATAATCTCACCTCCTCGTCAGGCAGTAAAATCGATCTTGCTTGAAGTAAAACCAATATAATTGCTTTGCAGCATCTGTTCTTTGCCTGCATAATTTTGGGCTGCAATATCTTCTTCCACAATTCCTTTGCTGGAAGGGATTGATATATCCAGGTGCTCTCTTTGATTTGATCTTCCGGCTGAATCCTGCCCAACGGAAACACTAAAGCCCTGTATAGTATAACCTTTTTGCTCAAGAGCATCTTTTAGCATCTGAAAATTGGATTCAATAATCTGCTTGACTTGTTCATTTTCTGCTGTAAATCTTGCAGCTATGAGCCCATTTTCAGAAACAAGCTTCAATGTAAGTTTGCCAAGGCTTTCAGGCTTTAGCTCCATTACCATTTCAGCTTTATTTGATACGTTTGCTGTTGCTATTTTTTTAACTACTTGACCTATTACCTGATCTTTATTGATCCTTTCAAGCATGTTTGCAAAAACTGAAGAATGTCCTGGCACTTTAGATGTAGAGTTTGAAACAATAGTATTGCCCCCTGGTGCGCCATTGGCATTGAGAAGCTCTTTTTGCGAAGCAGATTCTAAATTATTATCTTCAATGTTTAGTATGCTTACTGCTGCATCGATGTTTTCATCAATAGACGCATCTGCAATTTCTTGGCTTTGATTGCTTTGTTTGCTGCTTATTATCTTGCTTCTATGCTCTGCAAGCTTTTGATTTACCGCTTGCATTATGTCATTTATATCTTCAGCTCTTAAATCCAGGTTTTCGGAGCTTGCGTCAGTTGCAGCAGTAATTCTTGCGTTGAGGCTGTTCATAAGATTAATTATCTGATTTTTGAGTTCAGGATCAATGTGGCTAATGTGTTCTTTGGAAATGCTGTTATTATTCCCTGCAGCCAAGAAGCTTTCAATGTTCTGCGAATCTTGATTTGCAAATGTTCCCGCTGCTTCTCCGTCTTGATAGGCTGAACCATAAATTTCGGCATGATAATCGTCTTTTAGCAAAGCAGACAACTGTTCTAATTTAGTTAAAATGTTTTCTGCAATACTATTGTCTTTATTAGTTTGAATAGCTGATATTGATATTCCATGAAATTGTTCCTGAGCATTACTTTTATCACAACATCCCATTTGTGCCAAAAGCTCTGAAAGCTCAGCCAACATGGACAACAGCATCTCATTTCCATCAATATTATTAGTACAAATCTTGTCTTCTTCACATTCATCCAATTGTGCCGCAGGGTCTTTCTTGCTCGTTGAAAGCTGGCGAACATAAGATTTTTGTGCTGTTTTCTTGTCAGTATTCAAACTTTCAGAACGAAAATCACCGGATATGTCTGATTTGCTTGAAGACGCTTTTGATATTTCGTTCTTTTTTGAGGCTGGCTTCGCATCTTTGGAATATCTTTCAAAAATTGCTTTGAAGTCATTATGCTGAGTTTTTGAAGGCAGCACAGAAAAATCATTCCTGGTGTTTTGCGTAAAAACAACAGGCACAGATGTCAGAAATGTATTAGGCAACTGTCCTTTTAACACTATCTCACCTCCTTTCACTTATGTTTTTCTCAAGATATTCTGTAATAATCGCAGCAAACTCGGGCTGCATCTCTTGTATGATTGAAGCAGCACTTTCTTTATTCATTTCTTCAAGTATGCCGCAAATTATTTCAATCTTTTTGCTTCCCATCGTTTCAAATATTTTAGCCGCAGACGATGGCTCCATAAGTTCATAAGTTTTTACAAACTTAGCTCTTTCCTGGTCATTTTTAATTTTCTTGACAACTTGTTCATATATCTCTTTTGCACTCTGTTCATCAAGTTTGTCATAAAATTCTTTGTAGCCTTTTGTATCTTTTGTTGCCAACGTCTGAGCGTATTGAGCTCTTTCGTTTTTTAAAACATTTTCCATTTCAGCAATTTTTCTTTCAAGACTCTCCTTTTGAGCTTTAAGAATCTTTGCATCTTCAATCAATCTCTTACCCTCATCCAGCTGTTTTTGCAATTCTTCATTCTTTCTATTGACGTCTTCAAGTTGGTTTGCCAACTGCAGCCTTTCATTTCTTAGTTCGTCGTATTTTAGCCTTATCTGTCTGGAAGTAAGATATTTGGGATCATAAGGGTCTTCAGGTCTGGGAAGAGCATTCCTTAAAAACGGAATACTATCAATTTGCTCTTTATAAGATACTGCAAGGTTTCCGGTATTTTTGCCTACCATATAGTACGCTATACCAAACATTATAGCGAAAACAAGCAAAAGTACCCCGCCAAGAACAAGCACAGTATTATATTTCCTTGGGTTGGTATTTTTTTTGTTTGCTTCTTTAGTAACAACTGCAGTTGCCATGTCAACCTCCTGATTTTAAGGTATGCTTGAAACTGACTGTTTGGTCGTTAATCATTTGCTCACCTTTCTTTTCGCAAAACAAATACTCATTATATTTGCATTCTTTTAGTTTTTCCATGATCTTTCTCTTCTTCATGGCTTCAACAAGTTCATCCCTTTTTGTTTCACTAATGCTAAATGCATGCTGAACATTTTGTTCCTGTTCTTCTTTTTTATAAGCCATGTGTTTAATAAAAACCGATACTTGCCTTAATGCTGAAACAGTCGCTCCATCAGCACTGTTCTTAGTCATCTGCATCATGTAATTCTTTTTTATGCTCTCTATCTCGAAAAGTTTTTCTTTCTCTTCTTCAAGCTTCATAATCGCCTGAGCGTATTCTCCTTTACGGCACTTTTCAACCTGTGCCCTGTAATTAAGAACAGGCTGCATTGCAAAAGAAAACTTCGGCATTCCTTAAATCACCCCTGGCTTAAAATATTTCTCATTATATCCACGACTTCTTCAAAAGTATATTTGTCATAAGTCCCTTGTTCGATAAAAGAAATAATCTTATCTATATGGCTTATTGCATTATCAATTTTTGGATTGCTTCCTTTGACATATGCTCCTATATTAATTAAGTCTTCAGCTTCTTTATAAATAGCCATTACTTTTTTTATCTCTGCTGAAAGTTTTTTGTGTTCATCAGTCACTATGTCAGACATTACCCTGCTTATACTCGCAAGCACGTCAATGGCAGGATATTGATTTTTGTTTGCCAAAGACCTCGACAAAACAATATGCCCGTCCAATATTCCTCTGGCAGTATCAGTGACTGGCTCTGTAAGGTCATCTCCATCCACAAGCACCGTATACATTCCCGTGATGCTCCCTTTTTCTGAAGTTCCTGCTCTTTCAAGAAGTTTTGGCATCACTGCAAAAACTGATGGCGTGTATCCCCTTGAAACCGGTGGCTCCCCAATAGCAAGCCCTATCTCTCTTTGAGCCATTGCAAACCTGGTTAAAGAATCCATCAGCAGAAGCACATCATTGCCGCAGTCCCTGAAATACTCAGCAATTGCTGTGGCAAGCATCGCTCCCTTCAACCTTACCATTGCAGGCTGGTCTGATGTAGCCACCACTACAACTGATCTTTTTAACCCTTCTTCCTGCAGATCTTTTTCTATAAACTCCCTTACTTCTCTTCCTCTTTCGCCTATAAGCGCTATAACATTTATGTCAGCGATTGTATTTCTTGCTATCATACCCATTAATGTACTTTTACCAACACCGCTTCCTGCAAAAATGCCAATTCTCTGTCCCCTTCCTACCGTAAGAAAGCCGTCTATTGCTTTAACTCCGAGCGGTAAAGGTTCAGTAATTCTCTTCCTGGTCAAAGGATTAGGAGGCTGGTTGTTTACAGGATAGAATGCTTCAATATCAAGAGGACCTTTGCCATCAATGGGATTTCCCAATCCATCAAGTATCCTTCCTTTTAAAGCCTTGCTTACTCCAACCTTAAGGCTTTCTCTATGAGAAACCACTGCGCTTCCGGGACCTACTCCCATCATATCTCCCAACGGCATAAGCAGAACATTGTTATCTTTAAACCCCACAACTTCTGCCATTACTCCATTGCCCCCTCTGGAGGGTTTGACAATGCACAATTCCCCAATATCAACTTCAGGTCCTTCAGACTCTATGGTAAGTCCTATTACTCTTTTTATCTTTCCATAATATTCTATGTAATCTGATTTATCTAATATTGCTCTATATTTGCTTATATTTAATATAGACATATTCCCTATCCCGCTCTTTCTTTTAGAAACGCTTCTTCTATTTTCGCCAGCTTTGTTTGCACACTGGCATCTATTGAGCCAAACTCGGTTTCAATAATGCAAGAGCCTGGTTCAAGCGATGAATCTTTACAAATCTCAAGATTCGCAACCCCTTCAACCATGGATAGTATTTTGTCTTTGTTTCTAATGCTGTAATCATAATCTTCATCAGAAACTCTTAGAACCATATTTTCCCTGTTAACACATTTTTCTATTGCCTCCCTGAAAAGAAACAGCACATTTTGCTTGTTCAAAACAACTTCGTCACTAATTACCTTTTTGGCAATGTCTAAAACAAGCAATACTGCTTCTTGTTCAAATTCTTTAAGCATTTTTTCATGCTCAATCTGTGCTTGAAGCTTAATTTCTTTTGCTTCTTCAATAAGTTCTTCGTACTCTTTTTTTGAAATAGCTATCCCTTCTTCATATCCTGCCTTTTTAGCTTCTTCATATATCTGCTGCTTCTTGAGGTTTGCTTCTTCCATTGCTTTTGAAACTATTTCCATAGCTTCCATCTTTGCTTCCTGAATAATAAGCTCTGCCTGGCATTCGGGATCTTCTTCAGTTTTAGGAGAATCTTGCAACAAATCTTCATGAGTGTTGTCTTCTTGTCCAAGATTCTGAGTGTTGCACCTCAATGTCTCGTTTGCAAGCTTAAAAGGATTTCCTATACTGATTTGATAATTCTTTATAATTTTGTTATACAATTATCTCATCTCCTCCGCCTCTGGAAATTACTATTTCACCGGCATCTTCAAGCTTTCTTATTATGTTTACTATCTTCTGCTGAGCTTCTTCTACGTCTTTAAGCCTTACCGGTCCCATGTATTCTATGTCTTCTTTGATCATCTCAGCCATACGTTTTGACATATTGGCAAATATAACTTTCTGGACTTCTTCCGTAGCACCTTTTAGTGCAAGAGCAATTTGGCTGTTGTCGACTTCTCTCAGGAATCTCTGTATTGATCTGTTGTCCAGCGTGAGTATATCTTCAAATACAAACATTCTCTTCTTAATCTCTTCAGCAAGTTCAGTGTCTTCAATTTCCAGTGTCTCCATAATAAATTTCTCAGTGCCTCTGTCTACACTGTTCAAAATATCGACTATAGCCTGAATGCCTCCGGTAATCGTGTAATCTTCGGTAACAAGCGTAGACAGGTTTTTCTCCAATATCCTTTCCACTTCCTTCAGTACTTCAGGCGATGTCCTGTCCATAGTAGCTATCCTTCTGGCTACATCAGCCTGCTTGTCCTGAGGCAGCGCGCTAAGAACTATTGCCGCCTGCTGGGGTTTAAGGTATGAAAGAACAAGCGCGATGGTCTGGGGATGTTCTTTTTGTATAAAATTCAAAAGCTGGGAAGGGTCAGCCTTTCTCACAAAATCAAATGGCCTTACTTGCAGCGATACGGTAAGCTTATTGATAATCTCAAGCGCTTTTT
>Ga0068705_10001014_pt1 | contig 14224 bp, 12 predicted proteins | sample YNPMSTMetaG_FD_65631 | JGI IMG/M metagenome (GOLD analysis project Ga0068705, IMG submission 65631) | Anoxygenic and chlorotrophic microbial mat microbial communities from Yellowstone National Park, USA - YNP MS-T MetaG | ecosystem: Environmental > Aquatic > Thermal springs > Hot (42-90C) >... | reverse complement strand
TTGAAACTTCAAGCATTCTCCCGTCAGTCTTCGACAAGCTCAGGACAAGCTCAGACTGACATTTAGTTTAATAACCTTTTTCACATTTGAAATGTAATTAATGAATACCAGCCCTTTGAATCTTATCGAATAAATAGTCTCTAAATTTCAATAAGGCTTTGTAACGATGACTTATTTTATTTTTAATTTCAGAAGGAAGCTCAGCGTAGGTTACATCAAATCCATCTGGTTTGAATAATGGATCATAACCAAAGCCATTTGTTCCTCTTGGAGAATCAACAATCTCACCTTCCACAATCCCTGTAAAAATTTCATCTTCAGTTTCAGTCTTAAAATTAATCACACATATAAACTTAGCTCGATGTGGTTTAGGCTTATCTCTCAATTCTTGAAGAAGTTTTTGATTGTTTTTTTCATAGTTATGTTCTTCACCAGCATATCTTGATGAATAAACTCCCGGTGCACCATTTAATTGATCAACCATCAAACCAGAATCATCGGCAATTGTTGGAAGTTTTGTCAAATTGAAAATAGTGTGAGCTTTCTTTCGTGCATTCCCTTCAAATGTATCTTGATCTTCTTCAATCTCGATTTCAATTTCAAGATCTTTTAATGTCAAAATTTCTATTCCAAATCCATTTAAAATTTCTTTAACTTCTCTGACTTTATTGGGATTATTAGTTGCAAGGACAATCTTCATAAAAATCTCTCGTTTATTTTACTCTTTTAAGAAGTTTATTTAATTCCTCACCAGATTTTTTTATCACTTCCGAAACATCTATGGTTTTAAATTCACGATTCTGATACACCCATACTCCATCAATCATTACACTATGAACATTCGTGTGATCGCATGTGTAAACGATATTCGAATAAAGAGTATCTTCATTTACTTCCAGTGAATTATGTATTTGATTTAATTCAAGCAAAACTAAATCAGCTTTTTTACCCACTTCAATACTTCCTATTTCGTTCTCAAGATGAAGAGCTCTTGCACCACCAATTGTTGCGAGTTCAAATACTTCTTTGGCGGTCATTGTAGTCGGACCATGTATTGGTTTTTGAATTAACGATGCAAGTCTCATCTCAACAAAAATGTCAAGGAAGTTATTGCAAGGTGCACCATCAGCACCGATTGAGACAGAAATTCCTTCTCTTAAATATCTTGGAATGTTCGCTATTCCAGAAGCTAATTTCAAATTCGATGAAGGACAATGTAAGACTCTTGCGTCTCGTTTTTTCATCAATTGAATTTCATTTTCATTTAACCAGATACAATGAGCAATGCAACTTTTATCATTTAAGATTTCAAGTTCTTCAAAACATTCTATGTTATCTTTCCCGCATCTTTTTCTAACATTTTCAACTTCAGTCCGATTTTCGCTCGCGTGTGTATGAAATAAAGTGCCTAAATAAGATTTCACGAGTTCATTCGTCTCTTTGAGTAATTCATCTGAACACGAAAGAATAAATCTTGGAGCAAAAGCATACTTAATTCTTCCATTAGCCTTATTATGAAATTCCTTTGCTAACTCTTCAGATGTTCTGAGTGAATCATTAGTTGATTCAGAAAGTTTTGGATAAAGTGTATTTATATCCATCATAGCTTTGCCGTGAAAAGCACGAAGACCAGAATTAATCAGTTGTTCAAACACAATATCAGAATGGTTCATACTTCCCATATCTAAAATTGTAGTAGTTCCGCATCTTATCAATTCACTTATACCGAGTAAAGCAGAGAACTTCATTGAATTTTTATCGTGAGCAAATTCATAAGGCATAATTTTCATCTGAAGCCAGTCAAGCAACTCGAGATCATCGGCGAGCCCACGAAATAAAGTCTGACATAAATGAATGTGCGTCTGTATAAAACCAGGAATCAAAATCGCATCAGGAAATGAGAAAATTTGCCAGCCATTTTCTTTTGCAAGCGATTCGAGTTTATCGCTTTTATCAATCTGCTGAATTCTGTTTTCAGAAATTAAAACTGAATGACCGCTTAAAATTTCATAGTTGCGGTTCATCGTGATAATGTATTTTGGAGTGATTACTTTCATTTTGTCTTCTCGTAAATTTCATCCATAATAGAAAATGCATATCGTAAATGTGGAATTACAATTGATCCACCAACAATTAGAGCAATATTCATTGCCTCATAAAGTTCTTCTCTGGTTGAACCTAATTTCACACATTGTTCGATGTGATAGAAAATGCAATCATTACATCTTAAGACCATTGAAGCAACAAGTCCCATCATCTCTTTGTATTTTGCTGGAATTTTTCCTTCATGATAAGCTTTTGTATCAAGTGCAAAAAATTTTTTGAAATCATTAAAACCAGAGTTTAATATTTTTTCGTTCATTTCTGTTCTAAACTTATGAAATTCTTCATATTTGCTCATACGATTTCATCCTTTCAATTAAGTTTTAATTTTTTTCATTCAGAGTGTGATGAAATGTAAATTGAAACTCCAAATTTTCAAAGCATTCTCTCGTCTGGCATCGATAAACTCATCCTGACATTAAGTTTAAAATTCAATGTCACCCTGAGCTCGTCGAAGTGTGACGACTTTCTTTTTGTCACACTGAGCAACAGTCGAAGTGTGACGACTTTTATTTGTCACCCTGAGCTCGTCGAAGGGTGACGACTTAATTTTGTCACACTGAGCAACAGTCGAAGTGTGACAATCAAATGCACAAAGATTTTGAAAAGTTTTTTGTCAGGCTTCGACTGGGCTCAGCCTGACATTAAGTTTATAATTCAATGTCACCCTGAGCTCGTCGAAGGGTGACAATAAAATGCACAAAGATTTTGAAAAGTTTTTTGTCAGGCTTCGACTGGGCTCAGCCTGACATTAAGTTGTCACACTTAGCAACAGTCGAAGTGTGACAATTTTAGCAAACGATAATTCTAAAAATTTTCTTAATCTGGTTTCAACTGGGTACAGCCTGACAACAAAAATTCAAACTCAATATCGTCACAACAATACATTTAAACACTTTTATCACCGCTGTAACAATTCAAAAATCATTCACCTAAAAAATTAAACTACTTCCATAAATAGCCTAAATTCAATCCAGCGACTAATGATGCACCACCAAATGAAAGTCCAGCAATTTCTCCAAAGTAATATCTTAAACCACCAAATATTTCAACTCCGAACTGATTAAAATTCCACTTGTAACCGACATCACCACCAATTCCAACAAACGAACTTTTGTAAGTTGCTGGTGCAATTCGATTTTTTTCTTTAGCTGACCAGAACAGTATATCAGCTGATGGACCATACCATAAGCCAACAACCGGTTTTGTCTTGGAGTACCAGCGATAAGATCCACCCAAACCAAATGCTGAATTAGAAAATGAACCAATATCATAACCAACAAAGTTAGCTCGTAAAGCAATTGAGTTTTCATAAGTGTATTTAAATTCATACTGAACATTCATTACTCCCCAGAATAAACCAAGGGGATTAATCATAATTGCTTTATCTGGCTGAGCTTTTAATTGAGAAATCATTAAAGTAAGAACAAATAAAGAAATTAATTTTTTCATTTTGATCCTCCTTAATTTTTTCTTTCAAGTTCTTGTTTAAGAAACTGACCAGTGTAACTATTTTCAACTTTTGTTAAATCAAGTGGAGTACCTTCTGCAACAATATAACCGCCAGCATCACCACCTTCTGGACCAAGATCAATTATCCAATCAGCTGATTTGATTACATCAAGATTGTGCTCAATAACAATTACTGTGTTCCCTTTTTCAACAAGTCCATTTAAGACTTCAAGCAAAATTCTAATATCTTCAAAGTGCAACCCAGTGGTTGGTTCATCGAGAATGTATAAAGTTCTTCCAGTTTGGACTTTCGAGAGTTCCGTTGCAAGTTTAACACGCTGTGCTTCACCACCTGAAAGTGTAGTTGCTTGTTGACCAAGTCGAATGTAACCAAGTCCGACATCGTAAAGTGTTTGTAATTTTCTTTTTATTCTTGGTAAATCTTCAAAGAAGTTCAATGCTTCTTCAACTGTCATATCAAGCACATCAGCAATTGATTTCCCTTTGTATTTAACTTCAAGAGTTTCTTTATTATATCGTTTTCCTTTGCAAACATCGCACAGAACATAAACATCAGGAAGAAAATTCATCTCAATTTTTTTGACGCCGTCACCTTCGCATTCTTCGCATCGCCCACCTTTGACATTAAAGCTAAATCTTCCTGCCTTATAACCACGAATTTTTGAGTCAGGCAATTCAGCAAATAAATCCCTTATTAATGTAAATAAAGTTGTATAAGTTGCTGGATTTGATCTCGGCGATCGTCCAATTGGCGATTGGTCAATTTCAATTACTTTATCAATCTCTTTAAGTCCTGTGATTGAATCATAAGGCAGTGGAACCAACTTTGACCCATAAAATTTTTTGAAAAGAATTCTGCCAAGTGTATCATTCACAAGAGTAGATTTTCCAGAACCACTAACTCCAGTTACACAAATCAATTTTCCAAGTGGAAATTTAACTGTTATATTTTTAAGATTATTACCTCTTGCTCCTTTAAGGACAATGTATTTACCGTTGCCTTTTCTTGGGTTGAGATTAAAAGGAATGAATTTTTTGTTTAATAAATATTGAAGTGTAATTGAGTTAGAATATTTTTTTTCACCATTGCTTAGAATATCTTTCAACTCACCTTGCAAGACTACCTTTCCCCCATTTTGAGCAGCACCAGGACCAAGATCAATCAAATAATCAGCATTTAAGATTGTTTCTTTATCGTGTTCAACAACAATAATTGTATTACCAAGGTCTCTCAATTCTTTTAGTGAATTAATCAATTTGAGATTATCTCTCTGATGTAATCCAATACTGGGTTCATCTAAAACATAAAGCACTCCAACAAGTTGGGAACCAATTTGGGTTGCAAGTCTAATTCTTTGCAGTTCACCACCAGAAAGAGTTGTTGCATTTCGATCGAGCGTTAAATATTCAAGGCCCACATTCAAAAGAAAATTTAGTCGCATTCGAATTTCTTTAAGTATCTGACGAGCGATTTCTTCTTCTCTTCCAGAAAATTGAATTACATCAAAAAACTTTTTCAAATCTTTTACTGAAAGCTGAGATAATTCACCAATATTTTTTCCTCCAATCTTTACACTCAAAGCTTCCTTTTTCAATCTATAACCATTACAATCAGGACAAACAGAAATAGACATATAAGCTTCAATCCATTCTCTGATGCTGTTTGATGTTGTTGTATCGAATGTGTGCTGTAATTGAGGAACGATTCCACTAAAGCGATGTGAATAAGTCACAAATTCACCTGAACCGAGTTTGTATCTAAATTCAAGTCTTTCATTTCCAGAACCATAAAGCAAAATTTCTTTAACTTTTTTTGGTAATTCTTCAAGTGGAGTATCGAAATCAAAATCATAAGTTTCAGCTAATGCTCGCAATTGATTGAAGAACCAGTTATCTTTTGGCTTACCATAAGGTGCAATAGCTTCTTCGTTTATTGATTTACTCCAATCAGGAATCACTAATTCTGGATCGATTTGTTTTTTCACTCCAAGTCCTTCGCAGGATGGACAGGCACCATATGGTGAATTAAATGAGAATGTATTTGGTGCAAGTTCCTGTAAACTTATTCCACAATTCAAGCAAGCTAAAGTTCTATTATAAATTTTTTCGTAATGACCATCAGAAACGATTACAACTCCATTTCCATAATTTAAAGCATATTCAATTGATTCGTGAATTCTTCTTTCTGATTTGCGGAGAACTTCAACTCTATCGACTAAAATTTCAATGTTGTGAACTTTGTATCGTTCGAGTTTCATTCCTTTTACAATTTCTTTAATCTCGCCATCAACTCTTGCTTTGAGAAACCCGTCTCGAAGAATATCTTCAAATAATTCTCTGTAGTGACCTTTTCGACCTCTTACTACTGGCGCAAGTATATCCACTTTCTTACCAAAGAATGTATGAAAGACAGAATCAAAAATCTGTTCATTGCTCATCTTTTCCACAGGATTACCACATTGAGGACAATGAGGCTTACCAACTCTCGCAAATAAAAGTCGAAGGAAATCATAAATCTCTGTAATTGTTCCAACTGTTGATCTCGGATTTGCTGATGTAGATTTCTGCTCAATTGAAATCGAAGGGCTCAATCCTTCAATGTAATCCACATCGGGCTTTTCCATATTTCCCAAAAATTGACGAGCATAAGCTGATAAGCTCTCAATAAATCGCCTCTGTCCCTCAGCATAAATTGTATCAAATGCAAGAGAAGATTTTCCCGATCCAGAAAGTCCTGTGATCACGATCAACTTATCTCTGGGAATTTCCAGATCTAAATTTTTAAGATTATGTTCACGGGCGCCACGAATTATTATCTTGTCCATATTGTAAAACTAAATCTTCTATTTTATCTTTTCATATTAATTAATCTAAAATTGATTTTCAAACTATAAAAAATTTTTTAATTGGATAAATACTTTGTCGTTCAGAAAATTTTTATAAATGAATTAAGTTTGAAACTATTAAGATATGTTTTATAAACTTAACCTTTGTAATCAAAAGAAAATTCTTATAAGTTCTAAGAAAGTTTTTGAAAATGTTCGAGAGGTAAATCGAGTAAAACAAAATTATTTGAAATTCTCGAGTTTAGAATTTAGGTTAGCTAAAACGATTTAGGGACTATCTAAAAAGTAATTCTTATTACATAGAATAAGTATAAAAATATTCGATTTTGCAAAAATCGTTCGGCGTCGAAACTTCAATAAATTCCTGATGGTCAGGCATTGACTAATATTTTATAACTTTTTTGACAGCCCCAAAAATGCTTGAGAGTAACTCACCCCATCATAAAGCTTTCATAAATTAATGAGGCTTAAGCGTTTATGTTATTGGTACCGTCCGAATGAGCTTACCTTCGATACGCTCCATTATTTCTGTTAACCTTTTACCAGTGATTGTTATTCCGTGATTTTTTAATCCGACTACTGCTTTGCAAGGGTCAGTTGTTTCTCTAATTCTATCCGTAACTTCTTTAGCAAGCTCATAAGTTCCACAAGGATAATCAAATGTAGTCGCAGGAATTCCGTCCATCCAAGCATGGACATGCAAAATAGATCCTAAATTAGGATGCTCCTGATAATTCATCCAATGCTCAATAGCATCAGCGCTGACTCGTCTTGGTTCTACATTTGGAGGCACAGCTAGAACAATTGTTTCCTTTTCGGCGTCAAAATCTTTCACCATCAAAATGTCTCGCCCAATCTCTTTGAGATTAGCCTTATCAACACCACTTGCCGGCATCCAGAAACGTTTCTCATCCCTACGGATATATAGATTTCCATAGGATAAACCTCCAATTCCATAAAGCTTCTTCACATGTTGAAAATCTTTTGGAGGAAGTATCTCTTCAATTGGAAATAAAGCAGGTTTAAGGTCCCATTCTTTTAGTTTTTTACCTAATTATATACATACTTTCCGTTAATTCATCCCCTTGCCAAAGTTCCGGCTCTAAATCAGATTCAATTATATTTCTAATGATTAAACGACTACTCGCTAAGGGAATAATACGATTTACCACTCGCTGATAAAATCCATCCATCTCTGGTTCGTCGTAGTGACCAAGTTCTAGAGTGAGAAATTTAACTCCCTAATCCGGGACATAGACCATAAGCATATTAGAAAGAGTACGAACTAGATAATGATAAAGACCACGAATAGGATTTTCAGGAAAGCTTGGCATTCCATTGCAGTTACCACAAAGGTTGCCTGAGCTCGTCTTCGATTGGAAGTAGGTTTTTCGGGAGTAATGGCGTTTAGAACTAACTTAGGTGAACTGGATTGTGGATTAAAAGCAGATCCTTTATTTATTAAAGTTTCTTTTAGATTTTCAAAAAATACTTTTAATTTTTGTGTTGGCTTAATGTGAAATAAAAATTCATTCATAATAGCTCCCTAACCTTATTTATTAAAGATTTTAATTGAATATTAATTAATTATAATAATCAAAACTCAAATAAATTAAGTTTAATGAAGTATTGAATTAACCATACCTTATAAACTTTTATGAAATCAATTAATCAATTATATCAAATTCTCTTACTACTTAAAAAACTAAATTAGTGCATATAAGCTAAATTCTTCTAAATAATAGATAAATACAAACTTTTGTTTGAATTCTTATAAAAACATCTGAGCCCCAGGTCCTAATGGTAATCCTAAAATATACCAAATAATAAACAGCACGATCCAAATTATAAAAAATGATATAGTGTAAGGAAGCATTGTTGCAATTAAAGTCCCAATTCCAGCTTTTTTATCATACTTTGATAGAAAAGCAATTATCAATGCAAAGTAGGACATCATAGGAGAAATGATATTGGTTACACTATCTCCTATTCTATAAGCAGCTTGAACCAACTCTGGTGAATAACCTAAAAGCATAAACATTGGAACAAATACAGGAGCCATAATAGCCCATTTAGCCGATGCACTACCAATGAACAAATTTATAAATGCAGAAATTATAATAAAGGAAATAAGTAAAGGTATAGCGCCTAATCCAGATGATTTTAAAAAATTTGCACCTTCAACTGCCACAATCATTCCAAGATTTGTCCAATTAAAAAATGCAACAAATTGTGCAGCAAAAAAGACAAGCACAATATAGGAACCTAATGTTTCCATCGATTTACTCATTCCACGAACAACATCAACATCACTTTTTATTGTCTTTGCACCAATTCCATAAGCCAATCCTGCGACTACTCCACCCAAAAATATAAAAGATACAATTCCACTTAGGAACGGTGATTTTAAAATTCCATTAGTTTTAGGATCTCTAAGAAAACCACCATCTGGGATTAAACCCAAAAGTATGATTACTGTAAAAATTAACATAACGAAACCAGTGTACCATAAACCTCTTTTTTCATCTTTTGAAAGAGGTTTGATTTCTTCTGTTTCGACATTACCTTCATATTCACCTAATCGAGGGATAATTATTTTTTCGGTTACCAAAGTTCCTGCAATTGCAATAAAAAATGTGGAAACAAACATAAAATAATAGTTTGCTGCTGCGTTAACTTCATAGCCTTTGTCAATGATGCGTGCAGCTTCTTGAGTTAAACCCGCCAACAATGGATCTATTGTGCCTAATAAAATATTTGCACTATATCCCCCCGATACACCAGCGAAAGCAGCAGCCAATCCAGCAACAGGATGCCTACCAGCAGCTAAAAATATCATTGCTGAAAGTGGAACTAGGAGAACATATCCTATCTCGCTTGCTGTGTTTGATAATACACCAGCAAAAACTACAACTAATGTTAAAAGTTTTTTTGGTGATTTTAATACAAGTAATCGTAAGATTGTACTTATCAATCCACTGTGTTCTGCAACTGCAATTCCTATTAATGAAACTAATACTGTTCCTAAAGGAGCGAATGATGTAAAATTTGAGACCAGGTTCAATATAATTCGGTGTAATCCTTCAATAGAGAGAAGATTGACTGGCTTTATTACCTTACCAGTCCCTGGATGAATTACTGAAAAGTCGAACTGACTAACTATCCACGATAAAAACAATATCGCAATTGAAAATATTGCAAATAATGTAGTAGGATTTGGAAGCTTATTACCTACTTTTTCGATTAATGATAAGAATTTTTCAATGTATTTGTTGTTTGATTTCTTCTTCATTTAAAGTTCCTCAGTTGTTTTCGTATGAGTAAATGAAAATTGTTTGATAAAAAAGATAAAAATAGACCTGATGATTCAAATAATAATGTGTTTTAAATTTTAAGTTAAAATTAAAACAAAGTTTGTAAAATATTTTAATTTCTAATCACACAAGAACATAAAAAAACTTTAAAGATCAGGGAAACTTCAGAAATGCAGAATAAAATTAGCAAAGAGAATTTAAAAAGTCTCAGAATGATTTTCGTTTCTTACTATTCAAAAACAATTTAATCTCACTAAAATCATTAATTAAAGACATTAAGTTACTTAGTGCTGATTGATTCATTTCAAAATATCTGCTCTTGAAAGATTCTCTATCAAATTCGTTGAATTCAGATATTATGTTCGAAAACAACTCTTTGATTTTTACAATCGTCTCTGTGAAATTTTCTGTTATATCCTTTTTGTATTCTTCGCTTACTTCAGTAGAACTTTGGCCTAAGATTCTGAAAAGTCCTATACAATATTTCGAAGTAAATGCAACATCTTCAAGTAGTTGAAAATTATCTTTCTTATAAATTGCTTCGATCAAATTAAAGACATCAATTTCATTTTTGAGTTCTTTGTTCGAAAACGATCTGAATTCATCAAGGAATTTTTCGGCTTCGTTTTTTGCATCTATCATTTTTATTTCCTTAATAAAATGAGTTTTTTGGTTGAATTATATCTCAACGATTTGAATTGATAAAAATAAATTCCATTTGAAACATAATTACCATTATCATCTCGACCGTCCCATGTGATCCAATCGTGTGTTCCACGAGAGATTCCAACATCATTTAGAAGAGTTCTCACTTTTCTACCGAGAACATCATAAATTTCTAGTGTGACCCAATCTTGTTCTGGCAAATCAAATCTAAATCTTGTTTGATTGATAAATGGATTAGGATAATTCTGATAAAGCACAAAACTCGAAACTTGATTCAAAGGTTTTTTGGGCGGAAAAACTTTCAAAGAAGAAATTTGAAAAGTGTAGACTAAATCGCTTTCCTGTGGATCACGAAATTCTACTCCATTTGAATAATATTTGAAATAAAATTTATAGACATCGTCTGGATTTAGAGAATTGGGAAGTTGTTTATAAAACTTAAAACCAGAAATCTCCGCAGTCATCAATTCATTAACTAAAATTGACTGAGAATAATCACTCATTACAATCAGGCGGACACTATCAATGTTTGTATTTGAAAAAATTGTTTTATACAAAAACGGCACACCTGATCTTTGAATTATCAAAGGATATGAAATCGCTTTTTTAGCACTTGCAATTCCCCATCCAAAAACAGTATCTGGTCGAGTTGACTGACTTGCTGTATTTCGAATTGCATCTCTAACCTGCCATTGATTTATCTCAGGATAATGAGAAATTAACAACGCTGCAATTCCTGCAACAATTGGTGTCGAAGCAGATGTTCCAGATGCGTAAGTATAATTAGAATAACTTCCAGTAGAAACGCAATAAACACTCGTTCCCATTGCACATACATCAGGTTTTATCCTGCCGTCGCTTGTCGGACCACGAGAAGAAAATGATGCAATTGTTCCATTAGAATTAACTGCACCAACAGCAAGAACATATCTCGCATCTGCAGGTGAAACAATATATTTCCAGTTTGAATTGTACTCGTTACCTGCAGCTGTTACAGTTACAACTCCACGAACAAAAGCAGAATCGACTGCCCTCGCAACAATCGTGGTTCTACCATTCATATCTTGATATGTGTAACTTTCATTTGGATCGTCAAATTCACTATAACCAAGCGAACTACTTGTAACATCAACACCAAGTTGTTCCATCCATTCAAGAGCAGCAGCGTAATTATCTTCTTCAATTCTTCTTTCTGATCTAATGTCTTCAGTTTTGGCTAAAATAAATTTTGAATTATAAGACGAACCATAAAGTTTTCCATCTTTCTTACCCGCAACAATACTTAAAATCATTGTTCCATGAGTGTCTTGTCCAGGTGCATCTTCAGGTTGATTTGCTGTAATTGTATCTTGAAAAACAAAATCGTACTCTGCAATTACATCAGTATTTTCGATTGCTTCATGAGTCTTCCACCTAAAGCCAGTATCAAGCAATCCAATTATTACATTACTGCCAGTAATTCCTTTTGAATGAACTTCTGGAATGTCTGATAATTGCAGTTGAGTTAAAGAAAGTCCGTAATCATTAGAATAAGTTTTATTTAATTGATCGAAATTCGCTTTAAAATTTTCTTTTTTAGCTTTAAAGAATTTTACTCTTTCAATCTTTTCTACAAAGGGCAAGTTTTTAATTAATGCTAATTGATCATCTGTTAGATAAGTTGAGATTGCATTGAACCATCTTAATTTATTTACTGGTTCAATTCCCAGACTTTTCAAATGTTGTAAGTAAGGTTCATAGATAGGATAATCACCATAGCTGAAAATTTCATCTCCCATCGTTTTCTTTCTTCGTTCAATTGCTCTCTGTGAAAATTCTTTTAGAAGTTTACTTTCAATTTCTGATTTCTTAAAATATTTATAATCACTATCACCTTTATCTTTGAAAAAAATTAAGTACTTTGATTGAGCTATTAATTCGAAAGAAATAAGAAAACAAAATGATAAAAAGAATAAACTGTTTCTCATTATTAATCTCAATTGTGAATTAATTTTGCGATTCGATTTAATCTAATAGATGAAAGTTTTTTGATCACATCTGGAAACATTGGAATTTCTTTATCCCATGACCAGTAAATTATCAATGGTTCTCCTATGATTAAGTCCTCGGGTACATATCCCCAGAAACGACTATCAGCACTATCATCACGATTATCTCCCATCATAAAGTAATAATTTTTTTTGATCACATAAGTTTTAGCTGGAACACCATCAATAGTTATCTCATCGCCAATAACTTTCACCACTTCTCTTCCATACTCACGATTAATTAGAGTTCTAAATTGTTCAATGTTATCAATCGAAAGTTGAACTGTGTCTCCTTTTTTTGGAACATACAATGGTCCATAATTGTCTTCATTGAAATTTGAAAATTTAGGAAAGATGTACGGATTACCAATTCCTCTCGGCGTTGGAACCGGATTCAAAAACTTCATCTTAGGTGGTGGTGGAAAGAGTCCACCATTAACATACAAAACTTTATCAACGATTGTGATTGTATCACCGGGTAATCCAACGCATCTCTTAATGTAATTCATAATCTCTTCGTGTCTTAATTCATCACGATCGCCCGGATATTCAAAGACTATAATGTCTCCTCGTTTGACTTCTTTCAATTTCGGAAATTGATAATAAGGTAACGCTATATTTGTAAATGGAATATTTCTCGGTGTTGTTGCACCTAAGGTAAATTTAGTTACAAGAAGAAAATCTCCTGGCAGCAAGGTATCTTCCATTGAACCAGTTGGAATCGTGTAAGCTTCAATTACAAAAGTTTTAAGAATTAAAGCTGCAATTGCAGCCCAGAAGAGACTTCTGAGATTATCCATAAATTTTTCTTTTGCTGTCCTTTTAAGTTTTTCTTCCTCTTGTTTTCTTTTTTTCTCCTGTCGTTTACGCCAGTATTCTTTAAGTCGATCTAACATTTAATTTCTCCTCAGTTCATATTAATTATTATATGATATTTTTTCACTTATTTGATTTCAAAATCAATTTGTTCCTTTTAAGATGAAGGAATTTCGTTCGGTGATCATTTATCTTCCATTGATAGGATTGCAAGAAATGCTTCTTGAGGAATTTCTACATTTCCTACCTGCTTCATTCGTTTTTTACCTTCTTTTTGTTTTTCAAGAAGTTTTCTTTTACGAGTTACATCACCACCATAACATTTTGCCAGAACATTTTTCCTCAAAGGTTTAATTACATCACGAGCAATAACTTTACTTCCAATTGCAGCCTGAATTACAACTTCGAAAAGCTGTCGTGGGATTAATTCTTTTAGTTTTGAACAAAGTTTTCTTCCCCACTCATAAGCTTTAGAACGGTGCACAATGAACGAAAACGCATCAACAGGATCGCCATTCAATAAAATCTCAACTTTAACCAAATCAGACTCACGATAGCCAATGAATTCATAATCGAAAGATGCATATCCTCTTGAGAAAGATTTTAATTTGTCATAGAAATCAAAAATGATTTCCGAAAGAGGAAGTTCATATTGCATATCGACACGATTTGTGCTGATGTATGTTGTACTTTTATGAATTCCTCTTCTATCCATACATAATTTCATAATATTACCTATATACTCAGACGGTGTAACAATCTGAGCTCTTACATAAGGTTCCTCAATGAAATCTATTTCTCCCACTGGCGGCATATGAGCTGGATTATCGACAACAATTTTTTCACCATTTCTCTTGGTTACATGATATTCAACATTAGGAATTGTAGTGATAATATCTTGATTGAATTCTCTTGCCAGTCTTTCTTGAACTATCTCCATATGAAGTAAACCGAGAAAACCACATCTAAAACCAAAACC
>Ga0068705_10000988_pt1 | contig 14374 bp, 11 predicted proteins | sample YNPMSTMetaG_FD_65631 | JGI IMG/M metagenome (GOLD analysis project Ga0068705, IMG submission 65631) | Anoxygenic and chlorotrophic microbial mat microbial communities from Yellowstone National Park, USA - YNP MS-T MetaG | ecosystem: Environmental > Aquatic > Thermal springs > Hot (42-90C) >... | reverse complement strand
TTGGATGAAGAGGTGATCGAACACAACGGTCGCCTTTATGCGTGGACGATCCCCATCGCCTTTCCCATCACGCGGGAGTTGGCAAACCAGATTGGCCCCGGGGAGAAAGTCGCCCTGGTGAATGGAAACCAGCAGGTCGTAGCGACCCTGGAGGTGAGTGACGTTTTTCCCTGGGATAAACGGAAGTATTTAACCCGGGTTTACCTGACGGAGCGGTTTGACCATCCGGGCGGCGATATGGTGCTCAAGGCCGATGGCGATAAGGATTTCCTCATCGGTGGCAAAATTCAGGTCTTGCCGCAGCCGAAGCACCCCAGATTCGGAAAATACGTCCTTCGTCCGAAGGATGTGCGGGCATTGATCCGCGAAAAGGGTTGGGAACGAGTGGTCGCCTTTCAAACGCGGAATCCTCTGCATCGCGCACACGAGTATGCCCTGGTTTACGGTCTCGAAACGCTCCTTCGTCAGGGTTACAACGCCGGGGCTTGCCTCAATCCGCTGATTGGCGAAACCAAGGGCGATGACGTTCCAGCCGACGTCCGCATGCGAACGTACGAGGCGCTGATCGAGCAGCGGGCGCTGGGGGATGGCGATAGTGATCCGAGCCTCTGGGGACCCCGTGGAGAAGCAGTTCCCGATCGGGTCATTCTCGTCGGGTTGGATATCAAGATGTTTTACGCCGGGCCGAAAGAGGCCGTCATGCACGCCATCTATCGGCAGAACTTCGGATTCACTGATATTATCATCGGCAGAAAGCACGCGGACGCCCCTTATCATGATGGTACGCCGATCTGGGGCGATTTCGATGCCCAGGAAATCTTTCGGCGTCTCCGTGGCGATTTGAAAATCAAGCCGCTCTGTGTGGGGTTCGCTGCCTATTATGAGTCCGTCGGTCGGGTCGATTTGATGGAGAATCATCCGGGCGAAAAGCCCGTCTCGATTTCGGGGAAAGAGATTCGCGCGGCGCTCCGGGAAGGTCGCCCGGTCGATCCAAGAATCATGCGAGCAAGTACGGCACAAATCCTGGCAGAGGCCATGACCAACAGGTAGCCACGATCACCGGGAGCCTCGCCTCATGTCAGGTGGAATTGCGATGTACGTGTTTGGCGGGCTTTCGGCAATCTGTATGGGGTTTTCTAAGACGGGCGTGCCGGGGGCGTCGATCCTCGCTGTAGTTCTGATGGCTGAGGCCTTCCGCGAAAACGCCGCCTTTTCTGTCGGGGCCTTGATGCCTGTCATCTTGGTCGGTGACATCTTCGCCGTTAGCCTTTATGCCAGAGACACGGCCTGGTCCGGATTGCTGCGCCTATTCCCCTCTGTTGCAATCGGACTGGCTTCCGGCGCTCTCCTCCTGCGTCATATTCAGGGAAATGACCTTCGGCCGGTCTTGGGCGGATTAATCGTCCTGATGCTTGCATTGGAGCTTTATCGGCGGTGGCGAGGCGAAAATCACACCCCCAATGCCTGGTGGTTTCTGCTCCCGACGGGTTGGTTGGCTGGCTTTGCGACCATGGTGGGAAACGCAGCGGGACCAGTCATGACCATGTATCTCCTCAGTCAGGATTTACCCAAAGCCCGTTTTATGGGGACATGTGCCGTATTCTTCTTCACCGTGAATCTTCTCAAGACAATTCCGATGGTCTGGGTCGGAATGATCACGTTCGACACATTCCGCTTTGCACTGTTTGCCGTGCCGATGACGTTCATTGGGCTTGCACTGGGACGTTGGGTGTTCTGTCGCATGTCCCAGAAAACCTTCGATACGGCCGCTTTGATCCTGGCCGGCCTCGGTGGGATTTGGCTTCTCATCCCATGACCGCGAGTTTGAAACACGCGGCAATTTCCGGCCCTGACAAGCAGGTCGCTCCAAAAGGGGATGCGACAAACGGGTCCCTGCTTTGTCATACGGCTCAAGATTTCTGCTCAGTAGGTCCGCCGGGCTTGTCGCTTTTGCCGTATGAATAAGACTGGCGCACATAGGCCGCAAGATATAAAATGAATTGGAAGCAAAAATCGAGCCCCCCTGAATGCAACGTCGCTTTCGGTAGATACGTTTGACGCTTTTTTCGAATAGCGTGCTTCATCGATGAAACAAATGGTAACAAACTGTGCGTTAACTGTGTTGGCGCTTGCCTTGCTTCTGGGAGTCTATGGCTGTTCCCAAAAAGCCGTGCCGATTGAGGAAAAAGACGTAACACGTGAGACACAGGCGATATCAGAGACCAAGCACGACGCTATTCAGCCTGAAAAAGTTAAACGAGTCTTGACCCCTGCCAAAATGGGGTTCCCGCCTGAGCAGCCGGCACCGTGGGTGATGACGGTCTCGCCCGAGCCGCTTTCACCGGTCACAACAGCCAACACGGGCGATTTTCGGGGGACTTGGCCGGAATACTTTGCACCTCGCGAAATCCGAATCACGGCGCCGGAGCTGCCTACGGGAATCGAAGGGGCAACGTTAAGCGCCGCAGAAGCATCTCTTTCACCCAACAGGTGACTATCATTCCGTTCATTGCGCAGATCGCGTCAATGGGCGTGACGAGCGTGCACCACTGATTCTGCTTGTTGCCCCACCTCCAAATGTGACGCACGCACACCTTGGAGAAACTTGCCCCGTTAGCCTATTTTTCGTAACACGGGGTTGGCGGGCGATAATGGCTCATATCGATCGACTGGAACCACTCGATCGTCCGCTTCAGCCCTTCACGGAGGGGGGTCTTCGGTTCCCAGCCGAGCTTCTGGCGGGCTAAAGTGATGTCCGGGCGGCGACGGACCGGGTCGTCAGCCGGTAGCGACTTGAAGACGATCCGCGATTTTGAGCCAGTCAATTCGAGGACAAGATTTGCCAGCTCTAGAATTGTAAACTCTTCCGGATTGCCGATGTTCACCGGACCGATGAAGCCCTCCGTATTGTCCATCATCCGGATCATCCCCTCCACCATGTCATCGCGATAGCAGAAAGAGCGGGTCTGCGAGCCGTCGCCATAAACGGTCAGATCTTCACCGCGGAGGGCTTGACGAATGAAATTGGAAACAACACGACCGTCATAAGGATGCATGCGCGGCCCGTAGGTGTTGAAGATCCTCACAATTCGGATATCGACCCGATTCATGCGGTGGTAGTCCATAAAAAGGGCTTCCGCCGCGCGTTTTCCCTCATCGTAGCAAGCCCGCGGACCGATAGGATTCACGGCACCCCGATAAGTTTCCGGTTGGGGATGAATCTCAGGATCACCATAGACCTCGCTGGTCGAGGCCTGAAGAACCTTTGCCCGACACCGCTTGGCCATTCCTAATACGTTGATCGCCCCCATCAGCGAAGTTTTCATCGTCTTGATGGGATTGTACTGATAATGTCCCGGGGCCGCGGGACAGGCCAGATTATAGATTTCGTCCACCTCAAGCCAGATGGGCAGCGTGATGTCGTGACGAATCAACTCGAAATTGGGGTGATTGAGGAGATGGGCGACGTTCGATTTCTGGCTGGTGAAGAAATTGTCAAGGCAAATCACGTCGTGCCCCATTTCCACCAAGCGCTCACAAAGGTGCGAGCCGAGAAAACCGGCGCCACCTGTCACCAGAATCCTTTTGATCATTGCCATTTTCTCAACCTCTTGTTGGGACTTCACGAGTCGTCGCAAGCTTGCAACAGGAAATAAGCCTCTCAGCTATCTTGGGCAGATTTCTGAACCGTGTAAAGCGGCGTCGGAATCACCGTCATTCTCGCCCATCGGGGACTCGTCATTGTGAATCCAGGGAAGGATGACGCCTGAAGCTTTCGCTGTCGCAGCCCATTTTTGTGAAAGGTCCCCACTGAAACTGGAAATCATTCGTGATTCGGGTTTCAGGATTGCGGCAACGGCTTCGACCAGTCCATCTCGGTCCACCGGTTTCGGAATCAACCCGGTGTATCCGGCCTCGAGGAATTGCTGCACGCAGACAGGATCGGTGTGAGCCGTAAGGGCCAGTATCGGGATACAACAGCCTTCTGCTCGCAGATAGCGGACGGTCTGCGGACCGTCCATCTCGGGCATTTCGACATCGATCAGGAGAAAATCAAACGTTCGGCCAGAATTCACAGCTTCGCGATACTTCTCGATCGCCTCACGACCGTTGCTGGCCGTTTCTACCTTCGCCCCGGCACGCTCGAGGAAATAGCGAATCAGTCGCTGATTGTCAGGGAAGTCCTCGGCCAGCAGAATCGAACCGTCAAGGCGGATCGAGCCAGCTCGCAAAAGGCCAGTTGATGAAATGTCCTTCACACCGGTGCGGACCAATGGTATGGATATCGTTCGCGCCGCGTTTCCCGTGGACCGCATGTCCTGGGACGTGATCATCTCCACATTGCTGAGATCGCCCGTGGCTGTGCGAAGATGGAACACCGAACCTATGCCGGGCGTGCTTTCGACCCAGATATCACCACCCAACAATCGTGCCAGTTGTCGGCTGATTGCCAGCCCCAACCCCGTTCCCCCGTATTGCCGATAGACTTTTTCATTCGCCTGGCGGAAGGGCTGGAAGAGACGCCCAATCTGTTCTGGCGTCATCCCAGTGCCCGTATCACACACGCGAAACTCGATCAACGGACGACCTGGCACCGATCCATCCAGCTCAAGCTCGACCCAAACCCGTCCCGTGCTGGTGAACTTAATGGCATTATCCACCAGATTGATCAGGATTTGCCTCAGACGAGTCGGGTCGGTCTGGATCGTTCGGGGAACGCTGCCAACGATTTCCATGTCGAGGACGAGATTCTTGTCTCTCGCCCGAATGGCAAGCATCGACAGGACGTCGCGGACAAGGGAAACCGGTTCGCAGGGCAGTGTCTCGATCTCCAGCCGTCCACTCTCCAGCTTCGAAAAGTCCAGGATGTTGTTGATCATCTCGTGCAGGTGCTGACCATTGCAGAGAATCCCTTCGATCGCCTGTTTATAGGAGATCGTCAATTCTGTTGAGTTGTTATGTGGCGGCCCGCTCCTTGAAGGATGTTCGCTGGCCGTGTCGGACGTCTTTTTCTGTTCTTCCGATAACACATGATCCTCCGGTACCCCAGATGACGGCTCTTTTCCTTCGGCGATGGGCATCTTTGCCAGAAGTTGGGCGTAACCAAGGATGGCTGTCAGAGGCGTCCGGATCTCATGGCTCATGCCAGCCAGGAAGGCGATCTTGTTCCGTGCGGCGTTCTCCACTTCTTCCGAATACGCACGGAGCCGAACGTTGGCTGCCTGAAGGGTTTGCGCCGTCTGTTCCAAATGCCGATAGGCATTGTTCAATTCCGTGATATCGTGCAGGGCGATGACATATTTTTGGTTGCCTCCCGTCACCAAGCTGGCCACCTGAAACATCACGTCCCGATGCTCCCCCGATTGTTGCCGAATTCGCCGACAAACACCGCGGATGCCGCTTGTGGCATCACCTTTTTGCGAAGCCGTATCAAAAAGACAACAAGGTGGAACATTCTCATTTCGGCAAGGCTCGGAACAAAAAACACATAGTGTCTTTCCGACCGTATCAGGAATGGCAAACCCAAGGATCTGGGCGGCTGCCGGGTTGCACTCCTGGATCCGGCCATCAGAATCCAATATGAGCACTCCTTCCCTGATCGTATTGAAGATTGTGTAGTACCGCTTCTCATGTTCGTCCAAAAGAACCCTGAATCGGCGCTGAATGAGTTGGATGCCCCGCCGAAACCTGGCAAATGACGAAACAAGACCAAAAGCGAGAACAGTCATCACAAGACCGGAGCCTGCCGCAATCATTGGCAGACCTTCTGAAAACGCGTCTGCCCGGAGTCTTTCAGGTCGGTATTCCAGAACCGCCGAGCCGCCATACCAGGAAACAGGCACGCGAAACGTTGCCCTACTGGCGGTTGTATGGTCGGACTTGAGTGTTGACCACCGGGCAAGCTCAATTGGGGGGTGCGATTCCACCCCAGACCGCAAGATTCGAATCGTTCCGCGCAGCTCGTATTCGCTCAATCCGATCCTGAGACCCTCCCTGCTATTGACGACCACAACAATGAAAGGGACATTTCGCAAACACTGCCCCGGTGAATCACTTTCTTCTGATGTCGAAGGACCAACCTGTTTCTTGCTCCGAATTGGTTTCAGGATCACAAGGTGCTCGCCCATCGGAATGGTCAATCCCGAGGCAGAACTTTGACAGATTTCTGGTAAAGACTTGGACAATCGCTCCAGAATCTCTTCCAGCCGCTTTCGTGAATTGGCATCCTCGACTTGAAATGTGATGTGCTGGAACGCGGGCCAACGGAGATTTTGGGGAGATCCCTCAGAATCGGCTGTCCCTGCCAGCCCGTTGGTAACGGCCGCTAACTCCCATTCAGAAAACCGCTCCATGCCAAGAATTTCGAGGGCAGTTGCCCATTCGGAATCGTCGATGTTCTGGCTTGCCGCGCGGAGTGTGTGAAGCGAATCGATAGCCCCTTGGAGTTCCGTCACCCGCTGCGAAAGAGATTTTGCAATCAATTCGCTGGTGATCTGGGCATGCTTGAAGCGTGCGCTATCCCGATACCGATTGGCCAGTGTCCAGAGACCGACGCTCAGCAACAAGCCTAAAACGGCAATGGCCCATAAGGGCCGAATTCTGGAAGTCATGAACCAAAACACTGCTTTCATCGAATAAAGACTTATCGGTTGAACCTGACAATCTTACGTAGCCTGAAGGAGTCTCGTTTGAAACAGCATGACGTGAAAACATTTCCCAGAACCCCTTGAGAAAAGATAGCCTTTATCCCGTAAGGTCGTCCGCACTAATAGCCGTTTTTTTGCTCCCAGGAAGTGGGGTTAGTTCGGAATAATTGTCACGGTCAGTGCTGTCCAAATTGAGATTCTCACGACAACGAGGTTACATTGCCGAATACCTTGCGATACGGCACCCGGGCGATGAGAATCCGCGGAAATCCGTGAAGAAGCGCGGAATTTCGTTTTCCAGGCTTGGAAAGGCGGTGCTGTTGCCAGGTGCGTGATCGTCGTAAGTATGTGTACACATTAGGGATGAGTCAAAGAGATGGAAAATGAAAGGGATCGGTATTTGATTTGCAAGAGGTAGGCGTTTACGGAATTGGCCAAAGAAGTTTTGACAGAAGAAATTGACTATTTTGGGGTGACTCGATGGTTGGAACAGCGCTAGAACTCCGGGGTTCGCCCTTTCTTCACGAGATCGTTCGAGAAGTCCCAGGCGGCGAACGGATTGTCCGTTGTTTGCAATGCGGCACGTGTGGCGGAAGTTGTCCTAACGGTGCTGACATGCAATATACGCCCCGCACGATCTTCGCCATGATCGCCGCCAATGAGCGGGAAAAGGTCCTCAAGGCGAATACAATGTGGTTTTGCGTCTCGTGTTACTTCTGTGTCAGTCGGTGTCCTCAGAAGATTCCCATCACAGACGTGATGTACGGGCTGAAGCGAATCGCGATTCGCGAGCGGATGTTTCAGGACACCGACGCTCCGGCATTGGCGAAGACGTTCACAGATCTGCTCGACAAGTACGGTCGGAGCTTCGAATTGGGTCTGGCCAGCCGGTACTATCTCTTCAATCGTCCCATGGCCATGCTGAAGATGGGGCCGATGGGCCTCTCCATGTTTACCCGCGGACGTATGTCGCTTGTGCCGACAAAGATCAAGAACATTGAACAGCTCCAGTCCATCATCCGGAAAGCGCGTGAGCTGGGAGGTACCCAATCGTGAAGTACGCTTACTATCCAGGTTGCTCGTTAGAGTGTTCCAGTGCTGCCTATGATATGTCGGTTCGTGCGGTGGCCGATCTGCTGGGGATCGAGCTTCGCGAGATCGACGACTGGAATTGTTGCGGTGCCACAGAGTATTTCAGCCAGGATGAGCTGACGGCCTGTGCGGTGATCGCAAGGAATCTGGCCCTCGTTGAGCCACAGCTCAACCAGATGGTAGCACCGTGTGCGGCCTGCTATTTGAACCTTAAAAAGGTCGATCATCTGATGCAGGAGAATCCCGCACTGGCGGATAAGATCAACCAGTGTCTGGCGGCCGGCCAACTCCACTATGATCCGGGTCGAGTTCGCATCCGCCATCTTCTCGACCTGATTCATACGGATATCGGTGAGGAGGCCGTGAAGGACAAGGTCGTTCAGCCACTCACAGGTTTGCGTGTGGCCTGTTATTATGGCTGTCAGATCGTTCGTCCGTATAACGATTTCGATAACCCTGAGCAACCGGTCAAGCTCGATCAGTTGATGAGTTGGGTCGGAGCCGAGGTGGTTGATTTTCCGGTGAAGGCCCATTGCTGCGGCGGTCACATGACGCAGATCAGTGAACCCCAGGCCTTCGAGTTGATTCGTCGGCTTCTTCACAATGCCGATGAATATCGAGCAGACGTCATTCTCTGCATGTGTCCGATGTGCCAGCTTAATCTGGACGCCTACCAGAACCGTGTCAATAGTTTCTTTGGCACGAATTACCAGATCCCAATCATTTTCTTCACCCAACTTTTGGGTGTGGCGTTTGGTTTGGACTGGAAAAAGCTGGGCTTCGGAAAAGAGATTGTCGCGGCGGAGCCGGTCCTGCGTAAGAAGCTGACAGCTCCGCTGGCCGCGACCTGAGGGAACATGCAGCCCACGAGGAAAATCCATAGAAACTAAACCAAAACCTCTTTGGTGTTGGACGACAAGAGATCCATCAAGTTTGAACAAGACGAGTTTTTGAGGAGAGATATCCCATGGCCGAACGCGTTGGCGTTTATGTTTGCCACTGTGGAAGCAATATCGCGGGGATGGTGGACGTAGAACAGGTCGCCCGTTGGGCCGGCGCCAATCTTAAAGATGTTGTCGTCTCGCGCGATTACAAGTTCATGTGTTCTTCGCTTGGTCAGGCGATGATCGAGGAAGACATCAAGAAAGAGGGGCTAACGCGGGTGGTTGTGGCGGCATGCTCCCCCCATTTGCATGAGAAGACGTTCCGACGGGCGTGCGAAAACGCAGGCCTCAATCCCTATTTGTGCCAGATGACAAATATTCGGGAACACGTCTCCTGGGTTTCCAAGGACCGGGACAAAGCCACGGAAAAGGCCAAGGCCCTCGTCTCAGCGGCGGTCGAGCGCGTGAAGCGACAGGCACCACTCCAACCATTTTTTGTCAAGGTTAATCCCGCTACGCTCGTGATCGGGGGAGGAATCGCTGGTTTGCAGGCGACTTTGGAACTGGCCGATGCCGGTTATCCGGTTTATCTGGTCGAAAGAAGCCCAAGCATTGGCGGACACATGGCCCAATTCGACAAGACGTTTCCCACGCTGGACTGCTCGGCCTGCATTCTGACGCCTAAGATGTCGGAAGCCGGACAACACCCGAACGTCAAATTGTTCACCTATGCCGAGGTGGAAGAGGTCAGCGGCTCGGTGGGCCATTTCCGCGTGAAAATCCGGAAAAAGGCCCGCTATGTCGAAGAGGATAAATGCACAGGGTGCGGTATCTGTGTCGAAAAGTGTCCGCGGAAAGTCGTCGATGACGATTTTGAGGCTGGCCTGGGTTACCGGAAGGCGATTTACACGCCATTTCCGCAGGCCGTTCCGAGGATCCCCGTCATTGACGTGAATTCGTGCATCTGGTTTGAAAGACAGAAGTGCCGTGCCTGCGAAAAGCTTTGCCCCACGGGAGCGATCAACTTCGATCAGAAGGACGAAGAGATCACCCTGGATGTGGGAAATATCATCGTGGCAACCGGTTGGAAGATGTTCGACTGCCGGAAGATCCCTCAGTATGGCTACAGGCGATTAGCCAACGTCTTCACAGCCCTGGAATTCGAACGGATGTGCAACGCGGCCGGACCGACAGGCGGCAAAATCGTCTTGCGCGACGGCAAGACGGAGCCGAAGTCGGTGGCCATCATCCATTGTGTCGGGAGCCGCGATTCCAATCACAACGAGTATTGTTCAGGGATCTGCTGCATGGCAGCCTTGAAGTTTGGACACCTCGTGCTGGAAAAGACCAAGGCCGAGGTTTACTCCTTCTATATCGACATGCGGACCAACCAGAAGGGCTACGAAGAGTTCTACCACCGGTTGCTGGAGGAAGGGATGCACTTCGTGCGGGGCAAGGTGGCAGAGGTCACCGACGCCGCCCGCCGTCCTGAGGAAGCCGGAAAGGTCATTGTTCAGGTGGAAGATACATTGATGGGCAAGCAACGACGAATCCCCGTCGATATGGTCATCCTCATGGGGGCCCTGGAACCCCAGACCGATGCCAAGGAACTGGGTCTGAAATTGGGTATCTCGTGCAGCATGGCGGGATGGTACACCGAGCGGCATCCCAAACTCGACCCTGTCGCCACGATGACAGACGGCATCTTTGTGGCCGGTGTGTGCCAGGGGCCGAAAGATATTCCGGCATCGGTGGCTCAGGGTGCGGCGGCAGCAGCCCGCGTGATGGGTATGATCACCAAAGGTGATGTCATGATCGAACCCGTGGTGGCTTCGATCATTGAGGAAAAGTGCTCCGGGTGCCGGATCTGCAACAACCTTTGCCCGTACAACGCCATTGAATTCGACGAGGAAAAACAGGTCAGCCGGGTTATTACCGCCATGTGCAAAGGCTGCGGCACGTGTGTGGCGGCTTGTCCCGCTGGGGCTATCACCGGTGCTCATTTCAGTAATGAGCAGGTCTTCGCGGAAATTGAAGGCATTTTGTGGGATGCAATCCACGGAAATGGTGGTGGAGGAATCAAGGAGCAGCAAGCCGTTCCGGCATAAGGTCCTATCCCAGTGTGGTTGAATCGGAACAAGTCAATCGAATATCCCAACTGCGGTGTTTCAAGCGGTTGATTGAGAGCAGGATTGAACCATGGCCAACGAAACGTTTGAACCCAAAATTGTGGGGTTTCTTTGTAACTGGTGTTCGTACCGGGCGGCAGACCTGGCCGGGACTGCCCGAATCAAATATTCGCCGAACGTGCGAATCATTCGGGTCATGTGCAGCGGTCGGGTCGATCCGAGTTTTGTTCTCAAGGCCCTGTCGCTGGGAGCCGACGGCGTCATGATCGCTGGCTGTCATCCCGGCGAGTGTCATTACATCGAACAGAATTACAAAGCGATGCGGCGATACTATATGATCAAGCACACGCTCCGGGCTTTGGGGCTCGAGGAAAACCGCATCCGCTTGGTTTGGGCATCGGCGGCTGAAGGCCAGCAATTGGCCGAGCATATCGACAAGTTCGTGGAAGATGTCCGCAAACTGGGGCCCCTCAACTGGCCAGCCAACTGGCAAGAGAATGGGGAACGGTTGCATGCTGTCGAGGCCATCGCCAAGGAACACGAAGAATCGCTGGAGGTGCTTCCATGAGTCAAACACAAGGTAAAGGAAAACTGGCACTATATTGGGCGGCATCCTGCGGCGGATGTGAGATCGCTGTACTGGCCATCGATGAAAAGATTCTGGAAGTCGCCAAGCACTTCGACATCGTGTTCTGGCCCTGCGCAACCGATGGCAAAGTCCGCGATGTCGAAAAGATGGATGACGGCGCTATCGACGTGTGCCTGTTCAACGGGAGCATTCGAACCAGCGAGCAGGAATACATGGCCCGCTTGTTGCGGCGAAAGTCCAAGGTCCTGGTGGCCTTCGGCTCCTGTGCTATGGAAGGTTGCATCCCCGGTCTGGCAAATCTAAACAACCGGGAAGAGATCTTTCAAACGGTTTATGAGGAAACTCCATCCACGGAGAATCCCGAGCATCTCGTTCCGCAACACGAGACGGAGGTCCCCGAAGGCAAACTGTATCTGCCTTTTTTTTATGATTCTGTCTTTGCTCTCGATCAGGTGGTCTAGGTCGATTACTACCTGCCGGGTTGCCCACCGGAAGCCGAACGGATTTGGGACGCGATTGTGGCCATCCTGGAAGGGAAGCTGCCGCCGAAGGGGTCTGTCATCGGCGCTGACACAACGGTTTGCGATGAATGCCCACGGAAGCGGACCGAGAAGAAGATCAAGAAGTTCTATCGTACCTGGGAAATCATCCCGGATGAAGAGACGTGCCTGCTCGAACAGGGCATCATCTGTGCAGGGGTTGCCACGCGGGCAGGCTGTGGTGCCCGCTGTCCCCGCGTCAACTCCCCATGCATCGGTTGCTATGGTCCAAACGCTGGCGTCGTCGATTTCGGGGCACGTCTGATGACAGCCCTGGCATCGGTGATCGACTCCGATGATCCGCAAGAGATCGAGAAGATCATCCAGGACGGGATCCCGGATCCGGTGGGGACATTTTATCGCTTTAATCTGGCGCACAGCTTGTTACGGCGAAAGCGCAAGTTGATGGCTTCCGCTATGGCGGGACAATGAATAGGGTCATTGCTGGAAAAAACGCTCAATTCGACTGATATTAAGGTGACACGAGGGAACCATGAAGCGCGTCACGATTGATCCCATCACGCGGTTGGAAGGTCACGGCAAGATCGAGATCTTTCTCGATGATCGTGGCGAGGTGGCCAACGCGTATTTGCAAATTCCGGAATTGCGGGGATTTGAGCGGTTCTGCGTGGGACGGCCGGTCGAGGAGATGCCGAACCTGACGGCTCGCATCTGCGGTGTCTGTCCGGAGGCCCATCATATGGCCGCCACGAAGGCCCTAGATGCAGTGTTCCATGTCGATCCCCCGGCCACGGCCAAGAAGCTCCGCGAGCTGTTTTACAGTATCTTCTTTGCCACCGACCACACCACGCATTTTTACGCCCTCGGCGGACCGGATTTTGTTGTCGGTCCGGATGCCCCCAAGGCGGAACGAAACATCCTCGGCGTGGTGAATAAAGTTGGCCTGGAAATTGGTGGGCAGGTGATCAAGATGCGGCACGTCGGCCACAGCCTGATTCAGTTGATGGGCGGTCGCCGCGTCCATCCGAACTGGGGACTGCCCGGTGGGGTCAGCCGCGGGATCACAGAGGAGGAACGTCGTGAGATCGAAGCTGCGGGCCGCGATGCCGTCGAGTTCGCTAAGTTCAGCCTTCAACTGTTCGACAAACTCGTGCTGAAAAATAGCGAGTATGTGGCCCTTATCACTGGCGATGTCTATGTCCAAAAGACTTATTACATGGGCACCGTGGACGCCAACAATCACGTGAATTTCTACGACGGAATGATCCGGGTCGTAGGACCTGATGGAAAAGAGCACGCCAAGTACCACCCCAAAGATTACCGGGAATATGTGGCGGAGCGGGTTGAACCCTGGACCTATTTGAAGATCCCTTATCTCAAAAAGGTTGGCTGGAAGGGATTCGTCGATGGACCGGACTCGGGTGTGTACCAGGCGACACCGCTGTCACGACTCAACGCGTCAGATGGTATGGCGACTCCGTTGGCCCAGAAAGAGTTCCAGCGATTCTACGAAGTCCTGGGGGGCAAGCCCGTTCATCACACGTTGGCCACCCACTGGGCACGCCTGATTGAATTGCTATATGCCACGGAACGATGGCTCGAGCTGGCATCTGATCCAGCAATTACCAGCAAAGATTACCGCGTCCTGCCCAAGGAAAAACCCACCGAAGGCGTCGGCTGCGTGGAAGCCCCGCGTGGCACGTTGACCCATCACTATGCCACCGACGAACGTGGTTTGGTTGTGAAGGCGAATTTGATCGTCGGCACGACGAATAATAACGCTTCGATCTGCATGTCCGTTCGGCGGGCAGCCCAAAAGCTCATTAAAGGCGGACAGGTCCGTGAAGGTCTGTTGAACCGAGTGGAGATGGCCTTCCGCTCTTACGACCCTTGCTTTGGCTGCGCGACCCATAGCCTGCCCGGTCAGATGCCGCTGGAAGTCATTATCCGGAATCCCGCCGGGGATGTTGTGGAACGACTGACTCAGTGTCTGGATTAGGCTCTGATTGTCGGGCATCATCCCGCCGCTCTGCGACGGAGATTTTTTCAAGTGTGGGGGATTCAAAAGAATCCCCCTTTTTTTCGCCGGGCCAACATGCGACGAGTCTCGTCAAGCCTCACTCTCGGCAAATCAGGCTGCGCCACTCCGATTTGGTCATTGACCGGAGTTCATCCATTGTCGAGGTGGCTATTGGGGCGGATTTTGCGTTTTGAATAGACTGATTTGCATGGCCTTCCAGTCAGAAAAGGGGAAAAAGGGCTGGCTGGGCAAATGCCGGAGGGTGAAGACCCATTGCGGTATAACCCTCTTCGCTTTGCAGAGGAAATAGCTGCCATCGCCCCTCCGGCACGTAAGCTTCGAACAAGACGTATTCTGGGACAGTCCGTTTCTTCCCATGACTGCCGTCTCGCAGTTATCCTAGCTTCTCAACGTGGTGGCTATAAGACTTGGCAACCTCCGTCACGTCGGCCACAGTCAAGGAGTCCTCGTGGACCTTCTCGGCCGATCCGCTCAGCAATAGCTCGCTGATCG
>Ga0068705_10000972_pt1 | contig 14475 bp, 8 predicted proteins | sample YNPMSTMetaG_FD_65631 | JGI IMG/M metagenome (GOLD analysis project Ga0068705, IMG submission 65631) | Anoxygenic and chlorotrophic microbial mat microbial communities from Yellowstone National Park, USA - YNP MS-T MetaG | ecosystem: Environmental > Aquatic > Thermal springs > Hot (42-90C) >... | reverse complement strand
AGAGGTTTCGCAGGTAATAACGATCGTTCGGGCGAATCGGATAAGAGGCGTTGGCGGCCAGTGTTGCCGTTCTCTTTTCTCGATCAAGAGAGGCGATTCGGATGATGTTGTTCCACCAGTTATATCGTGGGAAAACACAGACTTCGGCTTCTTCCGGGTGTGCCCAGTCGCGAAGGTCTTCTGGCCGAATGACCAAAGTGCGTCTGTCTTCGCCGGGAATTTCTGAATACATGGGGGCGGGTTTGCCATCAACATAGGCCCAACCGCCCGTGTAAGGTTTCTCCGGGTCGAAATTGGGATATCGAGCCAGGTGTTGACGTTTGCCGTTGCAAAAGAGTTGCCGGAACACAACGCCCCGCAAGGGGCTGACTGAGAGGTCCGACTGCATGATGTGCCCTTTATAGAGGCTCCATTGTGTAATAGGGAAACCACCCCTGAGAACTGGCTTTTCTCCCAGATAGGCGCGATAAACTATCGGGCATTCTTTTTGCCCGGAATCGAGCTGTTCCAGTACAAACGTTTCCTTGAGCCAGTAAACCCCTCCGCGGACCCAAACAGTCATAGGGCCCTGTAGGTCTGACTGTGAATTTGCGGGCGATGTTCCCGAGGCACGAAGTTTTCTGAGGGCATCGCGTGCATGCTGAAGTGTGGCCCAGGGCCCGTCCGTGTTCTCGGCATTAGGGGCAGGAAGTTGCCCGGACCAACCATCGTTGCCGTTCGGCGCAACAAAGAAGTTGCCCGGTCCAGTGGCAACTTGACCGTCATCGAGCGTTTGCTGCCTGCTAGGGGCTTGCTGCAATGTGTTGGCGATTTGGGCTATGCCGACACTCAGCATGAAATCTGCCACAAGCCCATAGACCATTGCGCTAAGGAAGGTCGTTTTTAGCATATTTAACACCCTCTATTGATGCCCATAAGACGTCAGTTTCCACGGTACGCCAAGAAAACTCACACAACCAACTTTCGTGCCTCCTGTCTGCTCGTTGGTCAACCCCACAAGCGTGGGGATTCCCCTGGGTCAGTTCATGTTAAAGGTAACATTCAGGAGTCAGTTTTCTGCCCCATGCTGATTTGTCTTATCTAAGGTGCTTATTTCACCGCATACGAGGATATGCGTACTTCCCTTTTGGACCCGCAAGTTGACGACTGGACCATGGCCGAGGGGTTTTCCGGTAAGGTAGTCCCAAACCGGGTTAGTATTCCCGGTATGGATCATGATGGCTCCGTCCTTTACGGAATGAACAACGATGAAGGGGTCGTTCCGATAGATATTTGCGTCTTCCTGCGTCACGAGATGAACACCGGCTTCTTTGGCCGCTAGTCGCAGTAATTCACTGCTCAGGTTGGGGACACCAACAAAGAGCGAGGGACCATCGGGGAGTCTTCGCAAGGCAACAGCGGCACTCCCATCCGAATAGGTTGCCAGGATCTCGTCAGGCTTAGCATCTTTGACGACAAACAGTGGTCTCATTTGCTGCTTTACGCCGAATCCCTGCGATAATCCCAACTGGCGGCCTTTTTCTGTCGGCTCGGCCCAGGCCGTTATTCCCGAGATCTCTTGCAAATCGAATCCGGTCAGTTCCTTTATTGCCACGCTCGGGTCTTCCTCCAGTGTCAAATACCCGGGGGCATAACACCAGATCTTGAGCTTGCCGGCGCAGGCCTTGCAAAGTTGCTCGCGCTCCGCTTTGGAAAGGCGCCAGGCCGCGAGGAAGACAAGCATTTTTGCCGACACTTTGCCGGTCAGAACATCCTCCAAGAGATACTGACCGTATGGCGCACCCATCCGGCCAAGGGGACGGCGGATTTCGTAAATGAGCGGGCGAGTCAGCACGCTGCCGCCGTACCCCACGTGCAGCATACTCTTTTCGTCGATGATTGCGGCCACTTCCGGCTCAAACTTGCGACCGCGCGTCAGCATCAGTTCATCCATGGGACGCAGTTGGGTCATGATTTTCCACAACTCGGGATCATCGAACCAGCCGGTTGCGCCCAGGTCCATCCACCAGGTTCCAAAATGTCGGAGAGAGACTTCCGCCGTATTTCGCAAGAGCAACGACTGAGTTTCGGCGAGCGTGTCGGCGCCGTCCATCCATCCGGGTGCACGACTGTCCTTGGCCAAATAGGTCCGAGTATCGTCCTCGAACAGCCAGAGCTTGCCTGCTTGCATGACGCTTTCTGCTGCAGACATCGCCGGTGCGCTTCCACCGATGCCGCGGTCCCAATAAGAAATCGGCGAGCAGAGGATGTCGATATCAGGGGACTTGAGGACCTTTCCCAGGGCATAATGGCCTGAAGTCGCGGCCCCATTGTGAATGGCCCCGAATTCAAAGACGTACCCGTAGAAAAAGACAACCAGTTTTCGTCCCCCGGATGCCTCACGGACCGTCCTGGCGAAATGACAGACACAATCGGCCATCATATCCTGTTGAAAAGTTGCCCAATCAACAAGGTCCTGCTCTGTACGAGGACGATGCAAGATTCCCGACGGATTGGAGCGCCTCCGCTCGGGAGATGGAATCTCAACGATCGTCAGTCGCACCTCTGAATTTCCCCATGCGCGTTGCAGCGCTTCGTCGCTGCCGTATTTTTCGGTTAACCAGTGCTGCCACGCCTGCCGCGTGATGGGTGAATAGTCGCTGAGAGGGGCCGCCCATGTGTCTTCGTAGAACCATTCACCCGTGTTTTGTCCGCAAGGATGGTAACCTGCAACGTGGTCGCCCCAATTCTTTTCCAAGTACAAGACAAGCTGCCTGAGTTGCCGTGCGGCCTCCTCACGGTAGAGAGGTGAGGCCACGGAGGCTGGCACTCGGTCCTGCCCTCCCCGATCCCAGGTCATCGCGTGATCAGGATGTGCTTGGATCCACCATGCAGGTGGGTCCATGGGAATACGAGGTATGAGCATCGCATTCGGGTTGTTTTCAATCACTTCCCGACAGGCTGCATCAATCGAGGCCCAATTTTCGGCCTCACCCGGTTTGGGCCAAGGCATCGGGATGGGAAAACTCACGAAGTTAACCCCTGCTGAGGCCGCAAGACGCACTTGCGACTGGAAGGCACCCGGTGGTCCACCCAGAAGCACGAACGGAGACCCCGGGCGATAAAGCGCAACCACAACCTTTCGATTGGCATCAGCTCGAATCCAAGCGGATACGCGGTAACGTCGTCCCTTAACAATTGGCAAAGAAGGACGAGAGTAAATGTGAAAGTCGGGCCATTGACCGCCGACAGGCTCTTTTAATTGGATGGCGAGACAGCCACTTCCGTCTCTTCCCGATCCGGGGCGTGTTTCCACGTGACCCACCGTATTGCGTTCATCGGGGGGCCAGACAGACCAATTTTCGGCAAAGTCCTTGTCGTTCTCAAAGTCGCTGAAAAGAATTGTTTGGCTTAGCTCGAGATCCTCAATACGAATGTTGTCAAGAAATACCACACCGGGCAATGTTCCGAAGCGAAAATGGATTGTGCCACGGCCTTCCGCGTCATCTTGAGCAATGAATTCAAAAGCGACTTCTTGACCTTCGGGACCCGCCTTAACAATTCCGCGGCCCGGTGCGCCCCAGAAAATGCGGGCGAGAACCGGTTGGCCGTTGAGGACAATCCTGGGAATATCCTCAATGACTTCGACGCGGGCAGTTCGCACGGGGACGAAGGGTTCGCCTGCCCTCGCGACTGCCTGGTATGAAATTGCGCCTATCACAAACAAGGAACCAACAAGTGTCCCAATCGCGGCGAAACACAGGTGGTACCAGACCTCGTTTTTTCCGTATGCATTCCAATCGTGAAACATCAGGATACCTCATCTGGATTCAAGAGAAAGGTCGTTCTGGTGGGATGACTTTACCGAAAACCCGGAAGGACGTACGCTAGCTCGAGCATCAAGGTTGTCATGATTATGCGCGGAACTACTGGCGTTGTCTAGCGACTCACGTGATCCTGCGACCGAAGATTTGCTAGAACCAGAGGAGGCCTTTGTATAAAATAATCATGGGACTGTAGTCAGCGCTGTTCTATTCAAAGAAGAGGAGAGGAGACGATGACCAGATCAGTGGCAGCATGGTTGTTCGTTCCAGCAGTTCTGGCGATGACAGGAGCCTTGAGCGGCTGCAAAGTGACTTTTTCCACTAAACCGATGGGCATGGAGGCGGTGACCCTTAATCCAGAGGAATGGAACGGAATTTGGCGCGATCCTGCAAACAACGGGTTTGTCGCAGTCCGTGTTGCAGATGCAGGACAGGGCGTGCTCGAAGTTGCAGGAGTGGAGACGCGAGAAGACTCGCTTGAATTGAAAAAGCTTCGTGTCCACGTCCGCCAGGCGAACAATTGGATGTTCCTCTCTTGGGAATCAGATGAACGGCCGGGACATTATTTGTGGTGGAAAATCAAGCGATCGGAAGACATGGCCGTCCTTTGGGCACCGCACTGGGACCGGATTGTTAAGCTCGTCCGCGATGGCGCTCTTCCTGGAAAACAAGTTGGCGAGAACGTCCTCGTTCTCGATGAGCTCGATTCGAAGGGGTATTCGATTCTGACTTCTGACGAAAACGTTCTGATGGACTGGGAGAATCCGATCGTACTCCTCAGAACGAAAAATCGGTGATTTTGGGGGTTGGTTTACAAACAGGCCAGCGGGGCGCGGCGAACGACGCGGAATCACTGGCGCGACCCGTTGGATTCGACCCATTCGACAATCGACACAACGGCGTTGGATCGCGGGTTCCGGTTGACGATTCGAATTAGAAGGGAACCTGAAGAGGTGATTTCCGGTGTCACGGGAATCTCCAGCCAATGCCCTTTGTCGAAGTCCTTGACTTCGCCCACGGATGTCTGGCCGACAAAGATTTCCTGGTGACGTCCGCCCATAAAATGGTCGGGGTCGATCATAAACAACCGTAAACGCCCGGCTTTTCCCGCTGGCAAGGTCACGCGGATCTGGACCTCTTTTTCATCGGCCCGCGTATGAAAGACGGGAAATGGCCAACCTGTATAGGCAAAGCCCTGTTTCACCTCCGCGTTGTATCCGGGTTCTGCATAAATGGTTTCTTGTTCTGGGCGTCCACATCGAAAATGCAGTTTGACCCCGCGCTCTCGCAGGGCATCCGGATCGGGAAGTTTTTCCATGTCTTTCCACGAACGTTCCGTGGGCCGACGCTGTTCCACCGGTAGCAACTCAGGAAACGGGGCGTGTGGCTCCAGTTGATACCAGTAAACTGTGCTCGAAAACTCCAGTTCATTCCCGGGCTTGCTAAACTGTTCATGAAACATCGGGTGCTCATTCGCGCCGAAGCCAATCGTCACCTTAAGGGATCGCTCAAAGGAAATCGCATCTTCTAGGAAGAAGCGATAGGCGGCTGCCCCATCTTTGTGAAACGGGAACCAGCCCGTTCTCAAAAAAGTCGCCTCCTCCGGGGGAAAACCCCAACTGAATCCAAAGGAATCTTCGAGCCCCTGAAACTCAATGGAGGGCTGCTCTTCGCCATCGACATAAAACTTTTCATTCTCATCCACAGGATAGCCTGGCCGACCCGGAAGACGAACGGTGACATTCCAACCAACAAATTTGCCTTTTCCCAGGGCTTCCAGGGCGAGGTAATCTTCTTTTCCCAGGTTGATGAGTTGCTGCCGCCAGTGTGCGTGAAAATAACCAGCATCTTCAGGCAAATCTGGCAATTTCCGGACCATGACGTAGCTGTAGCACGGCATCAATTCCCACAGCTCTTGTCCGGGATCAATAGGGCCGTCGTAGCAGAGTTTGATCACGGCCGATTGGCGAAAAGGCATCGGGAAATACGCATTCCAGCCGCGTTTCTTGTTGACGACCAGGGTGTTGAGGCTTTCTCTTTCGCCGGCCGGATCACAAAAGAAATCAACAAGAGGACACTCAACACTTGGAGACGGCTCGTTATCCCAGAAGATACGGAGGACAAGCTCCCGCCCGAGACGGTATTTGTCGGGCTGGGCCACCATGCGTTGCGGATAGGCGAAGTGAATCATAGTGATAACACCGGGGCCCTGGACGTCCGCAATTGTGACGACTTTGGAGTGACGAAACTGCCGCTCCAGGGGTGTTTCGATCCAGAGGCCGTTTTCCGCCACCGTACGACCGTGTGATAGGCTTGCCAAATCCTCAGGGACCACCTGGCCCAAGAGATAACCACCGGGGACAATCCACCACATGAGAGCCGTGACTAATTGGCCGACAGGCAAAACAATTCCACTTCTTCTCAGGCATGACGGCATTGAAAGGCTCCTTGTCTGCAAAAGGTCACGATGCGACGAGTCGTGCGCATTGTCCCATGTTTTGTATCCCGATTTTTCGTCGCGAAATTAAGGTAGCTTAACTCGACTCTGAATACAAGCGACGTGGAAGCGATGGGCCTTGCAATTTGTAACAATCATCTTGAAATTGCAGGCTTTCTAGACTACTTTTGGTCTATCTGTGCCGTGTGAATTTGGCAAAAATAGGCGGATGGATAGGTGGGTGTGTCGGTCAATCTGTTTCGGTTCAGGCAAGGATGCTAGGCCCCTTCTAGGATAGTGGGATCTTGGCGAATCACGCATGCACATAAGGGAGATGCCGATGGCTCAAGCGAACTTGCCGCCGGAAGAAAAAGGCCTTCCCATGACGGCCAAATGGGACCCGGAAAAGCTGGCTCAAGAGGAGAAGTTTCTCCAAGAGCTGGAGACCAAGAGTCTCTGGGAACGGATTCGGGGATATGCAAAATTGACCGGTCCCGCCTGGTTGCAGAGCGCCATGACACTGGGGGCGGGAAGTGCGGCGGCTTCTGTCATGGCCGGAGCATCGTTTGGCTATAAACTGCTCTGGGTGCAGCCATTGGCTATGTTTTTCGGCGTTGTTGTTTTTGCAGCCCTGGCAAAAATCGTACTGACAACCGGGGAGAGGCCGTACAAGTCTTTCGGCCGTGAGCTTCATCCCATTTTGCCTCTCTTCTGGGCAATCGGGACGATTGTGGCATCGGTGATCTGGCATTTTCCGCAATATACGTTGGCTGGATCGGCAGCCTGGGATCTCGCTCAGGTTGTGCAAACAAAGATCCTCGATCAAAAAGAGGTCGCTCCCGCAGACGAAAAATCGACGTCGGAGAAGCCATCCGGTGAGCAGCCGCCCCAAGCACGTGGCCTGGAATACCTGGTGAAATACGGCGCTGCAGCGTGCATTCTCATGATTAACATCTTTACGGTTTGGAATTACGGGAGCCATGCCAAGGGAATCAAGCTTTACGAAGGGTTCCTTCGCTGGGTTATCCGGATTGTGATCCTGGCATTTCTGGCTGTTGTTATTTATACGGGAATTAATTGGAAGGAGCTATTCTGGGGACTTTTTGGATTCTATATTCCACCAACGACGGAGGGGATGACCGTCGTCCTTGGCGCCCTAGGGGCAGCCGTTGGGATTAATATGACGTTCCTATATCCGTATTCGATTCTTGCTAAAGGATGGGGCAAATACCACCGCGGTCTGGCGAAATGGGACCTTTTCAGCTCCATGCTCGTGCCTTACACGATTGTCACGTCACTCATAATCATCGCCATGGCTAACACAGTTTATGACGGAGGCGATCAGGTTCGTTTAGGATTGCAACCTGTACAAGCCGCTGCAGCATTCAGCACGCTCATGCACTCCGACCTGGGACGCGTCATTCTGGACCTGGGCTTCTTGGCCATGACGTGCGGAGCCATCAGCACTCACATGGTCGTGTGCGGCTTCACCATGTGTGAAATGTTGGGACTCCAATACACGCGTGCTCGATTCCGCCTTTTCTCGTTAACCCCATCGATTGGTATCCTGGGAGCCGGCATGGGGCTTCCTTTCTGGATGCCGATTCTGGCGTCGGCAATCTGCTTGACGATGCTCCCGATCGTTTATCTGATGATCTTTGTCATGGCCAATAGGAAAAATTATCTTGGAGAAGCAGTCGGCACCGGACCGATTCGCTGGGTATTTAATGCGATGCTCCTTGCGGCCATCACCGTTACAACGATCGGGACGGTAATCCAGATCAATAATCGCGTCGTTAAGCCCTTGCGCAACCTGTTAAATCCTCCCCCGGCTGTGCAGAGTGAGGCACCGAATCAGCCTGCGGATCAGAGCAAAACAAAGTAACGTCCGAGAACCATTGGAAGGACCAGTCATCCACTGCGGGGGTGGTACGCTTCTTGCAAGACGCGATTGTCAACTATGTCTCCCCGTGATTCCGATGACGGTTCGGAAGATAAAGCGCAGACAATGCGTAAGTTACACCTGGCTTACAGGGTTATTGCGCTTCCTTGAGAAACGCTTCAATTCGATCCAAGGCGGCGGCGAGGTTTTCCATCGAGGTGGCAAAGGACAGCCGGGCGTAACCTTCCGCCCCAAATGCAGACCCCATAACAGTGGCAACGCCTTTTTGGGCTAGCAACTCGAGGCACCATTGACTTGAGTTCTCGACCAAGACGCCTCCGTAGCGTTTGCCCAGGTGCTGCGAAATGTTGATGAACGCATAAAAAGCCCCCTGCATGGGTGCGAAGGTGACACCGGGGATCTTTGCAAGACGTTGCGTGACATAGTCCCGACGGCGGGCAAATTCCCGACGCATGGTTTCGACACATTCCTGGGGACCTGTCAAGGCCGCGAGAGCTGCATACTGGCTGATGCTGCACGGATTTGAGGTCTCCTGACTTTGCAGATCCGCCATGGCTTTCGCGACGTTGAGGTTTGGGGCGATTGCCCAACCGATACGCCAGCCCGTCATGGCGTAAGTCTTGCTAACACCGTTGATGAGGATTGTTCGTTCTTGAAGCCCCGGGCGAACTGTGGGGAAACTGGTGAAAGGCTCCGCAAGATAGACAAGCTGATCGTAAATCTCATCGGCGACAACGGTCAGATCCGCATCAAGCACGACATCGGCAAGCCCTTCCAGCTCACTCCTGGTGTAAAACGTGCCGGTCGGATTCGACGGCGTGCACAGCAATAACATCCGCGTTTTGGGTGTGAGAGCCTGCCGCAACTGTTCGGCACTCAACTTAAATCCGGCGGTTTCTTCCGTCGGAATGACAACGGGCACAGCGCCGGTGAGCTTGATAAGCTCTGAATAGCTGACCCAATACGGTGCCGGAATAATCGCCTCATCTCCTGGATTGAGAGTTGCCGTAAACGCGTTATGAAGGGCATGCTTGGCGCCGTTGGAGATGACAACTTGCTGCGGCGAATAAGTCAACCCATAACGCGTCTTGTACTGTTCTACGACTGCCTGTTTCAGTTCGGGAATACCACTTGCCACGGTGTAATGCGTGTGGCCTGCACGCATCGCTTCGATGGCAGCCTGACAAATATGCTCGGGCGTGGCAAAATCAGGTTCCCCTAGACTCAAATCGAAGACCGTCTGGCCCTTGGCCTTGAGTTCTTTCGCCTTAGCAGCCATCGCCAGTGTGGCCGAAGGTTCCAGGGTTTGAAGCAGACGAGAGACAGTAGCAGCCATCGCATCCCTCATAAAGTCAATTGAAAACCTGACACTGAGTTATTCGTTGTGATTCGTTTCTGCTAGCACTTGTTGACCGGATTCCGCAATCTATCGACAATTAGGTTTAGCATAATCAGTGATTTATGCTGTTCCAAGGTGAGGAATCGCATTTTTTGCCCCATTCCTTTCACAAGGGCTGGGTCGATCATGTGGGGCAGATCGATCATTAACCCCGTGGTTGTCGCCGACGGCAATTCGCGTTGGAAAAAAGTAATGTCTCCCCTTGCAAATTGGAAAAAGGCTTACAGAATGACGTCTCAAGTTGGCAAGGTTGGACTATGGTTGATCGGTGCTAAAGGTGGGATCGCCACCTGCGTCAGTCTTGGCTGGGCGGCACTGACGCGGGGGCTTTGTTCCCACGGCGGACTAGTTACCGAACTTCCAGAATTTGCGACTGCGGGCCTTTTGAACTGGCCAGATCTTGTCATTGGCGGCCACGAGATTCGCGACACCTCGTTGTTGGAGGAGGCCGAAAAGTTTGCCGTGGAGAACCGCACCTTTGATCGGTCGCTTATTGCCGAGCTTAGACGCGATCTCGAAGCGATTGAGGCACGAATTCGGTATGGGACGCTTTTTGGGGCAGATCCTGCAATTGCCCGCTTGGCATGTTCAAGCGTACCCCGCGACGCTTCCGCAGAACAGGCCATTGAGCGAATCCGGGATGATTTGAACGAGTTCAGGCGGCAGCATCAGCTTGAATCGGTGGTTGTGGTGCACATTGCGTCAACAGAACCGCCGGTCGATATTCAGCGATTCCCGCAATCATGGCAAGAACTCAAGCCATTATTGAGTCAACGGCAGGACCTGGGGCTACCGCCGAGCACTCTTTATGCCATTGCGGCGTTTCAGGCGGGGTGTTCTTACATCAATTTCACACCGTCCCTCGGACCTGCGCTGCCCGCACTTGACGAGCTTGCCCGCGAGCAACAGGTGCCCTACATGGGTTGTGACGGAAAGACCGGGGAAACACTGATGAAGAGTGTCCTTGCACCCATGTTTCGGGCAAGGCATTTGACGGTCCTGAGCTGGGTGGGGCACAATATTTTTGGCAATTTGGATGGTAAAATCCTTGACGAACCGTCCCATAAGTTGAGCAAGGTCAAGAGCAAGGATCAAGTGGTTTCAGAGGTCCTGGGATATCGCCCGCAAACCCTGGTAAGTATCGAACACATCGAAGGCCTTGGCGATTGGAAAACGGCGTGGGACCATATCCATTTTCAGGGATTTCTCGGGGTTCCCATGGTCTTGCAATTCATCTGGCAAGGCTGCGATTCCATTTTGGCCGCTCCACTTGTTCTTGACTTATGCCGACTTGCGGAGCGAGCACACAGGCTGGGCGTGGTCGGGCCAATGCCGTTTCTGGCAAGTTTCTTCAAAAGCCCCTACGGGGTGAAACAGGCCGATTTCTTCAAGCAGTTCCAGATGCTTTTGGACTGGATCTGTTCTCTCGAGTCTCCAGACTCTTTGGTCAGTTGATCGAATCCGATTTCCTCGGCGAGCGGTCAACTCAATTGCATGTCCTCGCCAAAATAGTGTTTCCGCGCTTCAGGGTTGGCGATCACTTCCTGCGGGGTTCCGTGACATAGGACTTTCCCGGCCCGGATCACGTAGCTTCTGTCTGTGACCTGAAGAGTCTCACGGACCTGGTGATCTGTGATGAGAATCGAGATCCCCTGGGCGCGAAGGTTGCAAATAATCTCTTGAATAGCATCCACCGTAACTGGATCAATTCCGGTGAATGGCTCGTCCAACAGGATGATGCGAGGATTCGAGACGAGAGCCCGGGCAATTTCGAGCCGCCGTCGTTCCCCGCCGGACAAGCCCCCGGCCTTCGCTTTGGCCAAGCGTACGATATCAAATTGTTCCAACAGCTCGCGACAGCGACGAAGTCGCAACTTACGGCCAAAGCCCAACAACTCCATGACGCCGAGGAGATTTTCTTCCACAGTGAGTTTACGAAAGACGCTCGACTCCTGGGCCAGATACCCCATTCCGCCCTCTTTTGCCCGACGATGCATTGGCCAATGGGTGACATCCTGGCCTTGGAGAAAGACCTGGCCCTCGTCCGGGCGAATCAGCCCACAGGTCATGCGAAAGCTCGTCGTTTTTCCGGCGCCGTTGGGGCCAAGAAGACCGACAATTTCTCCAGGCCACACTTCAAAACTGACACCGTCCACCACGCGGCGTTTTCCGAAGTTTTTGACCAACCCACAAGCCGCCAGGATGGCTCCCGGAACGGCCCGGATGTGTGGTCCCTCCTGCACTTGCGCTGGCATTGTTCGTCCGGTAAACAACCGCATGGTTCGCTCCGTCAGTTTTTTGGGATGTCTTTCGTTTTGCGTGCGAAATGCTCGTCGATTTTGTGTTGCAGCCTTCGATCTTGATCAGAGCCGTGTCAGCGCACCACTTTCATCCGCCAAAAGTTGGGGAAAAAGCGAATCGGAATCTGCGTCCCGGGAATGCGATCCAGCGAATGGGGCCAGATGACGGCTAGCGCTTTCCCAACCAACAATTCGCGGCTCACATAGAATTCTTTGGTCCAAAATCGGCCATCCTCGCTTTGCGGACTATTATCACCAAGAACGAAGAACTGATCCGGACCAAGCGAAAACTCTAACTGATTCGCGTACGCAAAGAAATCCCAACTGGTTGGATCGGACATCACGTCCGCAACCATCTGACGAAACTGATCCGCAGCGTAAGGGCTGGGAATCAACGAGCGATAGGGAGAACGTTCCCAATCAAAATCGTGCATAACCGGGCCAGACCGCCGATCGTGAGCGATATAATAGACATCACGGAAAAGGCGGACAGCACGAATTGTGGCAGTCGCGCCCTGGACACCGATGCGTGCCGGGCGGTCACGATCGTCGATCGTCGGCGGTAACCATGCTCCGTCGTATTCCACGGTCGTTGCACGCCCATTGACCCAGAGGACCAATTGATGATCTACGTTGGCGAAGCGTAGTCGATAACGTCCTCGGCCTTGAGCGCCCAGAGGACTTTCCTCCGAGAAACCTCGTGGTCCAAAAGCGAGAAACCTTGCGGTCCCTTTGCCCACATCCAAACGAGCTTGATAGCGCTGCGCGCCCGCACCAAGTTCGAGAATAATCTGTCCGGTGTCGCTCTGAATGTCGGCCTCGCACTCAACAGCAAGGTCGCTCACCCAGTGCAATCCGAGTTGGTCACCACGGGGGGGAAGATGTACCGCTCGAAGAAATCGCGGACCATAAAAATTGTCGTCGCTTTGATTCGTGTTATAGGCCATAAAATCGCTGATGAGTTGAGGCCGAACCTGTTCCGGGTCAATGCGGCGACCTTCAATGACGGCCTGCCAGTCCTCCCATGAAGGTACGAGATGCTGATAGCGAATCCAGGCCTCCGTTTGCGGGGGGGCTGAGACCCTGTATTCGCGTGGATTATCGGAGATTTGCCAGAGTTCTTTTTGGTTACCCTCGGGCTGCCAGCGATCAGGCCAACCAGCGGCCTTCAGTTCTGATGCCTGACAGTCATCGTCGGAGACCGGCTGAAGCATCGCCAGGATTTTTTCCGGCGGCTTTCTGGCGATCGTGAATCGATCGCTGTTCATCATTCGCACATAGATGTCGCCGTGAAAAATCCGAATCGTCTCGTTTGGCAAACCCACTAGTCGCTTGATGAAATTCGTGGATGCGTCGCCCGGATACTTGAACACAATAACATCCCACCGCCGCGGTTCGGAAAGATGATACTCGTATTTGGATACAAGGATTCGATCCCCCTTATAGGAAGGAGTGGCCGGTCCGTCGTCCTTTTTCGGACCAACGTTCATGGTGTAACGGCAATTGGGGCAGGTCGCGCTCAAGACAAACCGTCCGGTCGGGCGATTCGTCATTTTGTCAACTTCTTCGCTGGCTCCCGTCTGAAAGGCGAAACCGCATCGTTCGCAGACGAGGTCTTTGTGCCGTCCCATCAGCGTTGGTGCCATCGATCCGGTGGGAATGACAAATGCCTCGGCCTCAAACGCCCGAAAGAGAAATGCCAAAATGAGGGCAATCGAGATGGCCTCGACAACTTCCCGCACCCAATTCGAGGCCCTTGGGGTATCCTCGGCCCGGCCAGAAGTTGGGGAAGTGGCCTCTTGCCGTTTTGAGGTCCCCTGAACAGCAACCCGTCCTTCCCTACCCCGGCGATATGTCAAACGCCCTCCCTCTCCGGAATTGCTTGAATGTCTGTCGGGAGAATTGCTGAAAAGAATCAGGCTGCGTAACCAGTCAATCGTTTCTTTCATCTTTTAATTCCGAACTCATACAGGAACATGAATGCTGGGTGGAGCACACGCCGCCAGGCAGGGCGTGAGAAGGAGACCCATGGCGTTCTAAATACTGCAAACCATATTGTACCAAAAGTCCACCAGACTGATGGAGATCATATTCCAAACAGACACCGCTCCGTCGGCTCGGTTAGAATCCGACCGGTGAGGCGAACGAGTCACTGTGTTTCGCACGTGACCTTAGGCGGGAGGTGCGATCGGTCACGCCTCCTCGATCAAGCTGAATTGCAAGGCTTGTGCCAACTCTTTAACGGGCTCTCGCAGGTCACCGTAAAAGGTTACCCGATGCCACCCATTGCTCCATCCCAATAACAGCTTGTCTAAATCCCCCCAGACTTCGCAGCCTAACTTGGTGCGGCATGCCCGGTCAATAACGACGTTTTCTGCCGCAACACCCTGATGGAACAGGATCTCCTGGCGGTCCGGGTAGATTTCGATGGTCGAAGTCATGTAGCCGACGGGGAGGAAAGAACGAACCGACGCACCGCGGCGATCCTCGGAGTGCGTTAGGATTTCGTAGGCATTTGCCGGCCCCTGTGGACCAAACGGTTTTGTGGTGGCCACGCAGTGCGCATAGACAATCTCGCGCTTGGAGGTATCAATCACCGGGTCGGAAATGTACCCAGGACGACCCGCCAGATG
>Ga0068705_10000965_pt1 | contig 14535 bp, 16 predicted proteins | sample YNPMSTMetaG_FD_65631 | JGI IMG/M metagenome (GOLD analysis project Ga0068705, IMG submission 65631) | Anoxygenic and chlorotrophic microbial mat microbial communities from Yellowstone National Park, USA - YNP MS-T MetaG | ecosystem: Environmental > Aquatic > Thermal springs > Hot (42-90C) >... | reverse complement strand
CAAATCCTAAATTCTAAATTCTAAATCCTAAACAATATCTAAGTTCTAATTCTCAAAATTCTAAACAATAAACTTTTTTTAATATTTATCTTAAATTATTCTCTTATTTATCCGAATTCTTCTGATTTATCTGCTTTTCTGATTTATCTAATGTTGGCTGAATTCTTCCGATTTATCCGTCTTCTCATATCCCCAACATCACTTTAGCTTTTTTTGACATTCTCTCAACCGACCATGGCGGCTCAAAAGTCAATTCTAAAACAATATCTTCCTCTTTTAATCCAAGTTCGATTAATTTATTTTTAATCTCCTGCTCAATCAAACTAAAAAGAGGACAACCAATTGTGGTTAAAGTCATCACAATCTTCACTTTATTTTTTTTTATCTCCATTTTATAAATTAGCCCTAAATCAACAATCGAAATCCCTAATTCTGGATCTAAAACTTGGACTAATTGTTTTTTAACAATGTTTTTATTAAGATTCATAAGTTATAATAATTATAACCTTTATAATTTACATTCTCTTATGAAAAACTTTAAAGTCCGATTTGTTTCTTTAGGCGGGGTAGTTGGCGTCACTAAAAATATGTATCTTTATGAGTTATATGTTAACGAAAATTTAGAAGAAATTTTAATCGTCGACTGTGGTATTGGTTTTCCCCAAGAAAAAGAATTAGGCGTGGATTTTGTTATTCCTGATACTTCTTATTTAGATGATAAAAAAGAGAAAATCAAAGCAATAATTCTTACTCATGGCCATGAAGATCATACTTCTGCCCTTCCTTTTGTTTATTATAATTTAGGCCAACCACCAATTTTTTCTAGTCGACTAACCGCTATTTTTGCCCAAAACAAATTAAAAGAGCATGGCATAAATATCAAAATTAGTCAGATAAACTTTGAAAAATCATATCGTTTTGGTAGTTTTGAAGTCCTTTTTATTAAAATGACTCATTCCATCCCCGACACGGTCCATCTTTTGATAAAAACCCCGGTTGGTAATTTTTATCATGGTCCTGATTTTAAATTTGATCTCACTCCACCCTATGGTGATCCGCCTGAATTCTACAAAATTGTTAAAGCCGGAAAAGAAGGAATTTTATGTCTTTTATCTGACTGTTTAGGAGCCGAGCGTGAAGGTTTAACTCTTTCGGAAAAAGTGGTTGGTAAAACTTTTGAAGAGGAAATGCGAAAAACAAAAGGCAAGTTTATTATGACCACCTTTTCTTCCAATATCTCCCGGATTCGTCAATGTATCGAAGCAGCGATTAAATTCAATCGAAAAATAGCTTTTTTAGGTCGTTCGATGAAAGAAAATTCAAAATTAGCTATCCAAAATGGCTATTTACCCATCCCTTATGATTTTTTAACTAAAGAAGAAGAGGTAAAAAAACTCCCTCCCCATAAAATATGTTTAATTGTTGCCGGTTCTCAAGGTCAATACGACTCGGCTTTGGCCAAACTAGCCAGCGGTCAAAATCCTCATATCAAAATTAGTCAAGGCGATAAAGTCATTTTTTCATCCGACCCAATTCCCGGCAATGAAAATGATGTTTATTCTCTAATTGAAGACATAATCGAAAAAGGAGCGGACGTTATTTACTCAGAAATCGGCGAACAACTTCATTCTTCTGGCCATGGTAATCAAGAAGATTTAAAATTTTTAATGCGCTTTACTAATCCAAAGTATTTTATCCCCATTGGCGGAACAATCCGTCACCAAAAACAATATCAACGATTAGCTACTGATTTGGGTTTTAAAAAAGAGGTGGTTTTTTTACTTAAAGAAGGAGAAACAGTTTGGTTTTTTAATCAAAAAGGATTTTTAGGAGAAAGAGTGGAAACAAAAAACATCTATGTTGATGCTTATGGTATTGGTGATGTGGGTAATATCGTCCTTCGTGATCGAAAAACACTGGCCACTGAAGGAATGGTGATTGCTATTCTTATTACCGATAATCAAGGAAAACTTATCACTCAACCAAAATTAATTTCTCGCGGCTTTGTTTTTGAAAAAGAAGAAAAAAATCTTTATCAAAAAGGAATTAAAACTATTGAAAAACTAACCAAACCTCGTCCCTATCAACTAAAGATTAATGAATTAAAAAGAACAATCATTGATGAGTTGGAGGATCTTTTTTATCAAGAAAAAGGAAGAAAACCATTGATTGTCGTTGAGATTGTTTCCATTTAAATTCCTATCTAAACCAGCGCGCTCTTCCTAATTTATAGGAAAGACTTTTATTTTTGCGCTCACCAATAATTTTTGCCGGTATTCCCCCAACAATTGAAAAAGGTGGCGCATCTTTTGTAACAATGGCACCGGCGGCTACAACCGCTCCTTTTCCAATTCTTACCCCAGGCAAAATGATCGCTCTTGGGCCAATAAAAACATAGTCTTCGATCGTAACCGGGGCATTTTTGGCTAAAAAATTTGGGTCGTTAACATCGTGTTCACTGTTATAAATCATTACTTCAGAAGCGATATCAACATTGTCGCCAATGATAAGTTTATCTCGTCCATCCAAAACTACGCCTTCGCCGATAATTGAATCTTCACCGATTGAAATATTTCTTGGATCATAAAAACGCGCTCCCATATGAATGGTTGATCCTTTACCGATTTTTATTCCCGCTACCCGATAAAAAAAACGACGAAAATGATGGCAAGGCACCAAACCTACCAAATGAAGTAAAAAAACCTCAAACTCTAAAAAAATATTAAAAAGACGATTTTTTATTTTTTTAAAAACTTGTTCTATTGTTAATTTTTTGCCAGTTTTATCGTAAAACATAAATTATAAACAACTAACTTTTAACTCTTAACCCACTTTTTTAACTTTTCATATTCCAAAGTATTCAACACATCTTTTTTTTCCAACCAACCGCGACGGGCAACTGAAACGCCATAAAACATTCCTTCCATTTCTTTCAAAGAATGGGCGTCGGTATCAATAATAAATTTTACCCCAAAATTTTTTGCCTGTCTTACTAAAATATCAGGCAAATCTAATCTTAATGGCCAAGCATTAATCTCCAAGGCAATGTCTTTTTTCTTTACTTTTTCAAAAACCGCCTCCCAAAAAACATCAATTTCTTCTCGCTTTCCTAAAAGTCTTCCGGTTGGATGGCCCAAAACTTTAACTTTAGGAAAATCTAAAGCCCGCAAAATTCTTTTGGTCATTGTTTCTTTATCTTGAGAAAAAACACTATGAATCGAGACAATAAGGTAATCAACATAAAAAAATGCTTTTTTTGGTAAAGCCAGTCGACCATCAGGTAAAATATCAACCTCTAAACCAATAAAATAACCAATGGGAATATCTTTTAAAGTTTTTTCAATTTCTTCTTTTCTTTTTTTAAGAATGTTAATAATTTCATTTTCTGTTAAATCACCACCAAATTTGGGATTATGATCAGCAAAACCAACATACGAATAACCTAAATTTTTGGCAAAATTAACAATTTCTAAATATGAGGCTTCCCCTAAATCATGCGATGGTTGAAGATTAAAAGATGAGTGAAGATGTAAGTCACCTTTAATCGAAGATAAACTGACTAATTTTGGCAACTTTTTATTTTCCGCCATCTCTATTTCATCAGTTCCCTCTCTTAGTTCTGGCTCAATATATGATAAACCTAAAAATTGATAAAAGTTTTCTTCTTTTTCAAACTCAAGCAATTTTTTGGTTTTTAAATCTTTTATTCCATATTCGGAAAGAGAATATCCCTTTTTTAAAGCATATTCACGCAGTTTTATATTATGATTTTTGCTACCAGTAAAATATTGAAGCATCGAACCATAATTTTTTCTTTCGGCAATTCGCAAATCAATTCGGATGTTAGGAGAAACAATAATTGATGCCTTTTTTTCACCAGCATTATCCACTTTAATCGTTTTTGGAAACTTCTTAAAATAATCAATTAAATTTTTATAGCCTTGAGTTTTGGTCAAGTCCGACTTGGTTTTGACCAAGTCCGACTTGGTTTTGACCACGTCTGACGTGGTTTTGAGTTTTGAGTTTTGAGTTTTGAGTTTGATTAAAATGTCAATATCTCCAATCGTTGGGGCTAAACGACGCAATGATCCCAAAGCTTGCCCTTCCAAAACCAGGGGGTGTTTCTTAAGATAATCAATCACTTCTTTAGCAATTGAAAAAGCATAAGGCAAAGGCATTCGCTCCTTATTACTAGCTTTTTTTTCAAAAAGATTGATCGCTTTTAAAATTTCCTTTTCGGATTTTTCTCCAAAATTTTCGATTTTGGCCACCTTGCCTGCAAGACAGGCTTTTTTTAACTCATCAATGACTGTTTTTTCATCCTTTAAATTAAGATTTTTTACCAAACTAAAAGCTTTTTTTGGACCGATGGTTGGCACCTTCATTAAGACAAAAACGGTTGGGGGAATTTTTTTTAAAATCGAGTCAAAATGCAAAGAGTACCCATTTTTAAAATACTCATCTAAATGGGAGTTAATTGCGGCTCCAATACCAGGAACTTCACCTAATCTCCCCTCTTGCCAAAGATCAAAAAGATTACGCGATAGGTTTTCAACAATATCAGCCGCTTTTTGATAGGCGATTATTTTAAAACGATTTTCATTGGTTAAAAGATAGGCGGCGGCTACTTTTCTTAATAAAAAAGAAATTTCTTTATTACTATATTTTTCTTCAAACCTTACCATAATAGTTATATTTTATAACATATCAACATTTTCTTCTAAAAATCTTGATTTTAAAGAATAATTTTGTTTACCAAAAATAAATCTTTTTTTGGTATAAGTAATATAAAGTTTTTCTTTGGCCCGAGTAATCCCAACATAAAACAATCGCCGCTCTTCTTCTAGGGCTGACAGATCATCAAGACTGCGACTATGAGGCAAAATCCCCTCCTCCACTCCAACAATAAAAACATAATCAAACTCCAAACCTTTGGCTTGATGAAGAGTCATTAATCTTACTTTTTGAGAAATATCACCTTTCTTTTCATCTTCAAAATATTCTGATTCCACTAAAGCCACTTGTTGAAGAAAATCAATTAGATTAGGAAAACTGGTCGCCACTGATTTCAATTCTCGGATATTTTCTAAACGGGAGAAATCTTCTTCATTATCGCTTCGATATAAACTTAAATAATCAGTGGCGGCAAAAATATTATCGATTAACTCATTGGTTGAATAAGAAGATAAACTATCTTTTAATTCTTCATAGAGTTCCCTAAATCGTAAAAATCTTTTTTTACCCAAATCCTTAACTCGATTTAAAGCCAGTTCATCAGTCGGGTTAATCAATAAACGAAGAAAGGCCAAAACATCTTTAATCTCCTTTCTGGCATAGAAGCGAATCCCGCCAATTAAAATATAAGGAATTCCATAATGTAAAAATACCTCTTCAATTACCCGTGATTGGGCATTGGTTCGATATAAAACAGCAATATTTTTATTTAAGATATTCAAATTTTTTGAAAGCTTGCTAATTTCTTCAGCGACAAAAACCGCCTCATCTTCTTCGTTTTGCCCCTCATAAAAAAATATTTCCTCACCCACTTCTTTTTCGGTATAAAGCTTCAAAACTGGATGAGTTGAATTTTGAGAAATAATTTTATAGGCAAAGTCAAGTATCTTTTGCGTTGAACGATAATTTTTTTCTAGATGAAAAACAGAAACGGGAGAAAAATCTTTTTGAAAACGATTTAGATTTTCAATTTCCGCCCCACGCCAAGAATAAATACTTTGAGAAAAATCACCAACAACGGTTACCTTCTTTTTTTTCATTCCTAAAATTTTTGTTAACTCATACTGAATAAAGTTGGTATCCTGAAACTCATCGACTAAAAAATAATCATATTTTTGATGATAAAAATCTAAAACTCCTGAGTTATTTTTTAAAAGAAGAACCGCTTTTAATAAAAGATCATCAAAATCTAAAGCTTTATTTTTATCTAATTCTTCTTGATATCGAAAATAAATATCAGCCACAGACGCCGCCTGATAAAAAGAAAAATAATCTAAAAAATTCTCCGGCAAAATCAAACGATTTTTTGCATAAGAAATATAATAAAGAAAATATGATGGTGATTTTTTTTCTATCTTTTCTTTTTTAAGAATGTTTTTAATAAGCAAAGTTTGCTCGTCTTCATCGTAGATTAAAAAATTTTTATCCACCTTTGCCTCTTTCCAAAAACGACGAAGAATTAAAGCCGCAAAAGAATGAAAAGTGCCAATATAACCTAAATGGATAAAGTTACCCAATTCCTTTTTGATTCTTTCTTTCATTTCTGAGGCCGCTTTATTGGTAAAAGTAATCATCATAATTGATGATGGAGAAACTTTTTTTTCTTTGATTAAATAAATTACTTTTGCTACCAAAACCCGAGTTTTACCGGATCCGGCGCCTGCCAAAATCAGCGATGAACCATCAACCCAAAAAACCGCTTCTTTTTGTTTTTCATTTAGACTTTCTAAAATTTTTGTCATAAGATATAATTTTATTAGATTTTATGATAAAAACCAAATACTTCATTGCCAATTGGAAAGCAAATAAGAATTTAAATGATGCTTTCTTATGGTTTGATTTTTTCTCAAAAAACTATCAACCTCAAGATAATAAAATTATTATCATCTGCCCACCATTGCCTTTAATTTTTCCTCTCAAACAAAAAGCAAAAAATAGAAAAAATCTTTATTTCGGGAGTCAAGATATCTCTGCTTTTGAGGAAGGATCTTATACCGGTGAAGTGACTGCTAAAACTCTTTTTGGATTGGTTAATTTTACTCTTATTGGTCATAGTGAAAGGCGTCGATATTTTTTTGAAAAGAAAAGTTCTATTAATAAAAAAATTATTTTGGCAAAAAAATATCAAATCGAACCAATCTTATGCATCAGTGATAAAGACGAGTTCTCATCTTCAGTTAATGATCAATTAAATTTTGTCGCCTATGAACCACTCAATGCTATTGGCACCGGGTATAATGAAGATTTAAACCTTGTCTTAAAATTTAAAAAAGATTTAAATCTGAAAAAAGAAATGAAATTTTTATATGGGGGATCGGTTGATCAAAAAAATAGTCATCAATATTTAGAAAATGGAGAAATTGCTGGTGTTTTAGTTGGTTCTTCTTCTTTGGACCCAAAAAATTTTTTAGCGATCATTGATTAAAAAATAAACGAATAAAAAATTAAAAAAATCGCCATTCCAAAAATAAGCAAATTATAGTTTAAATAACCGGTTTCCGGTATTTTTTCGATTTCTGTCGGCGATAAATAGGAATTATTGGTCGGCGAAGGAGTTAAAGAAACTGCTTTAGCAAGAATTATTTCTGTTGGTGTTGGCTCTTCCGTGTTTAAAGGTGTAGGCGTCTCAGACAAAGATATTTCCGGTGTAGTTGAAGGTATTAAAGTTGGTGACAACTGAGGCGTTGGGGAAAACTTATTAGTCTGATTTAAAGCAATAAACTTTTCGCTATTTACTACTTGCGCTTTTGTCTTTTTTGGTGCCACCGCTGAAGAATTGGATTGACCAGACGGGTTTTGCATTAGAAGATAACTAAAATAAAAAATCGCTCCAATTAAAGCTATCGTCATTATTATTAATGCAACTGTGGTAATTTTTTCTCGTCTCATTTTTTATCTACTCACCCAACCAACCATCAATTGTTGAATGAAGTTGGGCCTCAATTTTTAAAAAGGCATCAGTTGTCGCCAATTGATACTCCCGGTAAAAAATATTTTTTTCTTTATTAAAATTGGTGGTTATCGATTGGTTGTCCCACTCTCCTTGATTAATTTTGATTCTGGCCATATCAATATTTGGGTCATCGATTTTTTCTACGGCAATAAAAATTTTTACGCCGGGAGCAATATTTTTAATCTCTTCTTCTTTAATTTCCTCCCATTTTTCATTATATATCTTAATTTTTGGAGAAACAATTATTTTTTTTTCTTGACTGACCGCAGTAGTGGAAACTGATGTTGATTGATTGTTGTTTTTTATTAAGCTAAAAATAAAAATTGATAAAAAAAATAAAAATAAAATTACAATGATAAAGACTCGATTTAAAAAAAAATCTTGATAAAAAGTAATTTTTTTTTCTTTTTTTTCACCAAAATTAAAATCTTTTATTGGATTAACTCCATTATTATCTTCAAAATCAGGAATATCAATCTTCTTCTTTCTTTTTTTTACTTCTTTTCTTAAAAGATAAACTTGATAAATTAATAAAAAAAAGGTGGCAAAAAAGCTTATAATCGTTATTCGATTCAAAGAAGAAAGAAAAGTTATGACATCTTCCATATAAAAATGATAGCAAAAATCTCAAAAACCAAAGAACAATCTTAAACCAAGAATAATCGAAAGAAAACCAAAGATTGAGAGTAGAGCGATATTGCTACCACCAGAAACTGGAGTAGTTGGCGTCAAAATAATAGTTGGGGTTGGAATATTGGTTGGGGTAGAAGTTAAAGTTGGCAATGCTGTTGGACTGGGAACAATTGTTGCCGATGGTGTCGCCTCTCCTAAAATCCTTCCTTCAATTGCTTGATTACCAATTAAGCGAAAATTCCTTTTCAGTTGAGTTTCCTTATTGTTTCGATCTTTCGTTTGTAATATTAATTGATATGATGACGGTGAAAGACTTTCTAAAAATTTTAACGACCAAAAACCACTTTTATCGGCTTTGATTCTTGCACTATAGTTCTTATTTTTATCGGTTAAAGAAAAAAGGGTTAAAAAAACCTCTTTTTCTGGTAAAGATTTTCCTTTAATAATCGGCGTATTGCCAGGAATAATCGCATTCTCTTGAGGAAAACTTATTTCAATTTCATCTTGATTAATTTTTTTAGTTTTACTGGTGGTTTCATTTTGGACACCCAAAACATTTTCTTCAAAAATAAAATTATATTTTTTACCAATCACCAATGCTTGCGGGATGGGTGAAAATTGATCTATTTTTCCAGTAACAGTTGTTTTCTCTCCTTCTTCTGATAAAATCTCAATGGTGGCCATTTCATTACTGGCTGGAATTTTTGCCGCAAAACTTTCTTTTTGATGCAAAATATTTAACGGGATCAACCATTCGCCACTGGCTTTACTTAAAGCTAAAAATGAATAATATTGATTGATGTGCAAAAAAATAACCGCATTTGCCAATGGTTGATTATTTGACTGAATAATTTTTCCATAAATTAATTTGGGTGATTTATTTTCTAATTGAAACTTTGGGGTAAAAAAAGAAAAAGGTGCCCCATTTTCTTGTTTTAAAAGTTGATTATTGACTACTATCAAAAAAAAGTATTGCTTCGCCGGTGATAAGTTTCTTAAATTAACAACATGATAAAAAAATTGACCTTTTTTTGTTAATGTATCTCTATCATCTAACCCTAAATTAGTTATCTTATTTTTGTCCTCACCATAAAGAAGATAGCCGGTTGTTTTTTCATCTGTTTGCCAAAAAATCGTCGTTTGATTGTAGCTTACGTTAACAATTTCTAGTCTTTTTAATAACTTTTTTGAAGCCTTTGAAGGCACAGAATTTCTATGAAAAAGTTGGGAGAAAAAAATAATCAATAAAAAAATAATCAAAATTGCCAATGGCATGGGAATATAATTCCTATTTTTTAAATATAATTGAGAATAGATCATAAAAATTACGGATTTTTTTTACTTAACTGATCAAGAATCCTACTATCTAGATTATAATTTTTAATCACTGGTAACTGAGGTGTTTTTATTTTTTCCTGTTGACTAACATGATAAATATCCGCCACTAACCAAGCGATAACAATTAAAAAAACAGTTAAAGAAATTAGAAAAAATTCTTTTTTGTTCATAGGTAACCCATTTCAATTTTCATCTCAACTTTTAACTGCGCCGACGAGGTTCCTTCTTCATTATGACTGACTGATAATTTTTGTATTGATTTCAACCGACGTTGATTTAATAAACCTTCCAAAAAAACCATCATCTGATTAAAATCAGAAACAGTTTCAATATTAAAAACTATGGTATTATATTTTTTTTCTTTTTCTCCCTTTAAGCTAACTTCTGGGGCATTCATACTTTTAAAAGTTATCCCACTGACACTGGCCACTTTATATAAATTATCAATTATTTTATTTAGATTTGGTTTATCAGGGACGGCTTCTTTTAAATAAATTAACTGATCGCGATTGGTCTCTAAATATTGCTGTAATTGACCAAAGTTAATTATTTTCTCATCATAAATCCGATTAACATTTTCCAAATCAGTAAGCTCCTTTTTTAAAGCAAACAATGTCACTAAAGTCGGCCGGATGATGAAAAAAATCGAAAAAGAAAAAAATAAAAAAAACAATATTGAATAACTGTAATCGGTTATTTTTTTCCGATCAAATATATTTTTATTAATCATAAAAATTGAGACAAATTTAACTCAAAATCATACCCAGACTCAGTTTTTTTAATCGATTTTAAATCTACCGTTTTAAACTTTTGTTCTTTTTTGATTAAATTAATAAATGCACGAAGATGATCTATTTGAATCGCCGTCCCAACAATTTCGATTCCATTTTTATCTAAATCCATTTGTTTTAAGACTAATCCTTTTGGAAAAATTGAGAGAAAGTATTTAAACATCGATAATGTTTTTTCTTGATCTAATAAAATTGTTTTTGCTGCCTCCTGTTTTTTTTCAACTATCTCTGCCTCTTTAAGAAGTGGTAAAACGGCTTGGATAATTTCTTTTTTTTGTAAAACAGCTTCTTTTGAATCAATAATTTGTTGATCAAGCTGAAATCGGTAAAAAAAAACAAAAATAATTATCAGTTGGGTAATAACAATAATATAACGTAAATAATTTAAAGAAAAATAGACCACTTTATCAACAAAAGAAATCTCTTTTGGATTTAAAAGATTGATTTTATATTTCATGGATTATTTTTTAATTAATTTAGCGGCTTTTGATTTTAAACGATTAGCTTTATTTTTATGAATAACGTGTTTTTTAGCTGCTTTATCAACAATTTGATAAAAATTCTTTAACAATTCTTTTAAATTCTTACCGCCTTTTTTAACTTCCTTTTTTATTTTTTTTACCAAAAAATCAATTTTATTTTCATATTGTTTATTAGCCAAGGCTCTTTTTTTTGATTTTCTTAAATTTTTTTTAGCGGTTTTTAAATTAGGCATAATTTTCCCCTCCTTCCCAAAAATAATTAAATAGTAAATTCTTTTTCAAAGATTTTTTCACCATAGCTACCAGAAAACTTCAAAACAACCTTTATTGCTCCAACAATATTATGATAACGACAGGTTCCAGAAGAACAAGTCCCAAGAATTATTTTTCGGCCACCACTATTATTCACCTCACCACACTCCCAAAATGATTTAATTTGATAACATTTTCCAATTGCTCCTTGTTCTACAGTTCCTTCTCCCCCTTCTGCCACATCAGTATTAACTACCTGATAACTTAATTCAAAATCAATCTGCTTTGTATTTTTTGGTTCATTGGATACCTTCAAAATAACTTCGCCTTTTTTTAATGGTTTAAACTCAACTTTTACCGAAGAATCAACCGTTGGAATCAACTCTTCAGTCGGAACGACCACAGTTGGGCTGGTTTTTTTTGCCGGTTTTTTATTTAAAAAAACAAAACCAATAATAACTACCAAAACCAATAATAAAAAAGCAATTACCAAATTCTTTTTTTCTTTTAGAAACATATTTAAAGTTATTTTAAATTGATAACTTTTTGTCTAAATAATTTTTTAAACGACCAACAGAAACTCGCTCTTGTTTCATCGTGTCGCGCTCCCGAACAGTCACCGTATCATCGCCTAAAGTCTGAAAATCAATTGTTATACAAAATGGTGTTCCGATCTCATCTTGAGCAAAGTAACGTTTCCCAATATTCCCTCGATCATCAAAAACAGTTAAATAATTGCCTTTAACTAAATTATAAACATTTCTTGCTTTTTCTATCAATTCATTTTTATTGGCCAACAGTGGAAAAACGGCTACCTTTACCGGTGAAAGCTTTGGGTTAAGTTTTAAAACGACGCGATTTTTTTCTTCAAAGTAAGCATCAATAAGAAAAAATAAGGCGGCCCGATCAACTCCCCCTGAAGTTTCAATTACCCAAGGCGTATACTCCTGCCCAGTTAATACCTCTTTATAGTTTAAATTATGCCGGGAAAGATCCCAATCTCCCCGATGATGAATCCCCTCAAACTCACTCCAACAAAAAGGAGATTGGTATTCAATATCGGTGGCAAATCGCGCGTAATGGGCCCGTTCGTCAGGTTTATGATCACGAAAACGAAGATTTTTTTCTTTAATTCCTAAACCAATATACCACTGCCATCTTTTTTCTTTCCAATAAGAAAACCATTTTTCGCCTTCTTTTTCATCGGGTTTGATAAAAAACTCCAATTCCATCTGCTCAAACTCGCGGCTCCGGAAAGTAAAATTACCTGGGGTTATTTCATTTCTAAATGCTTTGCCAATTTGAGCAATGCCAAAAGGAATTTTTACCCGTGAAGAGTCAACCACGTTTTTGAAATTAACAAAAACTCCTTGTGTAATTTCTCCTCGAAGATAGGCTTTTTGTTTTGGTTCGGTTACTCCCAAATAAACTTCGGTTAGAATATTAAATTTTTTCGGTTCGGTAAAGTTATTTTTTTGACCACAATCGGGGCAAACATTATCTACAATTTTATCGGCGCGAAATCGATGATGACAATTTTTACACTCAACTAACATATCGGCAAAAGAAGCTACATGGCCCGACCTTTCCCAAACCACAGGATTCATAATAATTGCCGCATCAATCCCCAAAACATCGTCTCGTTCATAAACCATATTTTTCCACCAAATTTTTTTAAGATTATTTTTAAGCTCCACTCCCAAAGGACCATAATCCCAAAAACCAGCCAATCCACCATAAATTTCTGATGAAGGATAGATAAACCCCCGTCTTTTAGCCAAAGCAATAATTTTTTCCATAAATAAATTTATTATAGCGTAAATTTTGGCAATTTTTCATCGATAATTTTCTCGATGGTGGTAATATTTTCTTTAAATGATTGGCTTTGATTTAAATAACCTAAATTTTTAAGAAGGAAATTTAGATAAAAATTTAAATCATCTAAGTTAAATTGCTTTTTTGATAAATTAACCAAAAAATTTAAAGTTAATTGATAGTTTTTTTCATCTTTTATGTTTTCTGGTAAAATTCTTTCTAAAATATAAAGATAAAAATAAAACGCTGGCCATTTTTTTTGATCTTCTTTTATTGATAAAAAACCAGAGATTAAACTCACCTCTTTTAAATAAAAACGATCATCTTTTTTTTCGATAATAATTTTTAAAAGATTACCAGTCTGAAAAAAAGATTGACGGCGACTGGTGATTTTTTTTGCCCCAAAAGCAAAAGCCTTAATCTTTCCTAAATCCTTAGTCAAAAACGTCAATAAAATATTTTTTTCAAGAAGTGATTTTTTATTAAGAAGTAAAGCTTCAGTCTTAAAAATTTGTCTCATAATCAATTTTAACAACTCGATTCGCTTTTTTTAATATTTATTAATCTCCTTATCAGTATCTAAAACTCCATCATATACTTTTTTATTATCAATAAAAACCGTCAAAGTTTGATTCTCAACCCCTGGCTGTTTTTGAACTAAAATTGTGTTCGTGGAAATATCTGATGGTAAGGTATATTTTACTTTAATGGTTGCTTTTCCTTGAGTTGGTACTTCTAAATATCCTTCAAAAACAGTTTTCCCTAACTCATCATAGGTCTGAACTTTTTTCAGCGATCCTTGAAATTCAACTAATTTTGAACCCTGAGGGACATAAACTCTTACCCAGTTTCTTAAAGTAGCATTAAGACACAAACCGCCGCGCTCTAAATTGCAGTCAGAATGAGGATATGGATTTTTGTAATTAACTGTAATCTCTCTTTCTTTACCTTTAGTAATTGATTCAACTTCTTCAGAAACAAACATATTTGATTTAGCACCAGCAAAATTAACATTGTTTATATGTAGATAATCCTTATTCTTACTATCTTTAATTCTTCCGGCAAAATTAACTTGTTCAACTGATTTTTGTATTTCATCGTCAACAAAATATAAAAGAATGTGTTTTTCTTGTAAATTTTTAAGCATCACTTCAGTTAACCTTCCCCAATATTTAGATGGTGAAGAACGAAGAGCGGTTTGGAAAAGCGTATACATCAATTCCCCCAAAATACCTTTTCTATTTTCACGAAGATAAGGTGTTGGTCGATCAACGATGTCAAAAAGAGTATAAATTACTGATGGGCAGTCACATCTTTTATCGATATCAGCAGAAAAATTTATCCCAGAAACATAAATATTGCCAAAAATCTTGAGTAAGTCAACCAAAATCTTTGAATCCATAGCAATAATCCCATCATATTTTACCCGCAAGCTACTTTTCTGATAAAGACTCTCAAAAAGTTTTACTGATTCTTTAAAATCAGGCGACAAATTGCTATCACGGATATAAAAAAGATTAACCCCTTTGTGATAAGT
>Ga0068705_10000962_pt1 | contig 14569 bp, 19 predicted proteins | sample YNPMSTMetaG_FD_65631 | JGI IMG/M metagenome (GOLD analysis project Ga0068705, IMG submission 65631) | Anoxygenic and chlorotrophic microbial mat microbial communities from Yellowstone National Park, USA - YNP MS-T MetaG | ecosystem: Environmental > Aquatic > Thermal springs > Hot (42-90C) >... | reverse complement strand
GAGAAACAACGATTAGAGATGGAAAAAAAACTTATTGAGGAACAAGATAAGATTAGGCGAGAACAACAAGAACAATTAGGCAAAGTTTATCAGTTGAAGTTGTTAGAAAAAGATAAAAAATTAAACGATGCTTTAAAACTAGTCGAAGAATATAAACGCAAATTGGAACAAGGATCACAACAACTTCAAGGAGAGGTTTTAGAGCTTCATCTTGAGGAAATGTTAAAGAAAGAGTTTCCGTTAGATGAGATTAAAGAAGTGCCAAAAGGAGTGAAGGGAGCTGATATTCTTCAGGTGGTAAGAAATGAATTTGGCAGATCTTGTGGGACAATTATTTGGGAATTAAAAAGGACTAAGAATTGGAGCGATGAATGGGTGGGAAAACTAAAAGATGATCAACGATCGGTAAAAGCAGAAATAGCCGTTTTAGTAAGTAATGTTTTGCCACAAGAGATAAAATATTTTGGTCTTTATCAGGGGGTTTGGGTTTGTCAAATAGATTCAGTCTTGTCTCTTACTGCTGTTCTTCGTCATAGTTTAATTAGTATTCAAGCGATTAAAAATTCAGTTGCCGGTAAAGAAGAAAAGAAAGAAATTCTTTGGCGTTATTTAACAAGTATTGAATTTCAGCAAAGATTGTCGGCGATTATTGAATCCCATCAACAACTGCAGGATGATATTGAAAAAGAGAAGCGATTTTTCGCTTTAAAATGGGCTAAGCAGGAGAAGAATATAAGAAAAGTGATCGATAATCTTTTAGGCGTCAGTGGGGACTTGGAAAGCATAATGGGAAAAGCATTGCCAGAAATAAAAATTAGTCTTTTACCACAAGAAAAAGAAGAAAGCGAACCAAAAGATAAACTTTTTTAAATTTTGTACATTTTATGAGAAGTCAGTCTTTTTATGATTTTTTTTATTATTCTTCAAAAATTATATTTTTTTTCCCTTTGGTTCTGTTAGTTTTTGGATTATTAATGAAACTTGATCATAAAACAACCAATATTAATGTTGGTAAAAACAATAATTTACCAACAAAAATATTTTTTTCACCAACTCTCAATTTTCAGCCAATAAAGTTTGACCTAAAAGGACCATGGATTTGTTTATTTAAAGATAAGGAAACTTCTGTTTCTGCATATATTAAAGATAAAAAAATAAAAGTAGAGATGAAAACTAAGCAAGGAACGAGTTATTTTTTAATAAATAATGATTGTTTATATCAATGGCAGGAAGATCAATTTTCTGGCAACAAAAGTTGTGAAATCAATTATTATTTAAATTTTGTCGAATCGATTTTAAGAAATAATCAAAGAATGTTTTTTGATTTATTTTATAATCAGTTTAAAAATTTTAATAAAAATCTTTCTTTTGAAGATGCTTGTAAAAAAGAAGATATCAATGAGTCTGTTTTTTTAATTCCCAGAACTATTCTTTTTAAAAATAAACCTTTAAACTTATAACAATGATATTTATAAAAAAACATAAAAAATGCCTTGGCAACGACCTACTTTCCCCCACGTCAGACGTGGGATAGCATCGGCGCTGATGTGTTTCACGACTCTGTTCGGAATGGGAAGAGGTGGAACCACATCGCTTTAGTTACCAAGGCAGAAATATTATAACAAAAGAGTATAATAAATATCAATGGGAAAAAATAACGCTAATCATCAAATTTTTCATTCTTTTTGTTTAAATCCAAATATTAGTTTTGACGGCCAAGATGCCGATGAATATCCAATTTTAGTTTTACGGGCTCATCCGGTTACCCAACTACCATGTTTATTTAATAGTTTTTTTTTAATACTTTTTGTTTTATTTCTAAATTTTTTTTTACCCAAATATTTAGATTTTTATCAGGTGATTTTTGTTAATTTTTTTGGTTTATCTTTAATTTTTAGTTATCTTTATTTTAATTTTATGAATTGGTTTTTTAATGTGGGAATTATTACCAATAAAAGAGTTTTGGATATTGATTTTTATGGATTAATCTATAAAGAAACAACAATTGCAATCTTGAGTAAAGTAGAAGATATAACGGCTAAAGTTGGGGGTTTTTTTTCCTCTTTTTTTGATTATGGTAATGTATTTATCCAAACAGCTGGAACTGAAACCAATATTGAATTTATAAATATTCCAAAACCCCAAGAAGTAGCCAAAATTATTAATCAACTTTTAAAAAATGGATAATTTACCAATTATTAACAATAGTCAAATTATTTTTTTATTTTTTAAAGTTTTTTCTTTAGTTTTCTCTTTTGTTTATTTAGTTTTTTCTGTTGTTAGTTTTCAACAGACAAAAATGATGAGTAAAACAATTCGTGTATCGAAAAGTGGGATTCTAATTATTCTAAGCATAATTCAATTGTTGCTATCAATCTTTTTATTTTTTATGGCAATTTTTTTGTAAGATAAAAATATATGGATAAGCAGATAAATTTTTATTTAGGTAAAGAAAATACTGCCGGTTTTACTGGTTATTTAACCGAGAATAATTTTTTTTTGATTATTGAAATCGATCAAGATTATGAAAAAGAAAATGGGAATAACTTAATTTTTGATATTAAACAAAAACTAAATTCACAAACATTGATTAATCTTCACCAATTTGAAGACTTTATTCAAAAAATAATTATTGACAATAATTTACCTACGCATTTTTCTTTAGCCGCCGCTTTATTTAAAGATAATATCGTCTATTTAAAAACAATCAATAATGGAAAAATTTTTTGTAAAAGAGATCGTCAGATTGTAGAAATTATCAGCGGTAATCAAAGCGCATCTGGTTATTTTAAGTTTAATGACATTTTTGTTTTGACGACAAAAAAATTTATTGATAAATTAGAAGAATCAAAAGGTATTGATAATTTATCAAAATATAGGAATGCAAATGAGATAATTGAAGCGATTACGCCGGTGTTAAAAAATAATGATGATACAGGTTTAATATCTTTATTTATTCAAATAAAAAAAGAAGAACAAGAAGAAATTACTTCTTATTATTCAAAAGAATCGTTTTTGCTTCAGCTTAAAAAAATTTTTAGAATAAATGTTACTAAATTCAACTTTGATTCAAAAAGAATTATTACTTATTTTATTTTGTTAATTATTTTTTTTGTTTTTATTTGGAGTGTTATTTTAGGGTATCAAAGACGTCAAGAAAAAACACTCAATAGTCGGATTGAAAAAGTTAAAAAAGAGGTTTTAGATAAATTATCTCAGGCTGAGGAAGTGGCTTTTTTGAATCTTGGACAAGCAAGAGATTTAATAAAAGAAGCAAATACTCAATTGAATGATTTAAAAAAAGAAATTAAAAAAAAGAATGCAAAGATTGATCAAATTGAAAAAATGATTATTGAGAAGGAAAACCAGATTATTAAAAAAGAAACAAAAAATTATCAAGAATTTTATGATTTAAGTCTTGATCGAAAAGAGGCTTATGGCGACAGATTTTTTTTAGAAGATGATAATTTATTTATTCTTGATAAAAAAGGAGGAATAATCTACAAACTTTCTCTAGAAAAAAAATCATTAGAAAAAATTAGTCATCAAAAAATAAAGAAAGCAAAAATGTTGGCTTCTTATAATAATAAGATATATTTTTTTGTTGATAACGAAGGAATTTATGAAGTTGGCGAATTAGAAAAGATTAATCAAGTCATTAAAAATGATAAAGATTGGGGAGAAATTAAAGATATTTCAACTTATAATGGTAATATTTATCTTCTTGATGTTAAGAAAGATGAAGTATATAAATATATTCCGACGGAAACTGGATTTTCAGAAAAAAATTCTTATTTCAGTCGAGGAGAAGCTGTCGATTTGAATCAGGCTCATTCTTTAACAATTGATGGTTCTTTATATATAGGTTTTTCTAAATTTATATTAAAATTTATAACCGGAGTAAAAGAATCATTTAAAAATAATTTTCCCACCGATGATTTTCAAATTGAAAAGATTTATACCAATAAAGAAATATCAAATCTATATGTTTGGGATAAGGTAAATGGGTCAGTTTACATTTTGACAAAAGATGGAGAATATCAAAAACAATTAAATTCCGGTATTATTAATCAGAGCAGCGATTTTGTTGTTTATAAAAATAAATTACTTTTTCTTAGGCAAAATAAGATTTATATCATTGAATGAAGTCATCCTCATCTTTTTCTAAGGAAGATATATATATTTTTTTAATTTTATAGATTAATTTATTCCCTTCTATTTTTAATAAATAATAGTTTGTGTCAATAGAAAAAATACTGGCTTTTTTTAGTTGATTATTTTCTTTAACATTGATAGTAATTTCTGGATTTAATAAGGTAAAATTTTCTTGAGTGATAATATCATCTGCTTTTAAAGTAATAAGATCATTAATAAAAAAATCTACCCGCTCTTTTTTTGCATTTTTTTCATTTATTTTCCAGTTATTTTTTTCTTTTACTAATATTATTTTTTTTCCTTTACTTGAATAATTTATTTCAATAGAATTTATTTTTTCTTGATCGTTAATTAATTTAACTTTTAAATCGCGCCAATCAACATCAGAAAAAATATCATTCAAATTGTCTGCCAAAAAAATTGTCTCGTCATCATCAAATCGAATAAAATTGCTAGCAAAATTAACACTATTTCCAATATAAATACTAAATTTATTTTCATTAACATAAAAAGTAACTTTTCTTTTATCGATCCCAAAATTTTTATGTTTATTTTTATTTTTAGAAATAATTTCTTCTTTTTTTAAACTTACTAATGCGTCAATTGTTTTTTTGATTCTTTCTTCATCAGCTTTAAATTCAGAGCCATCTTTTTTAAGATACCAATGATCATTTTTTTTATAGATTTCTGTTTTTTTATTTTCATCTTCAAAAATAATTTTTATTATTTTGTTTTTATCGATTTTGGCAAAAGGTAGAATAGTTTGTTTTCGAGAAATTAAATAATTAATTTTTTCACGAAGAAGTAAAAAAGAAAAAATAATAAAAATTATAAAAATCAAAAATGCTATTCGATCAGTTAGTTTTTTTCTCATAATTTTATATAATAAAATAAAATGAAAATCAGTCAAGAGGATAAAGAAATTGTTAAAAAAATAGTTAATAAAGACAGTTCGGCTTTTTTTTATTTTTATAAAAGAAATTATTCTTTAGTATTTAATTTTATTAAAAGAAAAATAAATGATAAAGGAAAGGTTGAAGAATTGACTCAAGATGTTTTTTTCGACTTTATTGAAGCATTAAGAGATTTTCATTTTCAGTCGTCTCTAACCACATTCCTTTTAACGATTGCAAAAAATAAAGTAATAGATGAAATTAGAAAGAAAAAAATTAAAAAAATTCTCTTCTCTCATTTACCAAATTTTTTAGTCGAAAGCTTGAAGGTTGTTTTTATTGAAGATGATTTAGATAGAAAAGAGTTAAGAAAAAAAATCGAAGAAGTATTTAAAAAATTACCGAAGGATTATCGCTTAGTTCTTCGACTCAAATATATCGAAAATAAAAAAGTAGTTTATATTGCTAAAAGGTTGAAGATGAAATTTAAAGCAACCGAGAGTTTACTTTTTCGGGCAAGAAAGGCTTTTATTAACATTTTTAATAGAATTTCTTGATTTATGAAGCTCTATTCAAATCGTTTTAAAAAATATATTAATGAAGTATTTTTTATTACACCAAATGATTTAGGATTTGATAGTTTAACTTTTTGGTTTAAAAAAATAACTTTTTTCTTAAAAAATATGCCCTTTTTATTACTTATTCCTTTTACATTAATATTTGCTTTATTACTTCATTTTATATTTGGGAAATATTTAGTTTGGTTAACTAGTCTTCTTCAATATGGTTTCTAAAAAAAATTTTCTAATAAAAAATTGTTTAGTAAGTTTTTCAACAGCGTTTATTTTGCTTTTGAGAAATTCTTTTCTGTTAATTTTTTATCCTTATAAAACGATGAGAAAGATTGCTATTGAAACAGATTTTTGGCAAATTTTTTTAATTTTCTTTTTTATATTTATATATTTTAAATTTGTTTACTTTTTGCGAGATAATTCTTATCCGGCATCATTTACGTTTTTTATCTTCTTATTTAATTTTTTTATAATGATTTTCTTTTTTTATTTTTTAGTTCGATTTTTTGGACAAAAACCTAAACTATTACCATTTGTTTTTACTTTTTCTTATTCACTTTTACCGACATTTTTCTGGTTTATTTCGGTCTCTTTTTTATATCTTTTATTGCCTCCACCAAGAACGGTTTCTTTTTTAGGTCAATTCTTCAGCATATTTTTTATTACTTATTCTTTAACTCTTTTATTGTGGAAGGTAATTCTTTTTTATTTAGCGCTTAGATTTTCTACCAAATTAGATTTTTATCGAATAATTTATATGATAACTCTTTTTATTTTATGGTTTATTCCTTATTCAGTTTTACTTTATTATTTAAAGATTTTTCGAGTTCCTTTTATTTAATTGCAGTAAAATATATTTTTATGAAGGCTTATACTAAATATTTAAAAATTAGATCAAGAAAAAAAATTGAAATTATTAATATTACTCAAGAAGTAAAAAAAGCCGTCGAAGAAAGTATGATAAAAGAGGGTCTTTGTTTAGTTAATTCCATGCATATTACTTCTTCAGTTTTTATTAATGATGAAGAACAAGGTTTAAAACAAGATTTTATTAACTGGTTAGAAGAGTTGGCCCCTTATAATTATGATCGTTGGTTACATAATAAAACAGGAGAAGATAATGCTCATGCTCATTTAAAAAGAACGATTATGGGACGGGAAGTAGTAATAGCAATAACTTCTGGGAAATTGGATTTGGGTCCTTGGGAAGAGATTTTTTATGGCGAGTTTGATGGTTTAAGAGAAAAAAAGGTATTAATAAAAATTATTGGGGAATAATTTCTTTCAATAGTATAATAATAATGTTTCAAATAAGCGTCCGTAGCTCAGCGGTAGAGCACCACTCTTATAAAGTGGGAGTCCTTGGTTCGAATCCAAGCGGACGCACAAAGGAAAAGATTGATAAGGTATTGATTTGATAGTATAATAATCTATCTTAGCCGAGGTAGCCAAGGTGGTCACGGCGCGTGTCTGAAAAACATGAGATGGCAGTTCGACTCTGCCCCTCGGCACATGTTTTATTTTGTCTATGTGTTAATTTCTTTAAAAGATAAGAAGTTTTATATTGGTTACACAAGCGATTTGAAAAGAAGAATATTTCAACATAATGAAGGAAAAACCGATTCTTTAAAAAATCGAGGATCTTTAGGGTTATATTAATAAAAATTAAATCATACAAAGGCGCTAACGCCTTTAAAAAACTTATTAAGCGGGTGTAGTTTACCGGTAAAACGCCCCGCTTTTGGCGGGGAGACAGTGGGTTCGATTAAATTTTCATTTATGTTTTTTGTTTATATAATAAGATCAATAAAAACTAAAAAATACTATGTTGGTTGTACCAATAATATTGAAAGAAGATTACAAGAACATAATAGTAATAAAACTTTTTCTTTGAAAAATCAGGGGCCGTTTGAGTTAATTTATAAAGAGGAATATTCAACATTAAAAGAAGCAAGAAAAAGAGAAAGACAAATTAAGTCATATAAAAGCGGTAATGCCTTTAAACGATTATTGCGGCAGTAGTTCAGTGGTAGAATGTCTCCTTGCCAAGGAGAAGGTCGAGGGTTCAAATCCCTTCTGCCGCTCTCATTGTTGCGGTAAAACGCCCCGCCATTGGCGGGGAGGCAGAGGGTTTTTATCCCGCAGCAGGCGGGACAATTCCCTTCACCCGCTCATTTTTTTTATGAAAAAACAAATTTTTTCGGTGGTAATTGGCGTAATTAAAAAAAGTGGTAAATATCTTCTTACTAAGCGCCAATCACCAAAAAAAGAATGGAATAAATGGCAATTCCCTGGTGGTAGATTAGAATTTTTTGAAAAAATGGAGGAGGCAGTTAAAAGAGAGATTAAGGAAGAGGTTGGGATTGAAATTTTAAAAACAAAATTCATTCCCCAAGTTTTTGAGATTATTCGTCCCAAAGATAATTGGCATGGGCTTTTGTTTGTTTTTCTTTGTTTTCCAAAAGAAAATAATTTTTCTGTTAGGATAAATAGCGAAGCCTCAGAATACGGATGGTTTAGTTTCCACGAAATTTTAAAACTGGATTCTCTTTTGGGGACAAAAGAGATTGCTTCTTTTATTGAAGGAAATGGCTTTTAAAGATTTTTAATATTTTTTCAAACGCCTCTTTATCAGCTTTATAAGTTAAAGTTTTTTTTACCTCATCTTCCGAAATAAATTTAGCATCACTTACTTCCCAATCATGATTTTTGGGATCACCAGAAAGATATTCCATTAAAAAGTAATAAACTGTTTTTTTAACTAATATTTTTCCCCCATTTTTTCCGCCATGAGGCGAGCCTTGCCATTGGTACAGATAAGAAACTTTAACTGGTTTATCATCAATAATTTTTGCCTTAACACCGCCTTCTTCTTCAACTTCCCGCAAAGCGGCTTCTTTCATATCTTCATTTTCCTTTTTATCACCAATCAAACCTTTTGGAAAAACCCAACCTTTATGATATGAATGTTGACAAATCAGCCATAAAGTTTTATTTTTTTCCTTTTTAAAAACAATCCCGCCAGCAGAAGTTTCATTTTTTATTTTCATAGTAATGGCCCCCCATTTTATAATCAAAAATAGGTTTTTTAATTGGTCCAAAAAATAACTGATAAAGAATGGCTTTTATTGATTTATATAAACTTTTTATTATGCCTTCCTTTTCAAATCGACGGGTGGAGACATAAAGAATCGGCTTTGAAAAAACAGTAAACTTAGCTTTTACTTTCGTTAACCTTTGAATTAAATCAAAATCTTCACCAAAAACAATCTTTTCATCAAAACCATTAACTTTATTAAAAACACTTTTTTTAACAATAATACACGGTCCATTGGCTGCGGGTTTTATTTTTTGAAACAATGACATAGAAAGATTAAGAAGTAAAAAAATCAATTTATTTTTCCATCCTTTTTCGGCTCGGTTCCAAACTGTTAAAGCATCTAAATTGTATTGATTAATTTTTTTATTAATTTCCTCTAAAAAAATATTTTCGATTTTTACATCAGCATCAAAAAAAATCAAAAACTCATTTTTCGAGAGTGAGGCACCAAAATTTCTGGCCTGACTAACATTTTCAAGTTTTTTTTGAACAAATTTTAAGTTAGGTAGTTTTTCTTTAAATGATTCAACCACTAATCTTGTCCTATCAGTAGAGAAACTATCTACCACAGTTATCTCAAAATTTTTATATGTTTGTTTATCGATAGACTTTAAAAGAAAAGGAAGACTTTTTTCTTCATTAAGGGTTGGGATAACAATTGAAAATGAACGATTAACCATAGTTTAATTATATTCTAATTAATTTTAACAAGAAATAAGGTAAAACCATATTTTTTCCGTGGTAAAATATAAATAAAATACAAAAAAAATGTTGGCTTGGTGGCGAAGTGGAAACGCAGCTGTCTGCAAAACAGCTACTGCAGGGGTTCGATTCCCCTCCAAGCCTCAATGCCGGAGGCATGCCGGAGTGGTTGAACGGGCTGGTCTTGAAAACCAGTATTCGCCTAAAACGGCGAATCAGAGGTTCGAATCCTCTTGCCTCCGCTAAGTTAAAAATTAAATCATCTTAAATGGACAATAATGCCCTTCAATTAATCCTAAAAAAACTTGAGGAAATCGATGAGCGAGTAAAAAAAATTGAAAGTGGAAGTATTAAGGTTGAAACAAAAGAAGAGGCAAAAGATCCTTTATTTTCTCAGGCATTAAAAATCGTTGAAAAAAGAGAGGAAACACCAGCTGCGGTTTTAGCTAAAGAATTAAATATCGATCAAAAAAGAGCCGAAAAAATTTTAGATCAATTGTCCAAAGCTGGCTATGGAGAAACATACTGGGGTGAAGCCTAAAAAATGGGAGATTGTCGAAGATAAAAACATTGCCGATGCTTTGCTTGTCGTTTACGGAAAGACAAAAAATGGATTATTAAATAATCTTCTTGAAGCTTTTGGGTCGATTATCACTGAATCAAAAAAAATTAATCTAAAAAAAGAAATTTCTTTTAAAATTGAAGGAAAAAATTTTTCTGAACAAGTTTTTTTATTCATTGAAAAATTAATTTATCTTAAAGATACAAAATATTTAATTTTCAAAAAAGGAAATTTTCGTTTTAAAAAAAATTCAATTGAAGCCAATCTTTTTGGTCAAAAATTAACTAATTTACCAATAAAAGTTGATATCAAAGCCTTAACCAAACATAAATTTGATTTAAAAAGAAAGGATGGAATTTATTGTTTAAGTTTAGTTTTTGATATTTAATTATGGCTGATATTAAAAAATTTAATTTAAAAAAAATTGGGAAAGCGGAATGGATAGTTGATGATAAAAATCTAAAAAGAAAAATAAAAATTTTTGCCACTGAGGAGCTTTTGCGAGAAATGGATGATGAGGTTTTTGTCCAGGCAAGAAATGTGGCTACCCTTCCTGGTCTTTTTGGTGATGTTTATGTGATGCCTGATGCCCATTCGGGGTATGGGGCACCAATTGGGACGGTTTTTGCGATGGATGAAAAAGAAGGTTTTGTTTCACCCGGAGCCGTGGGATACGATATCAATTGTGGAATGCGATTAATTACTACTAATCTTACGATAAAAGAGATTTTACCATTTCTAGAAAAATTAGTCAACAAACTTTTTGAAACAATTCCAGTTGGTGTTGGTCGAAAAGGATTTTTAAAAATTAATAAAAGCGAGTTAGCGCAGTTAGCCGAAGGCGGTGTTCCTTATTTAATTGAAAAATTTGGTTTAGGTTGGCAAGAAGACTTAAGACATATTGAAGAAGAAGGAAAAATAAAAAATGCTGACTTTTCAAAAGTTTCAAAAGCGGCCATTGAGCGAGGGATTGGCCAACTTTCAACTTTAGGCTCTGGTAATCATTATTTAGAAATTCAAAAAGTAGAGGAAATCTTTGATGAAAAAATCGCTAAATTTTTTGGAATTTTTAGCAAAGATCAAATAACTATTATGATTCATTGTGGTTCAAGAGGCTTTGGTCATCAAATCTGTAGCGACTATCTTCATCTTTTTGAAAAAAATCTTTCCCATTTTAAAATCGAAGTTGCCGATCGTCAATTAGCCTGTGCGCCAATCGAGTCTTTTCTAGGAAAAGATTATCTTTCAGCGATGGTTTGCGCGGTTAACTTTGCCTTTGTTAATCGCCAAGCCATTACCCATCAAGTAAGAAAAGTTTTTGAAAAAGTTTTAGGAAAAACCGCTAAAGATTTATCAATGAATCTTGTTTATGATGTTGCCCATAATGTGGCGAAATTTGAAACTCATCATCAAAAAAGAGTTCTTGTTCACCGAAAAGGAGCCACCCGTTCTTTTCCAGACCAGCCGGTAATTATTGGCGGATCAATGGAAACGGGTAGTTTTCTACTTTTGGGGACAAAAAAAGCAATGGAAAAAAGTTTTGGCTCAACCGCTCATGGGTCGGGTCGAACAATGTCGCGTGCCAAAGCGAAAAAGATGATTCGGGGAGAAAAGTTAATTGACCAATTAAAAGAAAAGGGCATCTATGTTAAAGCGGCTTCTTTTTCAGGACTGGCTGAAGAAGCTGGGTTTGCTTACAAAAATATTAACAAAGTGGTAAAATCTATAGAATTAGCCGGTCTATCAAAACCCGTCGCCTATTTTAAGCCCATCGGCAATATAAAAGGATAATTGAATTAAAATTGATTTAGTAATTGTATTAATTTAAATTCTGACTTTTAACTTTTGACTTTTTAAATATGTTTCACAGTCCAACTTACGGCACAATTGAAATCGACCAACTAAAAAAAATTATCACCGATTTTATGGCAACTGATAAAAAAAGTCGTTATGAGATTATTGTTGGAACCGATTCACAAAAATTCGATAGAGACACTTTTGATTTTGTTTCGGCTTTAATTATTCATCGGGTTGGTTTTGGTGGAATTTATTTTTGGAAAAGAGAATTTTTGAAAAGAAAAATGTCTTTAAAAGAAAGGATTTATACCGAAGCAATAATGTCGATACAAACAGCGGAAAATTTTATTGAATTTTTTAAAACTAATGGTATTTCTCGTTACAATATTCAAATTCATGTTGACATTGGTCATAATGGTGAAACAAGAGAGATGATCAACGAGGTTATTGGAATGATTCGAGGAAACGGCTATCAAATAAAAATCAAGCCTGATTCATATGGCGCTTCAAAGGTAGCTGACCGTTATACTTAAAAACTTTTTAGCCTAAATATTTTTTGAAAAAAATTCTTATTTTACGTAGATAATTTTTAAGATTACCATTTAAAGAAACATCATTGATTTTTTGATATTCTTGACCCCCCATTGGATAATCAAAAATTTTCTTATCAATTTTTCCTTTTGTTAAAAAATATAAAGAAGCATACAAATATTTATAAATTAATTTTAACTCTCCTTCTTTCCTTAATCGGCGCAAAGAAAACTTAACTTTTATTTGAGGAAGGAACTTAGTTTTTACTCCCCATAAGCTTGCTTTATAAATTAAATTATGATCTTCAGCTAAATATGTTTTTTCATCAAAACCCTCTATTTTGTCAAAAAAAATTTTTTCGATGATTAAAGATCCGCCTGCTGAAAAAGGTTTGGTTAATGATTGAGAAATTTCAATAAAAAAATTAATTAATTTAAAAATTAAATCCATTTGAGGTGATTTTTTTTCAGGAGTTAAAGAGGGAATAAAAATTAATCCTTTTTTCTTGTTGATAATTTTTTCTAATTTTTGAGTAAAGTTTTTATAAATCCGGCAATCGGCATCTAAAAAAATTAAATATTCACCCGATGCTTTTTTGGCACCAAAATTTCTTTGAGATGAAACATTTCTTTCTTTAATTTCAAAAAATCTTATTGGAATTTGCCAATCTTGTTCAGCGACTTCCTTTGTTCTATCATCAGAGGCCCCATCAACAATAATTACCTCAAAATTTTTTTCGTTTTGATTTTTTAAATCGGTTAAAAGCTTTGGTAAAAATTTTTCTTCATTTAAAGTTGGTATAATAACAGAAAATAAATAATTCATAGTTTAAATTATAACTAAAACTTATGAAATTATCAGTAATTATTCCTGTTTATAATGAAGAAAAATATATTGGTTCGTGTTTGGATAGTCTTGAAAAACAGATTGAAAAACCTGATGAAATAATTATCGTCGATGATAACTGCACCGATAAGACAACAAGCATTGTTAGAAAATATAAAAAAAACCTCCCAATTAAAATCGTCAAAGAAAAAAAGCTGGGGATTGTTTTTGCAAGAAACACAGGGTTTAATAAAGCCAAAGGTGATATTTTAGCCCGCTGTGATGCTGACTCGATTTTGCCGCCAGATTGGATAAAAAAGATTAAGGAAGATTTTTTAAAAAATAAGGTGGATGGTCTAACCGGGCCAATTATCTTTTATGATTTTTTTTTAAAAACCAGTTTTTTTTCAAAAATTTATCTTTTATTAATGAAAATTTTGCAAAACGGTGAAACGTTAATCGGTCCTAATATGGCAATTAGTAAAAACATCTGGCAAAAGATTAAGAAAAAAGTATGTTTTAATGAAAAAGATATTCACGAAGATATTGATCTATCTTTGCATATTTTAAAAAATAACGGAAAGATTATTTATGATTTTAATTTGATTGCTTATGCCTCATCCAGACGAATCGTTAAAACCCCGTGGATTTTTTTTATCAACTATCCTTGGCGACTGCTGAAAAATTTACTTTCTCATCGTTTTTGACTTCGGTAAAGTTTCTCAAGTTCTAAAACAGTGGTGACTTCATTTGGATTTTTATCATCACGAAAACGCTCTAATCTTGGAAATCTTAAAGCAAAGCCAGGAATATCAACTTCTTCTGCCTGACCAGTTTTTGTCAGTTTCATCTTTCTTCCCGCAGTGTGAACCGGAGAACGAGTAATCTCATCGGCGCGAATCTCAACCACTATTTGTGGCACCACCCACAAATCACACTCCATCATTTTATCAACTAAGTAATTTTTTGGTTTATCTTTTACCTTTAATTTTTGACATTTTTGATAAAGCGCTCGCCATTCTTCATCAGAAAGACCGGTGCCAATTTTTGCTACTGTTACATAAGTATCATTTTCTTCATCAAAAACCCCTACCAAAAAAGCACCGATGCCAAAAGAGACTCGTTTTCCTTTTCCAATATCATACCCCATTACCAAACAATCAATGGTATCCTCAATCTTTGAGGAGTAGCTTCTTTTAAATTTTATCCAGTTCCAACCCCGAGCCCCTGGCTGATAAACACCATCAAGTTTTTTAGCGACAATTCCCTCAAGGCCACGAGTCACTGCTTCATCAAATAAAAATTCTAATTTTTTTTCTTCTCCGACAATATTTTGTGGTGATAAAAGAATAGTTTCTTTAAAAAGATCTTTTTTTTGACTAATTATTTTTTCTAAATTTTTTCTTCTTTCCTCAAATGGTAAATGAATAAA
>Ga0068705_10000958_pt1 | contig 14653 bp, 12 predicted proteins | sample YNPMSTMetaG_FD_65631 | JGI IMG/M metagenome (GOLD analysis project Ga0068705, IMG submission 65631) | Anoxygenic and chlorotrophic microbial mat microbial communities from Yellowstone National Park, USA - YNP MS-T MetaG | ecosystem: Environmental > Aquatic > Thermal springs > Hot (42-90C) >... | reverse complement strand
ATTTTTTTCATTTGTTTTTAAATGATTCTTTTGCTATTTTTAATGCCATTAATTGTTCGGGCCTTGTTCTTATAATTTGATCTTCTGCATATGAGGCTAGTATAAAAATAGGGATTTTTTTGTTTTGAACAAAAAGAAGTCCTTGCCCTCTTTGAGCTTGGGTTAAAAACTGTTTTTCTCCCTCTGATAAAACAAAGACTTGATCGCATAATTCAATAGTTGCTTGAGATTGTCTCATTAAGAAAGTTAATGCTGAATTAGTTATAATTGGTCTTCCAAAAGGAGAAGAAATAAAATCTTCTACATCTTGGGTTATAGTTGTTAAGGCTAAATTATATTTTCTTCCTCTTTTAACAGCATTAAGAAGAAACTCTGCGGCAAATTCTTGTTTCATTATCCACCAAGCTTCGTCTATAACAACCAATCTTTTTTTCATTTCTCTTCTTACTCTATTTAAAATATAATTTAAGACAATAAACATTCCTATGGGTCTTATTATTTCTGGTAAATCTTTTAGCCCAAAAATTATAAGCCTTCTGTTAAGTTCAACATTTGTTGGTTTGTTTAAAAATCCCGAAAAATTTCCTTGAGTAAAAGGATAGAATTTGCTTGCTAGTTCGCTCCCTCCTACAAGTCCACCAAGTATTTTTTCTAAATCATTTAAAGTGGGGAATCTTTCAACTTCTGAAAAATCTTGATTAGGTAAAATATTAAAAGATAAATATGTTTGATTAATAGCTTGATCTAAAATAGATAGTTGTTCAGATGATAATTTTTCTCCTATGATAAGTTGGCAAAATGAAATTAAGTCAGCTACATGTTCTTTATAAACATCCAAAGGGTTTTCATTTTCTAAAACAGGCGGTAAATCAAATGGGTTAAAATTATTTTCAGCCTTTAAAGATAATGGAACAAATGCTCCACTGTAAATTTCTGATATACTTTGGTATTCATTTTCAGGATCTAATATTAAAACATCTGTCCCCATCATTAAATTTCTCATTACTTCTAATTTAGCAGTATAAGATTTTCCTGAACCTGATCTTGCTAAAATAACCATATGGGGGTTATCATATTTCCACCTATCTAAAATAACCATACTTGAATTTTCTAAATTAATGCCTAAAAATATGCCATTTTCATCAACTAAGTCTGAAGATACAAAAGGAAAAAAAGAGGAAGCGCTACTTGATGTTAGATAATAATTATTTTTAAGATAATCAGTAAAAATTGGTAGCGTAGTTAAAAATCCTTCTTTTTGTTGAAACATAAGCGGTTTAGCAACTATTAAACTGCTTTCTAATATTTTTGAAATTTTTGCAGTTTTTATTTCTAATTCTTTTTTTTCTTCTGCAAATATTGTAATATATAATCCAACTTGTAACAATCTTTCTTGTGCTTGAACCAACAAGTCTCTTAAATTTTCAACATTTTGATAAGCAATTTCTAACTCTGGAGATCTTGTGAGCCCTCTTTCCCTCCTTTCTTCTATTTGGGCAAATATTCTTGGTACTTGTTTTTCAAGTTGTTTAAGAGCTTGAGATGTTTCCACTGGGTAAAAATATATTCCAATATTTAAAGCTTCATCTAAATTGATTATTTTTTCAAGCCAACCAGCAAAAAGATAAGTTGGGTAATCTAAAACTAAAAGAGTTCTTCCGTAAATATTTCCTATTTGAAAATAATTAGTTGAAAATTCTGCTCCAGGAGGAGCAATAATTTCTTTTATTTGATCTATTTTGGGAATTTCTTTTCGTACAGGAATCTTGATTGTTTTTTTCTTATTTAAAAAATTTGGCAGTGGAAGGTTAATCATAGCTGTTCAGTAAGCTTTTGAATAACTTGACTTGGTAATTGTTGCCATCTTAAATTTGGATTATAAACTTCAAACATTAATTCTATTAATTCTATATCTGAAAGACGATGAGATTGAAGACCCATTGCAGAAATTGCTTCTTGTAAATAATTCGCTCTAATCTCTAGTTGTTGCAATTTACTTTCAAAAGATTGGTCTATTAAAGATTGTTCCTTTTTGTTTTTGGGGAAAATAGCAAATTTTATATCTAAAACATCATAAGGAACAATAAGATAAAATATTTTTTTCATAATATTATGATTATCCAAATAATCTTTCAAAAAAGCAATATATTCTTCTAATTGAAATTTAATTAACATATTATCTTCTTGATTTAATCTTAAATTTAAAGTTTTTAAATAATCGGCTATGTTTTCTTGTCTTGAAATTGTTAAAATTTCAAGAGGGAAATCAAGACCATCTAATAATCTTCTAAATTGTGAAATGAGTGTTTCTTGCTCTTGTTCTGATAGCAAGGAAAGATTTACTCCTGTTACTTCAATAACAGCTCTAAGACTTCCATTTTCCAATATAAAACAATTTTTTTGAATGTCTTTAATTTTTATTAAAGAAAAAGTAGGTTGTATCATTTTATTTTAATTTTTTATAAAGTTTAACATAAGGAAAAAATCTGTAAGGATTTTTTGGATTGACAATATGTCTATGAAGAACTTTGTTTATTTGATTTATTTGTGATGATATAGGTTGATTTAATGATAAAACAACCTTTTCTTTTATGTTAGGATTTATATGTGGATAATTTAATTCAATTACAGTTTGTTCTTTAATGGTTGTTTTGCTTCTTGGTTTAACAGGTTCTTCTTTTAAAGACTCTGTTTTTTCTTCAGGAATTGGTATCTCTTTGTATTCAATCGTTTGCATTCTTTGCCAAACCAATCTTCTGCTTTTAAATAAAAAGTCTAAAATGCTTGGTAAAATGTTTATAACAAATTTTCCATTGATTTTGACAAAAATTAATATAAAAGCTGTGACAAATAAAATTATTCCTACAATTATTCCAGCTATCTGATTTATTTTAAAAATTATAAAACTTAGCAAAAAAACTCCAAGCAGTGAAAATAATTGCTTGAAAGTTATAACCCCCAATAACTTATCTTCTATTGTAATAAATTTTGGAACAACAAATTTATTGGGCATTATTTTAAACTTTTTATTCTATATTAATAATTATAAATTAGATAGATCTAAAACATTCTCACTTTCTTCTTGTTTTTTGGTTTTTTTAAGGATTATTATTTGGGAATCAGCAGTTTTAAAAGAATTTTTTTCCTTTTGATCTATAACTTTTTGTTCTTGGGATTGTTGTATCTCTTTTTCTTCTTGTTTATTTTTTGATATTTCAGATAAATCTATTTGTTGTGATAAATCTATTTGTGGCTTTAATATTTCTTCGACTTTTTTATCTTCCTCTATTAAAATATTTTCTTGTTTTTCTTCTTCTTGAAAAGTGCTAATGTTTTCTTTTTTTACTTCTATATTTTCTTGTTGTAGAGTTGTTTTTTCTGTATTTTCTTTTTGTATTTCTGTTTCAGTTTTAATCTCTGTTTTTTCTTTTGTAATTGGAGGTTTTATAGCAGCTGACATAATTTCTTCATATTTTCGAGCTTTTTCTTCAAATGTTTGAATTACTGGTTGGAAAGTTGGTTTTGGTTTTGTTGAAATTCCTAGGTTTTTAAATAGTTTTATTTTTATAGGTTCGAGGTTTTGATTAATAAAATCTATTAAAAAATTTATTTCTTCTTCATTTAAAATCTTTGGTTCTTGATTTAGTAATTCTTTAAATTCTTCAACTGAAATATTGTTTCTAAAATAGTAGTCAATTAAAAAAGTTAATGATAAAGATTTGTCTCTTTCATTTATAAAATCAATGTTTAAAACTTCTTCTATTTTTTCTAAAATTTCGTAAAATTCGTTACTTGATAAAAATTCATAAGGTGTTATTTCTTTGTTTTCCATTTTGTTATGTTTTTATTACTTATTTATGGCATTTTTATTATGCCAAGTTGTGCTAGTTGCCTCATTCTTCTTTTGTCTTCTGATTCAGGATTTTGTGGATTAATTCCTAATTCCATTAGAAAATCATCTGGGGATTTTGTTCCTTTCAAGTTTTGTAGTTCTTGAGTTATACTAGATTGTTGTGGATCTGGTAGGCTTAATAAACCGCGAAGAATATTATCCGGGTTTCTTTGAAAGGCTTCTTTTAAAACATTTCCCAAATCTTTTTGGGTATTTAAGATAAGAGTACTTATTGTTTTATGAAATTTATTCCATGTTCTTGAATCTAGATTAGAAATAGCCAATCCTATTTCCTTTTCTGTTCCTGTTAGTAATGCATCTATTAAACCGTTGACTGTTTTATTTAATGATTTTTTAATTTGTTCATTCGCTTTGGCATCAATCATTTCTCTAAAAGCGCTTACTGGATTATTAATTTGATTTTTTACTTGATCTAAAATAGACATTGCTTCTTGTTCGTCAAGTGTTTTTATTTTTTCAAGGAAAGCTTTGTTTGACAGTGGACCACTTTTAATTAAACTATCATAATATGTTAAGAGGTTATCATTTTTAAAGATTTCTTCTATTGTATCTTTGTTTAATTTTGAAATTAGGTGAGAGAATATTTCATCTTTATCTTCTGGTTTTAATAATTTAGAAGATTCTATTTCTTTAACGAAATTTGGATTTTTCTGAATTTCTTCAATAATCTTTACATCAAGCCCGTCAAGAAAAGATTTAAATAACCGAGGGTTATTTAAATTTTTATTTAAAGAATCAATAACACTTGAAATAATTTGTTGTTTTTTTGCATCGTCTTTTTCATATAGAAAATCTTGTGATATTAAACGAGCTTTTTGTCCTAATAATTTTTCTATTTGCTTTTGTCTTTCTTCTGTGCCTCTTTGTAGTCTTTCTCCGGTTGATATAAGTTTTGATCCTAATGATGCTAGGCCACCTTTTATAGTTCCTTCTTCTCCTCCATATTTTTTAAGTAACCCTTCTCCTATATTTGAAATTCTAGTTCCGATACCTGTACTTCTAAGAAAACGTGTAGCAACAAAACTCCCAGCTGATCTAAATCCTGAATAAGTAAATTCAACACTTTTTTCTCCGATTTTTCCAGACATATTAATTGCTATTCTCATTGAAATAAGATACCATCCTATAAGCACTGCAAAAATAGCAAAAAGTTCAACAGCTTGATTTGTAGCTTCTGCTCTTGTTAGGTCACTTGATACTTGAAGACTTGAAGATATGTTCATAAGCAAAACATTTCCTAAAATAACCAATATTAGAAGAATTGGACCAACAACTAACCATTTAATCAGTTCTTGAAACCAATTATCAAATGCTTCAGAAAAAGAGGAAAAAGCTTTAGAAATTGCTCCTTGAAATTTTGGAAAAATTAAGGATGTTAAAACAATAGGAGATACTCCTGCTAAAAATATAATCGCAATATAGCGAGCTAAATAAATAACTCCCAAAAGAACCAAAATAGCAAGCAAAATTATATCAAAAACTACAGTAGAAATTACGGCTAATATGTTGACTAAAAGAGGAATTATATCAAAAAGTGTCTCTGTCATAAATCCTTTTATTGGTTCTTCTTCCTCGAAGCGACTATTAGGATTAAATTGTAAGCTGACAATTGCTCCAGCTTCTACGCGAAGATTGTTTGAAATCTTCTTAAATGCTTCAAGGGGTTCAGGGTTTCCTTTATTATAAAACGAAGCTGTTATAAAAGTTCCTGGAATTTTTACCTGTTTGCCAGTTGATGAATCTTTAAATCCAGCTATTCCACCTTCTAAATTATAAACTATTAAAAATGCTTCTTTAATTAAGACATACATAAAATTAATAATTAAAGCAACTAATATAATGTTAAAAATTAATCTTTTTGCATTATCATCTTTTCCTATAAGCCATTCGTATCCTGCCATTAAAGCAGAAAAAACCATAAAAATGTAGGCAAAATTTTTTAATATGTTAAAAATAATAGCTATAGGAGAATCGTTGTTTTGAGATAGAAAAGGGTTTAAATTTGATAGTTGATCAACCCAAGGTGCTGCTATTCGTAAAATTAAAACTTCAGATAAAAATTTGTGAATTATTGTCGCAAATATATCAGCAATGTTAGCAAGAATTATAAGGAATATTTTTGCAACTCCTAATATAATTCTGCCTATGGGATCCCAACTTTTTATGGTATCCCAAAGTCTACTCAAACTGTCCAACATATTTGAGTTAGGAGCGTTAGGAATAACCTGAGTATTTAAGTTGGGACCCGTTGACCAGTTTTCAAAATTTTGAGCAAATGTAAGTGATGCTAAAATAAAAATTTTAATTATTAACACAAAAATTATTACAAAAATTAAAAATTTTTTATTTTTCATTGGTTAGACTAATTTCTATTTTTTTAGGTTTGAATAAGTTTTTAATATTTGCTAAAAGGCTTGTATTTTTATTTTTGCTTATCTCTATTATAAAGTTTTTATCTTTTGAGTCGCTTCTGTTTTGATAAGATAAACTATTTTTTAAATCTTTGTTATAAACTACTTTATTGCTTTTTAAAATTTTTATTTGAGCTGTGGATTTGGGATTATTATTTATTTTTTCACAATTTCTAATTATTTGCTTATATTCCAAAATTTTTTTAATTATTTCACCTGTTTCTTGAACATCTTTTCTTTTAGCAAGCTCAGTAATCCCTGTGTCTAAAAGAGATTTTCTATAGCCAAGAATTTTTTGATTTACGTTTATTACTCCATTTAATTGTTCTTCAAAGTTTGCAATGATTCCTATAATTTCTTGAATTTTTTTGTCTTTGATTTGATTTGTAATTTGGGACCATTTATTTTGTCCTGTTATATCAAAATTTTTTATATTTAAATTTATATTTATACCAAGACTACCTAATATATTTATAATATTGTTTATTTGATTAAGTGTTGAAGAAAAATTTGGGAAAATAGTTGATAAAATTCCGGCTGTAGTTTTTTGCTGTGATATTTTTATTAATTTTTCCCTTATCTTAGCTAAATTATTTTTTATCTTAAGGATTTCTTGATTTATATTGTTAATCAAGTTTTCTAAATCATTATTTAAAAAAACACTAGCTAAATAATTCTTTTCCCTTAAAAGCTTATTTTGCAATATATTAATTTCTGCTTTTATTTTATCTAATCCCACACATTCTTGGGAGCTTGAAGCAGTAGTTGAGGCTTCAGCTAGGGCTTCTTTTAACTTTTTATCGTGTTCTTTTGCAAGTTGAACAGCTTGGTCAAATTGTTTTTTTAGAATATCTGCCATTTTTTGCATACCAGTGCTCATTGATTCAAGGCACATAACATAAGCAGTTGAGGTTGCTTCAGGACCTGATCTTGAAGTTTGATTATTCGAAGTATTAACTGAACTATCTTCCTCTGCTCCTTTATATTTTTCACATGTTCTATTTATAATTTCTTTTGTTTCTGTTGAGTCTGGAAAATTTCCAGCCATATCAGAGGCAGTTGAAACAGATGTAGCAGTTAAATTAAGTTTAGTTAATATATTTTGCGTTTGAAGAAATTTTTGGAAAATATTCATATTTTTGGAATTTAAAGTAAGCAAAGCTCCTTCTTTTTCCAAAAGATTTTGTCTTGTTTTTTTTAAGTCTTCAAGCGTAATTTCTGTTTTCCAATTTTGACAAATTAATTTTTTGTCATTTTTATCTTCTCCATCTAAAACTACATAATTTTGACAACTTTCTATAGGCCAACCATTTTCTATTTGATTTTGTCTTTGTAATAATTTTAAATTAATTGATGATTGAAGATAATTTTCCATATTTTTTCTTAAAGCTTCATAAGCGATTAACCTAGAACTTCTTGTGTAATCAGGTTGTATACTAAAAGATGGTAGAGTAAGTTGATTTTGTTCCCCTGGTGTCTGATTTGTTTGTCCTTCTGTGGCAGGAGGAGATTGATTTGTTTGTCCTTCTGTGTTTGAAGGTTCATTTGTTTGATATTGATAGTTTTGATTCTCATTTGTTTGATTATTATCTTGCGGTGGATTATTTTGGTAATAGTCCTGATTATTTTCAGGTGGATTATTAAATTGTTCTCCACCCGGAAAATTATAAGGATTGTTGTAATCGGGATTGTAGAAATTGTCATAATCTCCTACTTGAGCTAATTGAGACAATCTAAAAGGAGAAGATAGCTTAGATAATAATTTTGATAAAAAACTTTGTTTGTTTTGTTTTAAAGCAAAATTATTTTTTGGATTTCTATAAGTAGTATTATTGTCTTGGTTTATTTCCAGACAAGGCGGAATTTGAGAAAAAGCTTTTTCAATTTCTGTTTCTGGTAAGAAATCTTGTTCTAAGTTTTTAAAAGCTACTAAAGAAGCAATAGATCTTAATTGAAAATTTATTTCTGGAGGAAGGCATATAAATATAGATGGGATTTGACTTAAAGCGTTGTATAAACCAGCTAATCTTGCTTCTTCTAATGCTTCTTTTATTTCTTCTTCATTTTGACTTTTTTTTACAGAGCTTTGAATTAAAGATTCGACATTTATAAGCTTATAGAAAAAAAATTCTTCTTTTAAAGAATCTGTAAAAATTTCGTCTGCTTTTTGACTGAATTGACTTTTTAAAACATTTTCTATATTTGTATTTAGTTTTTCAAGTTCTCTGGATAATGTTGCTAAAGTTGTTCCTAATACATCATTTGCCTGATTTAATGAGTTTATAATTTGGCCCAAAGAATTTATAGCTCCGGAATCTGTAACGGGCACTGTTAATTGTCCAGAGCTTTCTTTTATATTCCATCCTAAAAAAATAAAAATTAGTAAAACTAGTATTAAGTAAATAATTTTTGTTTTCATTAAAGTTTATTTTTGCTTAAAATTTCATTAATATAATTATAAATCAAAGCTTTTTTTAATGGATCTGATGTTTTTTGAAATTCTTCTATGCTTAAGGCTAATATATAATAATTTTTAATAAGTTCTTTGTGAAGAGGATATAAAACCTGTGGGACACTTATATTAACCAAATAATCAACTAAAGCAAATAAAAGATTTGAATTTATATTTGAATTTAGGTTTTGAAAATTAAATTTTTTAACAACTGTTTGTATTTCTTGGGTGTAATCATTAACTGTTTTGTTATTATCCACTTTTATTTTTGACAAAATTTCAGGCAAGTTTTCATTGATTTTTTCTGTAAAATCCAAAGGCAAGTCAATAGAAGAGTTAAAATTGGGTAAAATAAAATTTTGATTATGGGACTCTGAATTGTTAGAGTTTTGTGTTTTAACTAATTGAGAATTATTTATTTTGGAGATTATAAAATTTTTAAAATTTAAATTATTTAAGCTTAAATTTTTAAAAGCAGCAAAAAGGGAAAATCCTATAACAAATAAAAATGATGCTGTAAAAACTATTATAAAAATTATATTTGTTATTTTATTAAACATTTGAATAAGCCGGGAGGGGGAATCGAACCCCCAACCTTCTTGTTACGAGCAAGATGTTCTACCATTGAACTATCCCGGCATATCTTATTTTAATAAAAAATTAATTGTGGGCGAGAGAGGAATCGAACCTCTGACCTTCTCGGTGTAAACGAGACGCTCTGCCCCTGAGCTACTCGCCCCTAAATTTAATTTTATAATAAAATTTTGGTTTTTATAAAATTTTTCTGGTAAAATTTAAGTTCTTAAAGGGCCTATGGTGCAAAAGGCTAGCACGCAGCCTTCGCATGGCTGAAATCGGGGTTCAATTCCCCGTAGGTCCAAAATTAAATTTTAAAATATGGAAACAGTTTTAGTTATTTTAATTTTAATTTATTCTATTATCTTGCATGAAATAAGTCATGGTTATGTTGCTTATAAGCTTGGAGATCCGACTGCTAAATACGAAGGAAGATTGACACTAAATCCTGTTTCTCATATAGATCCCTTTGGTACTGTTTTGATTCCTTTTTTAACTTTTATTTTTTCTGGTTTTATTTTTGGTTGGGCAAAACCTGTTCCTTATAATCCAAATTTTTTAAAAGACGCTAAAAAAGATTCAATCCTAATTGCCATTGCAGGTCCATTGACTAATATATTAATTGCTATTCTTTTTTCTTTTTTTTATGCTTTATCTTTAAAACTCGGTTCATCAAGTTTATTTACAGAAGTTTTTGATTATGCTGTTAGAATAAATTTAGTTCTTGCTTTTTTTAATCTTTTACCCTTTCCTCCTCTTGATGGTTCAAAAATTATGCTTTATTTTTTGCCTATTGAGTTATATGCTTATTTAGAAACTTTAGGATTATTTTTAGTTTTTATTTTTATTCTGTTTTACTTTAGTTCTTTCTCAGTTTTTATTGAAAATTTAAAAAATCTACTTTTAAATTTTTGGAGATTTGGTTAAATATTTAAACTTCCTTTTGGTTCAGCAACTAGTCTTTCAAATTGTTTTTTCTCAATAACTTCTTTTTTGATTAAAACTTTAGCAACTTTCTCCAATTTATCTTTTTTTGCTTCAAGTACTTGAAGTGCTTTTTCTAAGGATTGATTTATTATATTTTTTATTTCTTCATCTATAAGTTCAGCTGTTTTTTCAGAATATTCCTTTTCTAAGAAAAGTTCTTTTTGTGTTTTAGTAAAAGAAACAGGACCTAATTTTTCAGACATTCCAAATTTTAAAATAAGTTGTTTTGCTAAATCAGTTGCTATTTCCAGATCATTGCTTGCTCCGGTTGTTATATCATTGAAAATTAATTTTTCTGATGCATAGCCGCCTAAAATAGAAGCCATCTCGTCTAAAAATTCTTTTTTAAAATAAAAGTTTCTTTCTTCAATTGGAGTTTTTAAAGTATATCCTCCTGCTCTTCCACGAGTAATAATTGATATTTTTTGAACAGGGCTCGTATGAGGAAGATAGTGTGAAACAATAGCATGCCCAGCTTCATGATAGGCTGCTATTTGTTTTTCTTTTTTTGAATAAGCCTTTGTTTTTCTTTCTGGCCCAAGTAAAACTTTTTCAATTGCCTCTAAAAGTTCTTCTTGTTCAATAAATAATTTATTTTTTCTGGCTGCTAAAATTGCAGCTTCATTGCATAAATTTGCTAAATCAGCTCCTGAAAATCCTGGAGTTCTTTCAGCAACTTGTTTTAGATTTAATTTGGCGATTTTTTTATCTTTTAAATGAATTTTTAATATTTCCTCTCTGGCTTTTATATCGGGTAAATCTAAAACAATTTTTCTGTCAAATCTTCCTGGTCGTAGCAAAGCAGGGTCCAAAACATCAGGTCTATTAGTTGCTCCAAGTATTATAACTTTTGTCCCTTTCTCAAACCCGTCCATTTCCACAAGAATTTGATTTAATGTTTGTTCTCTTTCTTCGTGTGCTCCAGCAATTCCCACTCCTCTTGCTTTTCCAATAGCATCCAGTTCATCAATAAATAAAATACAAGGTTGATTTTTTTTGGCTATGCTAAAAGCGTCTCTTACTCTGGCTGATCCTACTCCTACAAACATTTCTACAAATTCAGAACCAGAAATATAAAAAAATGGGACATTAGCCTCAGCACTGACTGCTCTAGCTAATAAAGTTTTTCCAGTTCCAGGTGGACCAACTAATAAAACTCCTTTTGGGATTTTTGCTCCTATTTTTATAAATTTTTCAGGATTTTTTAAAAATTCTACAATTTCCATTAATTCTTGTTTTGCTTCTTCAAGCCCTGCCACATCTTTAAAAGTAACTTTATCAGGGCTGTTTGGATTATAAACTTTTATTCCTGACTTAGAAAAAGTAAAAATTTGACTTGCGCCTTTTTGAGTTTGTCTGAAAATTTGCCAAAAAATCCAAAAGATTAAAATTAAAGGTAAAAGGTTAAAAATTATTTGTAAAATAAGATCACGAGAGCTTCCTGTTTCTTGTTTAATTTCAAGCGAAAGAAGAACAGAAGAGGCAATCCCATAATCTTTAAGTATTTTGGTTAAACTCTCATCGGGATCTTTTGTTGTTTTAAATATTTTATTATTTTTAGTTTCTCCTATAATATTCGATTTATTAATCAAGGTTATTTTAGTTATTTCTTTATTTTCAATCTTAGATAAAAATTCATAAAGACTAATATTTGTTTCTTTTGCTATATTATTATAACTGTATCCCCAAATCAAAAGTAGACTAATTAATGCCAGAGAGGACAAAATGAGCAAGTTTTTAGAATTATTTTTCATTTGCCAATTTTAAAATTAAACTTTTTTCTTTAGGCTTTAAATTTTCGATGATAAATTCATAAGTTTCTCCAATATTTAAGGATGATAAATTTTCAAAAACTAACCCTTGAATATTGTTTGTTTCAACAACTGCAAAAATTTCATTTTTTTCTTTAACAGTGCCTTTGAGTTTATCTCCTGTTTTAAAATTTTTAACAAAAGCTACCCAGGGATCAGGAGAAATATCTTTGAGGCTAAAGCTTACTTTATCTTGTTTAATTTGTATTAATTTTACTTTTAGAATATCGCCTATTTTAAAATTTTCTTCTAGATTTGTTTTCTCTTGTTGTATTTCTGAGATATGAATTAAACCGTCCATTGGTGGATCTTCGTTAAATCTTACAAATATTCCAAAAGGGCTTAATCCTACAACTTTAACGTCTAAAACCTCTCCTATCATTAATTGAGATAAGATTTTTTGGTATATTTCTTCCTTAGCAGCTTTTTCTGAAAGAATTAATTTATTAGTTTTTGCATCTGCTGAGACTATTCTACATTTTATTTTTTGACCAATAAAACTTTTTAGATGCTCATATATTAAATTTTTGTTGTTGTTTTCTATACGAGGATAATATTCAGGAGAAAGTTGTGAAACAGGTATAAAACCCGGAGTATTTTCAACTTCTACTAACCATCCTCCTCTGTTAGCATCTTTAATTTCAAGTTCCAAAATAGTTCCTTTTTGATAGTAATCTATTATTCTTTGCCATTTATCAATAGCACTTATTTCTTGTAAACTTATTTCATAATTTCCAAAACCATCATCTAGTCCTATTATTTTTACCCCTATGCTATCTCCAGGATTTAGTTTTTTTGCTAATTCTTTATCTTGAAGATAGAATGAACCATAAAGTCTTCCAATTCCATAAGGACTTATATCAACATAAAGCTCTCCTCTTTTTTTAGATATGACTTTTCCTTCAAGTATAGACCCTATTTCTAAAGCTTTAACTTTCAATCTTAAATTACTTTTTGTTTTTTGGTTTGTATTTATCATTTTTTAAATTTAAGGTTAAGTTAAAAATATTATATAATATTATTTTGAAAAGTTAAAAATTTAGCAATATTTAAAAATGGAAGTTAAAAAAGCAGAAAATTATTTTGAACTAATTTTGGATAATAATCTTTTTCTTCTTGATCCTTTAAGGATACCAAAGAATGATTGCCCTATAATTTTAACAGATTTTGAAAGAAAAACAAATAAAAATAAAATATTTAATTCTCCTGGTGAATATAGCGTTTTTGATGTTTATTTTTGGGGAGTGGAGAATAAAAATTCTATTGTTTATATTTTTGAAAGTCAAGAAGGAAATCTATTGTATTCATCTTTCCCTTTACAAGAAGAATGTTTAAAAAAAATTAGATTAATTAAAAAGGAATTTGATTGTCTTTTTTTTATTAATTTTTTTCAAGAAGATTTAATTAATCTTTTTAAGCCAAAAGTTGTTTTATCTGATAAAAGTATTAAAATTGTAAAATTTGAAAATCAAAAAGGAGATAAAATTAAAATTAATTTAAAAAAGGTCAATAATTTAATTTTTACTTTTGTTTAGAAAATCTTTAATTTTATAAAAATGAAAAAATTTATTTTTTCTTTATCTGTTATGGTGGTTTTGTATTTTATTTGGTGGTTTTCCGGAGGAACAATTTGGGGAGGTTATCTTTCAAATTCTCCTTATAACCAGACTGTTTTGTTTGTTAGAGAAAATTTTAATTTAGGATTAGCTACAATTTTTAAAGCTTTAAATAATTCTATTGGTAATTTTTAAGTTTTTTATTTTTAAAATTATTTATTTAAATTCAATTAATTTAAAATTTTTTGATTTTAAATGAAGGAAAAAATTTTAGTTCAAGAAATTTCACAAGAGTTAAGACAGTCTTACTTAGATTATGCTATGAGTGTAATTGTCTCTAGGGCTTTACCAGATGCAAGAGATGGTTTAAAACCTGTTCAAAGAAGAATTCTTTATGTAATGAAAGAACTTGGTCTTTGGCCAAGGGAGAAATTTACAAAATGCGCTAATATAGTTGGTAACACTATTGCAAGATATCATCCTCATGGAGATCAGGCTGTTTATGAATCTTTAGTTAGAATGGCTCAGGATTTTTCAATGAGATTGCCTCTTATAATTGGCCAAGGAAATTTTGGCTCTTTAGACGGCGATCCTCCTGCTGCTTATAGGTATACCGAAGCTAAGCTTTCTGAAGTTGCAGTTGATTTGCTTTATGAAATTGATAAAGAAACAGTTGATTTTAGACCAAACTATGATAATACAAAAAAAGAGCCTGTTGTTTTACCTGCAAAAATTCCTAACTTGATAGTTAATGGTTCTTTAGGAATAGCAGTTGGAATGGCAACTTCTATTCCTCCTCATAATGTTGTTGAAGTTATGTCAGCTGTAAAATTTTTAGTTAAAAATCCGCAAGCTTCTCTTTCAGAAATTCTTAAGATTATAAAAGGGCCAGATTTCCCCACTGGAGGAACAATTTTTATTGGGAAAAAACTAGAAGAAATTTATGA
>Ga0068705_10000954_pt1 | contig 14662 bp, 13 predicted proteins | sample YNPMSTMetaG_FD_65631 | JGI IMG/M metagenome (GOLD analysis project Ga0068705, IMG submission 65631) | Anoxygenic and chlorotrophic microbial mat microbial communities from Yellowstone National Park, USA - YNP MS-T MetaG | ecosystem: Environmental > Aquatic > Thermal springs > Hot (42-90C) >... | reverse complement strand
GACTCTTCACAAGACAGAGCGGCAAAATGGCCTTGGGTTCCGAGGATGCCCGCTCACCCGCAACCAGGCATACGGGCCGATGTCCCAGGCTGAGATTAAGGATCCGCAGCCAAGCGGGATGCCGTGAGAGATAGGGACTACCAACAACCTGGTAAAGCTGAATGAGCTGGGGCAATCGGGAAAAAAGGACATTGCCTTCGAGCAGCTCGATCTCTGGATTGGGATAGGTACGATGCCCTTCCACTGGATGACCCCATGACCGAAAAACAGTCGCCGCTCTCGCATACAAAGAGAGCCTGAACTCGCCGCCGTGGAACCTCTTGGGGTGAACAAACCTCCTCTAAAACACAACTCCGCACTCCCCTCGTCTCATCATTGAGAGGAGTCGCGGAGTCCGTACCGGGAGCTTCACCGTTTAAGGTACAGCCAAGAGGCCGTGCATTCAATCCGTCAGGTCGAAATCGAATGTCCCACCCGATTTACTCACACTGGCCTTGAGGCCCGATTGTTCCGGAGACTGGTATTTCATCGGAATCAGACTCTTGGGAGGAGGGCCTCCATGTTCGCCAGTTGCGGATTGTATGTCTCCTCCTCTTCTGCTGCCATTGGTCGTTCCTCGAATTTGGTGACGCTGACGAGGTATTCGCCCTCTGGCAAGCCAGTGCCCCATTGCGAAGTGATCTGGTAGGCCCCACTGGCATCGGTCCGGCCGGCGCCGCTGGCGTTTCCGTCAACCGCCCGGAACATAACGTTGGCACCATCCACGGGGGCACCTTTGTAGGTTATTTTCCCCCGCACCGGATAGAGTTTTGGACCAGAACTCTTGCTACAGCCAGCGAAGGTCCACAGGCCAACGAGGCCCATGACGAACATCAAAACAGCTAAACGGGTCTTCATGTGAAACATCCTCCCTAAAGCGATACAGATTCACCCTGCCGGTTAGATGAAAGTTCACGCCACCCAAGCGGCCACGTCAAATCGTCCAGCTTTCGTGTGGGCACAGCTATTATGTAACAGTCGTGCCAGCAATCAAGGGCTTGCCACCGATTCCCCGCCCGCCTTAGAGCCGAGGGCCCCCCAGACGCCGTAATAGCTCGGGCCGTAGTAGGTATTGCTGCTAACCTGACTAAGGTTACCCGTGTTGATGGTATCGGAGATGAACCGTACGGAACCATCGCCAAACAGGACATTGGCCCCGCCGGGGTGGCCGCTCCCCGGTGGGTAGAAACCATTCGTATAGGTTGTGCCACCACTGGGATCATCGCCGGCACAAGGTCCATTCGGCGGGATGATCGTATTGACGACCACAACAGGGGCATTTCCGCGGACCCAGCGTGATCCCCGTCGGTGCAGACCTTGAGTCGGCGCTATGAAATACTTACCATCAGTCACGGAGTATGCAGCAATAGGTGCCATGCTTCCGATGCCCGTAATTTGTGCAATTCCCAAACGGTGATCCATGGTTTTAGCAGTGGAAACCGTCATGGAAGCCCAGCCCTGGCGGAGAAACTCACTCATTGCCACTGTGTTGCTCAGTCCGTCCTCCACGTTCTGCGTACTGTACCAGATTTGATAGCCAAACATGCCACGGGTGTTGTTTGGATTGTTGCCATGTAGATTAATGTAGTCGTCCCCCTGTGAAAACCCGTAATTGAAAAATCGCTGGTCGGTACCATCGCGCTTTCCGGGATCCGACGGACATCGCAGGGAAGCGGGGGAGACATCCCAAACAACCCAACTGGCTGCCGTTCCCGGTCCAAAAGGAGGAATCCCCGCAGTGGGGTCACCGGCAGCAATTTTATCATAAAGGGCCTTCTGTTCCATGAAAGGAAGCAGACCCACAATACCGGAGAGAGCACCACGACCGCCTGTTCCGACATCAGGCAGCGGATATCCCATGCACGGGAACTTACTGTACGTGTCGTGGTACGTGTGCACAGCAATACCAAGCTGCTTAAGGTTGTTTGTGCACTGACTTCGTCTGGCGGCTTCTCGGGCAGCCTGCACGGCTGGCAATAGCAGCGCGATCAAGATGCCGATGATCGCGATCACAACCAGGAGTTCAACGAGTGTGAACCCTCGACGGTCTGAAACACGAAGACGACCGATCATAATTGAGCCTCCCACTGAAAGTAAGACATCAAAACGACAAAATCCGACGAGCACCTCCTTCGACACACCGTATATTCACGCCAAGTGCCTCGAGTGAGCGACTCGTGACCGACGACGTTTCTCGATCGGCTGACCGAGACTCTTTCTCCAACGAGTATTATCCAATCCCGCGAACGGTTGTCAACAATTTGGTACATAACCTTTTTGTGTTAGCATATAGTAGGCAATTCCTGGCCAGGTGAGAACTATAATTTTGCGCAAATCCGTTGCAGTTTTGCGCAGAATGTTGGTTTTCTTCTTTCCGCAGGTTAAAATTTTGGTAGCTCGATTGACGCGATCCTGCAAGATAAGTTTGTCCACCCTTTGAACGAGTAGCAACCTGATTCTGGTTGACAAAATTGTTGACGAGCTTCACCCGCTGAATATAAATTGAATGCAGTCGCGGTAAATCGGCTCGAAGCTGTTCCTTTTTCACCTATGCTCACCGTAGCGAGGTGGGTCATGATTGGGAGGCATCTCTTATGAACGCGCGGAGAAAAGCTTTCACGCTGGTCGAACTGTTAGTAGTGATCGCCATTATTGGGATCCTGATTGCGCTTTTGCTTCCGGCCGTACAGGCCGCCCGGGAAGCCGCCAAGCGAAGTCAATGTACAAATAATCTCAAGCAGCTTGGATTGGCTGTCCACAACTATCACGACACGTTTGGTTGTGTCCCTATGGCAACGGTGGCTTTCAACGGTCCGCACGGGGCTTCGGCATTCGTCCGCATCCTCCCGTTCATTGAACAGAAACCGCTTTATGACCAGCTCGCCGCCGTGGGGTTTGGGGAGCATAATAACTACTGGCTGGGATCGACAAACACTTACACGGTTCAGATTCGCGGCATATTGAATAACGTCAAGCTCCCCGTGTATCGCTGCCCGTCGTCGCCGATGCAGGAGACGCGTGCAGAAAGCGGTGCTGACATCATGGTGCCGAGTTACGTTCTGATTGCAGGGAGTGATGCTCATCCGTCAACGGACCGCACGGGTTGGCCGAATGGGAGTTACTGCTCGGGTGGTGGGGTTTTTCCGCCCGGCAATAAAGTTATTAACTTCGCCTCTGTGGTTGATGGGACAAGTAATACGATCGCCATCAGTGAGCAATCTGGCTGGATCAAAGGCTTTAAGAATGACTGGCGGTTCGCCTTTGCCACGAGCGGCCCGTGGATGGGTATGAAGAATCCACGGACGCCCAATGGTGATGGGACCTTTTCTAGCTCCGGAACACACGCGACGAACGCGGCGACCACGGACATGAGGTCATACGCGATCACAACGGTCCGTCAGGCACCTAACCCCAGTTATGGGACAAGCCTTCCTACTTGGGTGTGCCAGAATTGCTGTAACACACCTTTGACATCCGCCCATCCGGGTGGTGTCAATTCTCTCCTGGTTGACGGGACTGTGAGGTTTGTGTCGGATACGGTCGATCTTACGGTCTTGAAGGCCTATGCCGATCGTAACGACGAGCAGCCCGTCCCGCCTCTGTAATGCCCACGGCAAGGTATCGTGCGTATTGCCGTTTTGTTGTTTGAATGTCAGCAAGGAGCAATAGCCGATGAAACTTCTTGGCAATTTTTTGCTTTGTTTGGTGGTGGCCGTTGGGATAATGCCCCTAGTTGGATGCACTCGCAGTCAGGGGCCGAAACCGCTGGCCGTCTCTGGCACGGTGACTTTTCAGGGTGTGCCGGTCACGGAAGGTAAGGTGACTTTCGAAGACCCCAAGACGGGATACTCAGGCGCAGCCGATCTAAACGCGGAGGGCCAGTTCAGCGCGATGGTCCCGGCCGGGCACTATAAAGTGACTGTCACACCACCGATGGTCGAAGTGGGTGGGACGCCTGACACGCCGGGTGAGATGACGTTCAAGGATGTGCCAAATATTCCGCGGAAGTACTGGACCGCCAATACCTCGCCGCTGGAATGTGAAGTCAGTCAGGCTGGGCAAAAGGTGTCTTTCGATCTGACTCCGTGAGACGGGCTTGGCGCTGCCGCCCCGGGGTGTTTACCAGGCCGACTTTTCCGCAAAATCTGTCCTTTTTATCTCGCGTTTCCCCCCCAGTTGAATCAAAGCCGGGGTTTTTGTTTGCGCCCAGCAGAAAAACTGCAACCTATATTTCTACGGAATGAAAAGAGAATCCCCTTAATCGCAGCACCGCAGGACAGACGTGGGCAGTTCCATACCTGTTGATTGACGTCTTGCCGAGAAACGACTGCGATCCTTCCAGTTGGTATGCCATTGGTCAATTGTTTCGTTTGTGTTTGACACGTTGCGTCCTGGGGAAGGTTATGATGACACCAATAGCCATGACGACATCCTCGCTAGAGATTGTGGAGCGTGCCGCGCGGCGAATTCAAGAGATCTCAACGCTGCCACAAGTTGCCATTAACGTGATGCGTGTGGTTGAAGACCCGCAGTCAAGCGCCGCCGACCTCAAGGAGGTGATGGAAATCGATGCGGCATTAAGTGCGCGGGTCATTCGCTTTGTGAACTCGTCGGCCTACGGAGTCCGTCACAAGATCACCAACTTGCAGCAGGCTATTGCCTATCTGGGATTGAAACAGATCCGCAATCTGGCAGTGACGGCGACAGTGGCTGATCTCTTCCGCAAGACTGAGACTATTGGTCGCTACCGGCGGACAGACTTGTGGAAACACCTGGTCAGCAGTGGCCTGTGTGCTCGAATGCTGGCCATGAGATTGCGACTTCATAATTTCGAGGATATGTTTCTCGCCGGGCTGTTGCACGACATTGGGATCATCCTGATTGACCAGCATTTTCATGAGTCATTTGTTCAGGTGATGGAATGCCTCAAGGAAGGCACGACACTTGTGGAAACGGAGCGGGCGATCCTCGGTTTTGCCCATACGGAGCTGGGAGAGGCCGTGGGGCAGCAATGGGGATTTCCCGAATCAGCGCTTGCAGCCATTCGTTACCATCATCAGACGGCCGGATATCGGGGGCAGCATTTGGTCCTCGTGCGCTGCGTCGAAGTGGCTCACGTGATTTGCACGCTGAAAGGTATGGCTTCAGTGGGCATAAACCTTTTGCGTTTCAATCCCGAATCGTTAAGCGGGCTGGGCTTGACCGCCAGCGATGTGAAGGTCCTGGCCGATGATTTGGACCGTGAAATGGCTGAGCAAATGTCGCTGTTTCAAATCTGACGGTCAGGCCGGCAGGTGTTTGGAACTGGCCATTTGAGAAGGCGTCGTTGTATGGAATTTGCACCCAAAAATTTGAAGGAACTGTTGGCGGCAGTTGGTGGAAACACAACTGGTCCCTCTGCCGGCGGCCCACTGACCAGCCAATTTCAACAGATCAATTTTTTGGGGTGGTTTACAATTGATGAGGCAACGCAAACCGCGTCTCCATCACACGGCTTGATGCAGCACATCACGCCAGCTCAGCTTGAGGCTTTGGCTCGTGACATCCTCGCACAACTGGCACAATCCAGGGCGACAGTTTGCTCAATTGCTCTTCCCGAGGGTGAGTGTTGGGCCTTCGCCAGTCGGTTTGCCAGTCCCTTCGCTGCTATCGTTGCCTGTCTCAAACAGAGTACACCTGGCGAACCTCGCCCTACTGACGAGTTTGACATTCTCCGCTGGATGACCCTTCTCCTGGGCACAGGGTTGATCCGCCTCGAGGAGGAACATCGGGAACTCATCACCCGAGTGGAACATCGTCACGCCGAACAGGAGGTGCTCCGCCACGCGCAAATCGAGTCACTCGAAGAGACCGTCCTGGAACGACAAGAGAGAATTCAGCAGCAACAACTTCGAAAGGTCCTGGAAGAAAAATACCGCGCATCAGAGGAAGCCAATCGGGCGAAGACCGAGTTTCTTTCGAATATCAGCCACGAGCTGCGCACGCCGCTAACGGCGATCCTCGGATACGTCGATCTGGCCGACGAGGCTGATGATCCTAATCTCATTCGAGAATATCTGAGCACGATTCGTCGCAACAGTACCAACTTGCTAAGAATTGTCAATGACATCCTGGAGCTATCGGCTGCGGAAGCGGGGCGACTGGAAGCAAGGATCACGCCTTTCGACCCCTGTCAGGTGGCCCGTGAAGCCATCGAACTGATCACCCCGGAGGTAGAACGGCGGAACCTTAAGATCAATCTTGAGTGTTTCTATCCGATCCCCAGCCTGATTCACTCCGATCCTGTCCGCATTCGTCAAATTCTACTTCACCTTCTCAGTAATGCTGTGAAGTTTACGGAACACGGCGAGGTCCGCATCGAGGTCCGCTGGGTTCAGGTCAATGGCGATCGCTCGGAGATTCAATATACCGTCGTGGACACAGGTATCGGTTTTTCCTGCGACACGCTGCGGCAATTGTTCGAGCCATTCCGTCAGGGAGATAATTCACCGCATCGTCGGTTTGGCGGAAATGGGATTGGGCTTTCCATTGTGCGGCGACTGGTCGAGCTTCTTGGTGGACGACTGGAAGCGACAAGCACTCCGGGACAGGGCAGTCGATTCACAGTGGCCTTTGAGGCATGTTTGTTACCGGGAATCACCCAGCGAACACACCATGGGAATGGCTCGAATGGAGAACGAGAGACGGCATCTTCGGAGCACAATCCTAGCGCTAACCCTGTGGCGCGGCTTCACGGGCGAGTACTCCTGGTCGAAGATGGAGAGGATAATCGTCGGCTGATCACGCGGATTCTGGAACGATCGGGGCTGGAAGTGACGTCCGTCGAAAATGGTCTGCAGGGGTGGCAGGAAGCGATTGCCTCAGCAGCCGCCGGAAGACCCTACGATATCATCCTTATGGACATGCAAATGCCGGTCATGGACGGCTACCAGGCCACAGAGCGATTGCGTGCCGAGGGGTGGGATCGCCCCATCATTGCCCTGACAGCCCATGCCATGCCGGAAGACCGCAACAGATGCCTGCAGGCCGGATGCGACGAATATCTGGCGAAGCCGATCCGTCGGGAACAGCTTCTGGACACTCTGCGCCGATTTCTGCCCGATGTCTCGTGTTCAGCGCGGGAAGTCGAATCCGAGTCGCCATCCTGAGTGGAATCTCGAAGATCAAACGTCGAGATTCTGAACCTCGAGCGCGTGCTTCTCGATGAACTCACGTCTCGGCAAGACCTTTTCTCCCATCAGGACGCGGAACATTTCATCGGCTGCCCCGGCGTCCTCCATGGTGACCTGGATCAAGGTCCGGTTAGCGGGATCGAGCGTCGTCTCGCGGAGTTCCTCGGCATTCATTTCACCGAGTCCTTTGAACCGGGTGATTTGCAGGCCCTTTTCGCCTGCGGAACGAAGGGCAGCCAGCAGTCCGCGGAGGTCTTCCAGACCCTGGACAGATTCCCCACGGCGAAGGATATACCGCGGCTTTTCTTCACCCGTGCGTTCGATGGGGAAGAGAGCATCGATCTCGAAACCCAAATCGCGCAATATCGGCAGGTGACTGTTGATTGTCCGCACCTCGTGAAGTTCCACGATGTGCAGGCGACGGGTTGGCTGCTCTTCTCCCTCGGCCTCGCCCTCGCCGTTACGCTCATCCTCGACCATCAAGGTTTCGCCTCTTTCCATTTCTTCCTTTTCAAGGAAGTCGTCCAGTTCCTTGCGGCTCGTGAACCAGTATTCATTTTGATCGAGGAAGACATGGTAGACGGGCAGGCGGCCAGTGACCGGATCGCGTCGTGCCGCGTGTTCACGCAATCCAATGCCTCGCTTTTCCAGAGCCAGGACAGCACTTTCGATTGCCGCCAATGTACGACAAAGCTGTTTCAGCTCGTCCCCCGTAATCACACGACCGTCACCAGGCTCGAAGGCCGCATCGGCCAGGCCGGCTTCGAGAAGCTGATTCTTCATTTCCTCCTCGGTTTGGACATAGTACACATCCTTTTTCCGACGAACGCGGAACAGCGGCGGTTGGGCGATGTAAACCATGCCGGCTTTGATGAGGTCGTACATCTGGCGATAGAAAAAGGTCAACAGCAGGGTGCGGATGTGGGAACCATCCACGTCGGCATCGGTCATGATGACGATTTTTCCGTACCGCCGCTTGCTCAGATCGATTTCGTCCCCGACGCCGGCACCAATGGCCGAAATGATGCTCCGGATCTCTTCGCTGGCCAGGACTTTGTCCTCGCGGGCTTTGTAGGCGTTGATGATTTTACCCCGTAACGGCAAAATGGCCTGGAACTCACGGATCCGCCCTCCCTCGGCGCTACCACCGGCCGAGTCGCCCTCCACCAGGTACAACTCGCAACGATCCACTTCACGGCTTGTGCAATCACGGAGCTTACCGGGCAAACCGCCGCCACTCAAAGCATTTTTTCGCTCGCGGACAAGCAATCGCGCCTTTCGCGCACTCTCGCGGGCCTCGGCAGCAAGGAGGGCCTTTTGAATGATGGCGCGGGCCGTCTTCGGATTCTCCTCCAGATACTTCGAAAGGAATTCACCGACGGCCGAGGCCACCAGACCTTCCACTTCGCTGTTGCCCAGCTTCGTCTTGGTTTGACCCTCGAATTGAGGATGCGGAACACGCACGGCCAAAACGCCTGTCAACCCCTCGCGAAAATCATCCCCCGTCGGCACGAGATCTTTGAACATGTTGTTGTCGCGTCCGTACTGGTTGAATGTTCGCGTCAAGGCCGCCCGGAAACCCGAAACATGTGTTCCCCCTTCCGTCGTGCAGATGTTATTGACGTAGGAATGAAAATTCTCCGTATATTCCGACGAGTATTGAAGGGCCAGCTCGATCGTGACGCCTTCCATCTCGGCATTCAGGTAGAGGACTTCGGGATGGATAGCCTCACTGGCCCGATTGAGATACTCGACGAATTCAACAATTCCCCTCTCATAACAAAATGTCTCGTTTTCATTTGTCCGTAAATCACGGAGATGGATCTTCACACCTTTGTTGAGAAAGGCTAACTCCTGGACTCGTCGGTGGATGACGTTGTAATTCAGATCGGTGTTTGGGAAGATGAGCGGGTCAGGTTTGAACGTGGTTTTGGTGCCCGTACGATGGGTGTTCCCCATTCTGCGGACTGGCCCGAGTGGTTTTCCCCGTTCGTATTCTTGTCGCCAAACCGCCCCGCCGCGATACACTTCGACCACACACCATTCGGAAAGGAAGTTGACAACGGTGACCCCAACGCCGTGCAATCCGCCAGACGTATAATAAGCTCCCTTGCCGAATTTTCCGCCGAACTTCAGCAGGGTCATCACACCCTCGAGTGTCGAAATCCCGAGAGTGGGATGAACGTCAACAGGAATCCCCCGTCCGTTGTCTTCCACGGTCACCGAGCCATCACCGTTGATTGTGACCCAGATCTGGGTGGCAAAACCGGCCATGGCCTCGTCAATCGAGTTATCGAGCACTTCAAAGACGAGGTGATGGAGACCGCGCGAACCCGTATCCCCAATGTACATACTGGGGCGCTTCCGCACGTGCTCCTGATCACTGAGATGTTCGAGCTTATCTGCCGTGTACTCCTGTTGACCTTGAATGGCACGGAGATTGATCTCCTCTTCAGTGGCGCCAGCATTATCGGCCGGCGAACTGACCTGCCCCGCCTGTACTGCTTGCTCGTTGGAGTGATTCGCACCTTCTAAACGTTCGTCATTCATTGGTAACACTCGATGACTCTTTCCATTCGGTCCTTCAATGCCAGGGTTTGGGCAATACCCCTGATCGATCCTCCGTTATTTCACTGGCCCAACGCGGAATTTGATGTCTTTTATTCGCCGTTCGGGCCATCGCTCATTGAGCTTTTGCAGAATCTCGGCTTTACGAAATGTCAACTCTTGTCCAGCGACGGGATGGGCCACCACAACTTCCAGTCGTGCCCGATACACCCGTAAAGGACGCGATACATCAGCCAGTGCGCCGCCCACAATTTCTCGCCATACCAGCTCAAGCTCACGTGTCGCTTCGGGCCGGGCCACACCTGTGCGGGCCAAGAGATCAGCAACGACTTGACTGATATGAAATGGCTCTCGCGACACGACCTCGCTCCTTTCCCAGGACATATCCCTCAACAATCGCGCCAGGCAACGTTAAGAGGAAATCAGCGGCATCACGATGTAGGCGTAACCGTCCGTCGTCTCGGCCAATACGGGGCTCTCCGGCTGCCAGACCTTCCATGTGAACGTCGCATCGTCATCAAGGACCTTCAGAAACTCGAGCATGAAACGCGGATCCAACCGCAACGTCATGTCCTCTCCCTCGTAACTGATTGGGAGCTCCACCCGGGACTCGCCATAATCCGAGCCGCGCGTTGCCAGGACGAGTTTTCCGCTGGTAAAGGTCGTCCAAACACCGGGATGTTTCGCGTCAACAACAATCGCTGCCTGTCGCATCGCCGCGGCAAACTCTCCCACACGAAGATCCACCCGAATCCTCTCGGGATCTTTGGGGAAGACATCTCGCCACTTGGGGAAACGGGCATCCACCAGCCTCGCATAAAACGTAGAAGTCCCCATCATGACAAAAATCTTTCCCTCTTCCACGGCAAGCTTGATCTCTTCGTCGCCATCCCCGATGATTCGCTGAATGAGCTGCACTGCCCGAGCCGGAATAATCACATGTTCTTTGGGGACATGATCGCCGACCTGGGTTGCCGGTCCCTCCTGCCTTGCCAAACGGCGACCGTCCGTCGCGACAGCAATGGCGGAATTCTCCGCCAGCTCCAGATAGACTCCACCCAGGTTAAATCGGGTGGCATCAACCTCCACCGCGAACTCAGTCCGAACCAGCATTTCCCGCAGCGTCCGCGCCGAAAACGAATGATAGGCCTTCCCTTCAAATGCCGGTATAACGGGATATTCCGTCGCATCCGCCGTCGGGAATTGAAATTCACAGCGGGAACCAAACAACAGGACCTTCTGGCCGTCACTCTCCAAACGAATTTGCTCTTCTCCGATCTCGCGGAGCACCGATGACGTCAAACGATACGGAAGCAACGTCTTTCCTGGCACCTCGACGTCCAGGTCCGGAACTTCAAGGCGAACCCCAACCTCCAGATCGGTCGCCATAATCGTCCCGGAATGGTCGTCACATTCAAGAAGCAGGCTTTCCAGGATCGGGCGGGGGGAACGAGAAGGGCAAATCGTCCCTGCCAACTGAACAACATGGGCCAGTTTTTCCCGATGAGCGACGACCTTCATGGATGCCTCGGCTCCAAAGAATGTATTCCCAAATGTGACTTCGTGCCTCGCAGATTCCGCAAACCGTATTATCCCACAAAACGACGGGCGGATGCAGCCGCCCCCCTAAAAAAGCGGGATATCAAACTATCGGTATTGAGGGACTAAAGGGGTGGAGAAGCCGTCTTTAGGGTTAACCATAATAACTCGCAAGTGGTTTTGATTGGATAATATACGCAATTTTGGAAGTATATACCGCCACTGTCCCTGCTTTGTTCCGAGTTCCAAACTCAGATAAGGAACCGACGCCAACAGATCAATCGCGAATTCGATAACCGATCCCACGCACCGTCTCGATCATCTGCCCGGCGGGGCCAAGTTTCCGCCGCAACGCCGCAATGTGAACATCGACGGCACGGTCTGTGGTCACAAAGGGTTCGCCATGGACGGACTCGGCGATTTCACTCCGGGAGAGAACCCGTCCAGGGCGGGACGCGAGAACGTCAAGAATGGCGAACTCGGTGGGCGTCAGAGGAATTGTTTGACCTTGAGAACGAACTTCATGCCGGGATCGATCGACCGTCAGCGATCCAATGGTGTAGCATTCTTCCTCCGCGGCGGGCGCCGATCGGCGGAGCACGGCACGAATGCGGGCGATCAATAGTCGCGGGCTAAAAGGTTTGGGAATGTAATCATCGGCCCCGATTTCCAAACCAGCGACAATATCACCCTCTTCGCTTTTGGCGGTCAGCATAATAACAGGGATGTCCTGGGTTTTGGATTGACCTTTGAGACGGCGGCACAAGGTCATGCCATCCATTCCTGGCAACATAAGGTCAAGAATGACCAGGTCCACTGGTTGATCTTCTAGGAGTCTGAGGGCCGTTTCGGCAGAAAGGGCAGAAAGCACCACAAACCCTTCCTTGCCGAGATTATAACCGACCAGCTCCTGAATCTGCGGATCGTCCTCCACGACCAGGATACGTGGTGCACTCATACTCGGCCTCATTGACTATGACTGTCGAATTGCCGATCACAAACGAACGATCGCAATCGCTCGGTCCTGCTGGGCCAATCAGGATTCCAATTCAAAGACAGCATCGATCTCCACGGCGGCGCCCAGCGGCAAGGTCGCTGTCCCGAATGCTGTGCGAACGCCGATCCCATTTTCTGGACCAAACACGTCGGCGAAAAGCTGGCTGCAACCATTGATGACCGCTGGCTGGCTGTGAAACCCTTGCGCGGACTGGACCAGCCCGGTTACCTTGATCACGCGACGAATTCGGTCCAAGCTTCCCAGTTTTGCTCGCAGCGATGCGAGGATCGCCAAACCAGCCCAAATAGCGGCTTGCTGACCATCTTCTTCGGTCAGATCACTGCCAACTGTCCCTCGAATCAATTGCCCCGATGAATCGACCGGTAAATGTCCCGACGTATAGACCAGTTTCTCGGAAATCACAACTGGTCGATACAGGCCCTTCGGTTCAGCCGGAGAGGGCAGCGAAAGACCTTTCCGCTCCAGCCAAATCGCAAGGCGTTGCTCATTCGTCAACGATTCCACGGACTGCTCCTTGATTCATCAGCGTCAACCTTGCAGCACATTAGCATTCGCATAATGGAATCCTATTTGTACAGCGTCTGCAATCTATTCTATGAGTTTCGTGACAGGTTGTTCGACGATTCCCTGGGCGCCGGCACTCTTGAGCTTCGGAATAATATGACGGACAACTGATTCATCGCACACAGTGATCACGGCGACCCAGTCAGGGTCAGAGAGGTCGGCCACTGTCGGTTTTTGTAGCGCCGGCAAAACGGCGATGACGTCCCCCAACTTTTTCCGTGGCACATTCATCATCAGGCTGACCTTTCCTTCGGCGGCCATCGCGCCACGAAGCATCAGGACGATATCCGCGATTTTTTGTCGCTTCCATGGATCCTGATAAGACTGCCGATTGGCAATGAATCGCGGAGTACTGGTCAGGACTTCATCGACGATTCGCAGATTGTTTGCGCGGAGCGAACTCCCTGTCTCTGTCACTTCTACGATGGCATCAGCAAGGCGGGGCGGTTTAACCTCGGTGGCACCCCAGCTGAATTCGACTTTGGCCTTGACGCCGTGCCTTTCGAGATACCGCTGGGTAATCCCTACGGCTTCCGTGGCGATCCGTTTTCCCTCGAGGTCCTTCACCGATTGGACGGGGGAATTCTCCGGAACACAGAGGACCCACCGCACGGGTCGGCGGCTCACTTTGGAAAAAACTAACTCGGCAACCTCGACCACATCTGCGTTTGTCTCGACAATCCAGTCATAGCCCGTCAGACCCGCATCCAGGACACCATCCTGAACATAGCGGGCCATTTCCTGGGCGCGAATCAAGACGCACTCGATCTCATCATCGTCGATTGTAGGGTAATAGCTTCGATTACCATAGGTGATCTTATAACCGGCGCGGCGGAACAGATCGGCCGTCGCCTCTTGAAGGCTCCCCGCTGGCAAACCAAGACGCAAGACATGCTCTGACATTCCGAATCTGACCTCTCAAGCACAGAAACAGGTTAAAGACATTTTCCGGTTTAAAACAAGCTCCGTCGCTTGATTACGAGAAATGAATGGACTCGTTCATCGTTTTTTTCCGTACACTTTCTCAGGGTCAAAGACAGGCTCGCCGACTGGTTTGAGACCATCAGGCGTGAGGCGTCGATAGAAGCATGAGCGATACCCCGTGTGGCAAGCAGCCCCGCCAATCTGTTCGACCTTAAGCAGAATGGCATCGGCGTCACAATCCACGTAGATTTCCTTGACAATCTGATAATGGCCGCTCTCCTCCCCTTTCCTCCAAAGGCGGTTTCGACTCCGGCTAAAGTACACGGCACGACCGGAGGCCAGGGTCTCGGCAAAGCTCTCCTCGTTCATATACGCGAGCATGAGGACCTCACCCGTCGCAAAATCCTGGGCAATGGCAGGTAGGATCCCACCCCCGCGAGAGAAATCCGGGCCCCGCAAAACTGTGTTTTCATCTTTTGATTGACCAGATTGGGACATCGCAACCGTTCCTTTGTTGGACAGGCACAGAACTTCTTTCTTGTGTTGCAAGTTGGCTCTTTTATGACAATCTTTTCTCTCAAAATACCGGTCCCTTTGTTCCCAGCTTGAAACCTTCTATTTTATCCAACACAGAGCGAAATCCCACGGGGAAGACGACGTGGCCCTCAGGAGGCCCCTTTGCTGAAACCCGTCCGTCGGGTCCGGCACTCGGAGGGACCTGCTTGTCAACTCCGCCGAATAACGTTTGACAATCCATCATGCCTCGGCGGGCATGACACGCATGCCCCTCCGAAAGGGCATGATAAACATGTCCCCCCGAATCTCCTTTCGGAGGGAC
>Ga0068705_10000948_pt1 | contig 14705 bp, 9 predicted proteins | sample YNPMSTMetaG_FD_65631 | JGI IMG/M metagenome (GOLD analysis project Ga0068705, IMG submission 65631) | Anoxygenic and chlorotrophic microbial mat microbial communities from Yellowstone National Park, USA - YNP MS-T MetaG | ecosystem: Environmental > Aquatic > Thermal springs > Hot (42-90C) >... | reverse complement strand
AGTTCCGGAATCGAGAAAGAGTACGTGGTGGAGACGAAGAAGGATATCCCCCTCGAGTTTCTGGAAGAGTACAAGAAGGGGATCTACGTGGAAGGGGAGATCTACAAACTGCATTCCTATGAAGTAAAGGGTCCTCGGATGGTCCATATCATCCTGATAGAAGGAAAGAACCGCGAAATCCGCAAGGTCTTCGGATCCCGGGGGCTGTATCCCAAGAGGGTGCATCGGATCCGCATCGGATCTGTCCTTTTGAAAGGGTTGGAGGCTGGCAAGTTTCGCTTCCTTACCGAGCGGGAGGTGGCTTCCTTCAAACGTCAGCATAGTGGGGTGTCCTCATGGTAGTTGCCATCGATGGTCCGGCAGGGGTGGGAAAGAGTACCATCGCTAGCTGTGTGGCCAACCGATTGGGGTTCCTGTACGTAAACTCAGGGAACTTCTATCGCGCCATTACGTGGAAGGCGCTGGAGCAGGGGATTTTGCCCCAGCAGGAACAAGAGGCCATCGAGGTCGCCCTCCATACGGAGTTCGACCTGGTGAATGGGGTACTTTTGGTGGACGGGGTAAACCGTGAGGCAGAACTCCATTCCGATCGAGTGGATCAGTACGTAGCGCCCTTTTCCAGCATCCTTCCCATTCGGCAACGGGTGAACGAGTGCCTTAGAAAACTGGCCCAAGACCGGGACCTTGTGGTGGAGGGCAGGGATATCGGCACAGTGGTTTTTCCCCAGGCAGAGGTGAAGGTATACCTGGATGCCAGTGTGGAGACCCGGGCAAAACGAAGACTTGGACAGGGAACCAGCGATTTATCCTACGAGGAGCTGGTGCAGAGTATCGCTACACGGGATGCCCTGGACAGGCAGAAGAAAGAGGGCGCTCTTCGGATTGCCGAGGACGCTTTCTATATCGATACATCGGACTTGACGATAGAACAAGTTTGTGAGAAAGTAGTGGCAATCATTTCACGTACGCGGAACATCAGCAGGAGTAATATGGAAGTCATGATCGAACAGGAACACAGAACAACCGAATCCCCCACACCCAACAGTATTCAGGAAGAACTTCAAGAGTACTACCTGAAGAATCTCGACGAGCTGGAAGAGGGGCGGCTCGTGGATGGAAAGGTAGTTGAGATAGGGCCCGAACATGTTTTTCTTGACGTTGGGTACAAATCCGAAGGGAAGGTGAGCCTTTCGGAGTTTAAAACTCCTCCAAAAATTGGAGATGTGGTCCAAGTAGTTCTACTTAAAAAGGAAAATCGGGCCGGGGAAGTAATTGTTTCCAAACAACGGGCAGATGAAAAACTTTTCTGGAAATCCCTTCGAAACGCTTTTCAAGAAAAACTTCCCGTAGAGGGAAAGATCACCAAGGCTATCAAGGGCGGTTTCGAGGTAGATCTAGGCTATGGAGTTGTGGGGTTCAATCCCATCTCCAAGATCGATGTGCAGAGGGTGGAAAATCCAGAAGAATACGTCGGATTGGAATCGAAGTTCCTCATCGAACGGCTCTATAACGAGAACAGGGTAAACATCGTCCTTTCCCGCCGAGCATGGATGGAGATGGATATTGCCCGGCGCAAGGCAGAGTTTTTCGAGAAAACCCAGATCGGAGACGAGGTAGAGGGAGTAGTAAAAAGCTTCACCTCCTTCGGTGCCTTCATCGATCTAGGAGGATTCGATGGGCTTCTCCATATCAATGACATGAGCTGGGGGCATGTAACTCGCCCTAAGGACTACGTGAAGAAGGGGCAAACGATTCGCCTCAAGGTAGTGCGACTGGACAAGGAAAACCAGAAGATCAACCTTTCCCTCAAGCATTTTACCGAGGACCCATGGGTTCATTTCGAAGAGAAGTACCATGTGGGGGATATCGTGAAAGGGAAGGTCACGAAACTGGCCGATTTTGGAGCCTTCATCGAACTGGAGGAAGGAATCGAGGGCCTGGCCCACATCTCAGAGTTCTCCTGGGTGAAGCGGATCAAACACCCGAAGGAAGTCCTGAAGGTGGGCGACGAAGTGGAAACCATGATCCTAGGGTACGATATTCACGAAGGCCGTATTTCCCTCGGCCTGAAACAGGTGTACCCCAATCCGTGGGATACGATTCATGAACGGTTCCCTGTGGGTATGCGGATCAAACGACCCATCCGCAAGATCACCAATGCGGGGGCCTTCATCGAATTGGAGGAAGGGATCGACGGCTTCCTCCATGTGGATGACCTTTCATGGACTAAAAAGATCAAAAACCCGGCTTCCGTCTTGAAGGAAGGGGAAGAGATCGAAGTGATGGTTCTGGAAGTGAATCCGGAAGAGCGGAACATTCGTCTAGGGGTAAAGCAACTTTCCGAGGATCCATGGATGTCCTTGAAGAAAGCCTACCCGGAAAAGAGTGTGATCGAAGGGGTGATCACTAACATCACCGATTTTGGGGTGTTCGTGAAAGTACAGGGAGACATCGAGGGGTTGGTGAACAAGATGAATGTTCCCACCGCACCGGGCGAAACTCCGGAAGAAGCGCTGAAAAAATTCAATGTGGGAGATCCGGTGAAGGCAGTAGTGCTGGAGATCAACCCACATAAACATCGACTATCCCTGTCGCTGAAAGAGTACGTAAAGAAGCAGCAGCGGGAAGAATTGAAAAAATATATTCACGAAGAGGAAACGGAAGCCTATACCCTGGGGGATTTCTTGAAGGAAAAGAACACCGATTGAACGGCTTCTTGGATAGGCGATGTTGAAGAATTCGATCGACCCCAAGAAATTCGAGACCTTCATCGAGATCAATAGACGGATCAATTCGGACTATTCTGATGTGCATGCCCTTCTGACGGATATCCTAGACTCAGCCACTCGATTGGTGGATGGGGAGGCTTCCTCCCTCCTGTTGCTGGACAAAGAGAGCAACAAACTCTTTTTCGAAATCGCCCTGGGTCCCAAGGGACCTGAAGTGAAAAAGTTTTCCCTGAATCTGGGAGAAGGGATCGCGGGCTGGGTGGCGGAACATAAAACCTCCCTCATCGTGAACGATGTGGGGGAGGATTCCCGGTTCTTTGCCGATGTAAGCAAGAAGATCGGTTTTCCTACCACCTCCATCCTGGCCACACCGATGCATGTGAAGGGAGAATGCGTGGGAGTGATCGAAATCATCAATAAAAAGAACGGCAAACCCTTCAATCAGGAAGATCTGGAGTGGCTGGAGATTTTCAGCACCCAGGCCTCCCTCACCCTGCAAAATGCCAGGAATTACCAGAAAGTTCGGGACGAGGTGGACCTGCTTCGGGACAAAGTCAACACCGAAACGGGATACCATACCTTCATCGGGGAAAGCCGGGTAATCCGGGAAAAACTGGAACTGATAAAACGAATCGCTCCCACAGACTCATCGGTTCTCATATTAGGGGAGAGTGGAGTAGGGAAGGAGCTCTTCGCGGAACAGATCCATCTACACAGTTCCCGTAGACACCGTCCGTTGATTCGGGTGAACTGCGCAGCCCTACCGGAACACCTACTGGAGAGCGAACTGTTCGGTCATGTGAAGGGGGCCTTCACCGATGCCTCCCAGGAACGGAGGGGACGGTTCGAGCTGGCCGATGGAGGAACAATCTTTCTCGATGAAATCGGCGACCTTCCCCTTTCGATTCAGGCAAAACTTCTCAGGGTGCTCCAGTCCAAGACCTTCGAGAAGGTGGGGAGTTCCGAAACGATCTCCGTGGATGTCCGCATCATCGCGGCCACCAATAGGGATATCGAAGCGGCTGTTGAAAAGGGAATCTTCCGAAAAGACCTGTACTACCGGCTGAACGTGTTGCCTCTCTACATCCCGCCGTTAAGACAACGCACGGAGGATATCGTGGCTCTGGCCAACTTCTTTCTGAAGAAGTTCAACCGGGAAACGAAAAAACAGATCCGAGGATTTTCAGATCAGGCGATGGAAACCCTCCTCTCCTACACATGGCCCGGAAACGTACGGGAACTGGAGAATACCATCGAACGGGCGGTGGTCATTTCCAAAGACGAGTTCATCACTCCGCAGGATCTTCTCCTTCCCCTGGAAAACAGGGAGAGCTTGGAGACCTATTCGGGAAAGCCCTTCAAGGAGGCTCTCCTGGCTTTCAAGAAAAGTTTCATTACCCATGCGTTGCAGCGACACAACTGGAATCAAACGGAAGTGGCGAAGGTTTTGGGAATCCAGCGGACATACCTTTCCAAACTGATTAGAGATCTCGAAATTACCAGATAGAGAAGGAGCGGAACATGGAACAAACAGGACTTTCACAGGAAAACGTGCAACTGATCGATCGAATCGCCGATGTTATCCACAGGCATCGAAAAGTCTTCTGGGGGACATTAGTTGGCATCCTGGTGGTATTGATCGGTGTACTGGTGTATGTGGAACTACAAAAGAAGAATCTCGAAGAGTCTACCCGCCGAATCGAGGATGTACTGAAAAAGGTGTCCCAGTATCATCAGGCTAGGGACGCAGAAAAAGAAAAAATGGAGAAAGAAATCCTCAATGAACTGGATGCCATTCTATCTGCCTATCCCTCCTATTACGCGGGGGTCAGGGCTCTCCATGTGAAGGCAGACCTCCTGTACGAAAAGAAAGAGTACAAATCCGCTGCCGAACTCTGGGAGTCATTGGCGAAAAAGTATCCCAAGAGTCATCTGGCACCCATCTCCTTGATGCGGGTAGCGGTATGCAAAGAAGAGTTGGGAGATTTGGATGGAGCGCTGGGAGCCCTCAAAGAAGTGGATTCCAAGTACGGCAAATCCTTCCCCGAAACTCCCCACATTCTCTTTTCCATGGGACGAATCTACGAAGCCAAGGAAGCTTACTCAGAGGCAGCCAACTCTTACAATAGACTCATCGATGAATACCCGCAAAGTAGCTGGACAAAACTGGCTCGAAACCGCTTGATTTATTTCAAAGTTTCCAATCTTGCGGTAAAATCATAGCCAGATTCTAATAATTCAAGGGGGTGTCCTATGGCGAATCGATGGAGCCGAAGGGCATTTTTCGCCACCCGCAATTTCGGCATGGTCATAGGGATCCTCGTCATCCTTCTGCTCCTTCTAGTAAACTGGCTTACCCTAATTCCCGAACGGATGGAACTGAAGGTGCTGGACCTCCATTTCAACCTGAAGAACGTCACCACCGGTAAGAGGATTCAGGAAGGGGTAAGTCTCACTGTTCGCGATCCCGATATTTCCCCCGATATTCTCATCCTGGGGATCGATTTCAACTCTCTCACCCAACTGGGGAAATGGCCTTTCCCGCGGTACAGGCACTCCCAACTGTTGAACTCCTTTGCTCGGATCCAGAATCAGGATGAACGGGAACGGGCGATCTTCCTCGATATCTTCTTCATCGAACCGGATCCGAAAGCCTACGACGATGCCCTCCTTTTGGAAAGCATCCGTCAAAATGGGCGAGTGTTTCTCGAAACGGTACTGGATTTTCAGTTTCCCCCCCCAGGAATGGAAAGGGAGTTCTTTTCCCGACAGGAAGCCCTGGTCCAGACTTTTGGGGAAATCCGGAACGTGAAGGGCGACCGCCATCGAATGCCTACCTTCTACGGAGCACAGCCGCCCTTGAAACCTTTCGGGAAGGCAAGCAGGGGATACGGTCATGCGAACTACCTCGCCGATTACGATTCTGTGTACCGGAGACAACCCCTCGTTGCCCGATTTTCTCTCCTCCTGGAGACTCTTTACCTGGAGGACCTTGCCGTTGGTTCCACTCCGGTAGATCCTTCCCGGTTCGAATGGATCGGATGGTCGGATCGAGAGGGTAGAGAACATCCTGTCGATCTCCCCCTTACAAGAGAGAGTTTAGAGAAACTGAAGAAGACCCTGGAGAAACAGTCTCCTCCCAAGGCGGAGGATACCGATGGGGATGGGAAGCCTGACCGTTTCCGTTATGTGCTGCGGAAGTACCGGGACTACCTCGTCCCTTCGATCACGTTAGCCCTGGCCTGTGAGTACTATCAGGTGGATATCCGAAGGATCGAGGTTGAACTGGGTAAGGAGATTCGGTTACCCAACCCCAAACGGTACGATCCGAAAACGAAACAGTTCCTTCCGTATAAGGACTCCATCCGGATTCCCATCAATCCCTATGGAGAGATGTTGGTAAACTTCATGGGGCCTCCCTCCACTGCTTCCCCTGATGGAAACCAAACCTTTCCCGTACGTAGTTACGCAGCCTACGTGGCACGGGTCCCCGGAGAGGATCCCTCCACCTGGCCACGAACCAAGGCAGTGGCCAACAAGATCCTGATGGTAGGTCCCTTCACCGAAGGGATGGCCGCGGATCAGAAACCCACACCCTTCGGGTTGATGTACGGAGTGGAAATCCATGCCAACAGCCTCAACACGATTCTGATGGAAAAGTTTCTCCACTACGCTTCGGAAGGAGTGAACATTCTCGTGTTGACTCTCCTGGTGTTGGGGATCTCCTTCATGGTTTCCCGACTTTCCGCCATCTGGTCCTTCGTAACCGCCCTGGGGGCGATACTCGTTCTTTTCATCGTCATCACCCTCGTATTCGATTCTTACGCTTACATCCTGAACTTCACCCTTCCAGCCCTCGGGGTGCTTTTGAGCTTCGTGAGCATCGTTGTGTACCGGGCTATGACAGAGGAACGGGACAAGCGAAGGATCAAAGAGATGTTCGGCAAGTACGTCAGTCCCACGGTGGTAGAGCAGATCCTCGACCACCCACCGGAACTCGGAGGAGTGGACAAGGAACTTACCGTGTTCTTTTCCGACATACGAGGATTTACCACCCTTTCGGAGAGCATGACCCCGCAGGAACTGGTGAACCACCTGAACGTGTACCTCACAGCCATGACCGACATCATCCTTTCGTACAATGGAACCCTGGATAAGTACGTGGGGGATGAGATCATGTGTTTCTGGGGGGCGCCCCTCCCTCAGGAGGATCACGCGATCCTTGCCTGTAAGTGTGCCCTGAAACAGATGGATGTGCTGGCCCAATTGAATGCCGGTTGGCCTCCGGAGCGAAGGATCGACATCGGGATCGGGATCAACTCTGGGATCATGACGGTAGGAAACATGGGGAGTCCCGGAAGGATGAACTACACCCTCATGGGGGACAATGTGAACCTGGGAGCCCGACTGGAGGGAACCAACAAGGAGTACCATACCCATATCATCATTTCCGAATACACCTATGCCCTGGTAAAGGATAGGGTGATTGCCCGAGAGTTGGATAACATTCGGGTAAAGGGGAAGAATCGCCCTGTTTTGATCTACGAGTTGATCGATGTGCCGGAAGGGTACTAAATTCCCCCTTTTCAAGCGGGGAGTACTTAATAAGGTGATGATTCTTTTAGGAACTGGGCTCCTGTTCTCCTGCGGCCTTGAAACCTACACGTACCTGTATCCTATACGCACGGATACTGTTTCCTCTGATTCCACCGTGGGGTATTACCAGTTCACCCACAACACGGACAACGATCTGGATGAGTTTCTGGGGTACGAGATCTTCTACAAACTGTATGATCCCAATAGTAGTGAAATTTTGAACGATCGATCCAGTTTGGAGAACACCTACCTTGCCACAGAATCTCCCATTACGGGAAGTACGGGAAGGAATTTCTCACGATTGCGGCTCAAGAAAGCCAGCGATAATAGCGTAATAGACAATAAACCTTTGTTGGTGATTTCCCGTGAACAGCGGGGAACCCCCTGGGTGTTCAAAATCGATTTTTCACCCCTTTTGAAGACCCCCAAAGAGGCGCCTGTACTTATATGGTACAAACCCGATAGAACTACCGAGGAGGCTCGTTTTACACTTTTACGAAGATCCAGGATAGAGGCAAAGGCTGAAGAAACCTTCCTTCCCGATCAATTTTTGGATACAGATCCCGATGTTACTGCCATGAACGTGAAATCCATCGTGCAGTCTCGGGGCAAACTGGCCATTGTCTTTGCCGTGGCTGCCTTCGGAAGGAAGTTGGATACTACCCCCATTTACAGTAATATCGTATTCTTGAACCGAAGTTCCAGTACAGACGATGTACTGACCATCGATCTCAGTCAATAATTTTTTCGAGGTAAGGAACATGACCATACCATTCCTGATCGTGCTGTTGACGTACCTATCCATCGGTTTTGGGTTCGGGATCCTCTTTCAGTTCATCCTCAGAAAACCTTTCATCGGGGGGTTCTGGGGATACACCGTACTGGGGGTCATGGGTGCGGCTTTGGGAGGATTGACGGATCTTTTCCTGAAAGATTACTGGAAATTTTTAACGAATCTGTTCGGACAAATAAATGTGATACCACCTTTGCTGGGAGGGTTGATCCTGATCGGAGTGGCTACAGGCTTTTATAACGCAAAGGATGATTGAAACCGAAGTCAGTTAAACGCGAAGGTACAGCTAACGGTGCGGCTAACGGCATACTCTAGTAACCACGTGCTATGCGATTAACTTCCGATAAGGAATATTCTGTCTACTTCAAGAGAAAAAGGAAAAGCAAAGCTCGAGCTTTACACTGTTGCAGTATACTGTAGGCGCTCGATCCTTCGAAAAAGAGCTTACCTCTATCCTTGGACAAACTTGTTGTACTCAGAAAAAAGATAACTAAAAAGTTCATCCTTTCCATTTACAGATAAACAATGCAATCTTTCTATCTCCAAGTCCATAAGGGAATGGCACTCGTTGTATAAAGCTTTTAGAAGAGACTGCTGTCCAGAAGGTATGTCGAAAGAAAAACTGATAGAAGTTGAATTCTGGCTGTTAGTAGATTGATCAGATTCGAAAGACCCTTCCAACATGAGATGTAGGTTTGTATACTTATTCATACATGATAAGAAAATGTCTTTATATTCCTGGGCTAGGCGCATCCGGTACCTCCCTCCCCCAAAGCAAGACATGATGGAAACAGGTTTTTTCTTCGTTTCCTCGTATGCAATGTGAAAAGCGCCGTTCACGCGTAACCCTTCCGGAAGATTATGGTTCAACCTTTCGACAAGCTCCCTATCGGCAATTTCCTCCAACAGTTCGAGGGAAACGATTTCTCTCGATCCGGAAAAGCCGATGGAAAGGGGTTGCGCAAAATCGATGTAGGGCTTCGGATTGAAACCTTCTGAAAATCTGGGAAGAAGCCCTGCCCGTTGCACCGAGCGTTCGAAGATCCGCAGAAGGGAAAGATGGGGAATGTAGGCCGCTTTTCCCGTTTTTTCATAGGATAGAACGTATCTATGAAAGATACGCCTCTTAGGGGAAAAAGAATGACGGGCAGTATAAGCAAGCAAAGAAGGCTCTTCTAGCGCGTGGATCACGGGTCGAAGATTCTTCGTACAGACTCCGCAGGGATTCTCACAGGAAAGATCACAGGGAAGAGATTCCTTTTGCTGCAAAGCCCGCTCCCATTCCCGTTTGAGGTAAGCATGGGAAACTCCTAGATCGATCCCCTCCCAGGGAAGTGTGGCATCTAGCGGCCGGGAAGAGGCTATAAACGCTTTCACCTCCCAGGAAGCTTCCTCCATTGCTTCATCCCAGGCGGCACGCTGAAATCGATCTTCCCACGCATCGAATCGGGCTCCTTTTTGAAAAGCCTTGAGGACCACCTCCCCTACCCGCTCGTCTCCCCGGCTCAACAGTCCCTCCAGCACGGAGAGAACGGGAGCCTGGTATCCTACCTTTACGGGAAGATTCCTTACCCCCTTGCGAATCGTCACGATGCTTCGAAGGGCTTGTTCCTCTGTCAGCTGACCTGCCCACTGGAAGGGGGTATGGGGTTTGGGTACGAAGGTACCTACATTGATATGCATCTGGATTCCGGTGGATCGATGGATATCGTACACGAACTCCAGGATCTCCTCAGCCTCGCGATCCGGTTCGTGGAATGGTAATCCCACCATGAAGTAGAATTTTGCCAGTTTCCAGCCTTTTCCCCTAGCCTCGAGAAGAACCTGTTTCACTTTTTCCCGTTCGACCCTCTTGTTGAGGGATAACTGCCAGAGAGGATTGGGAGTTTCCACGGCAAAGGTGAGGCCACTCTTCCGAACCTCCGAGATATCGGAGAGAAGTTCCAATCCAAAGGTTTCCAGGTGAAGGCTGGGAAGACTGAAGGATACGTATCGATCCTTGAAACGTCTGTTTAGATGCTTCACCAGTGCTGAAAGTCCCCTGTAGTCCCCTGAACTTAGGGAGGATAGGGATATCTCCCGGTATCCCTTATGCTCCACCTCCCACGCCACCTCCTCTTCCACGAGAGCGGGAATCTTCATTCGGAAAGGGCGATAGAAGATCCCCGCATGGCAGAACCGGCACCCATTGGGACATCCCCGCATGATTTCTACCACCCCATGGTCATGAGTAATCTTCAGGTTGGGAACGGGGAACCACCGGGTATAGGAGGGAGTCTGTGAAAAATTCGTGAAAATGGCTCGTTTAGTCTTTTCTTTTTTTCCTTGATACCAGATGGAAGGACATTCTCGAACCTTCGCCAATAGATCCTCCCTCCTGGCTCCCCTGCGTTTCATGGATACCAGTTCGGAAAGGAGGTTCCCGAACCCTTCTTCCGCCTCCCCGATGAACACTCCATCGAAGAAATCTCCCAGGGGAATGGGATTGGTGAATGCCGGCCCCCCGCCCAGAACGATGGGATCCCCCTCCTTGCGGTCCTTATGGAAAAGGGGAACTCCACCTGATCGAAGGAGGAGCAGTACGTTGGTGGCAGAAAGTTCATAGCTGAGGGTGACGGTGAGGAGGTCGAAGGCAAAGAGCGGTGTGCCTTGTTCTAGTCCATAGAGGGGTATGTTCGCCTCTTGCAGGGCTGCCTCGAAGTCAGGAGCGGGACAAAACACCCGTTCCGCTGTAGCCCCTTCCGTCCGGTGAACGATTCCATACAGGGCTGCGATCGCCTGGTTGGACATCCCGATTTCATAAAGATCAGGGAAGCATACCCCTACTCGAAAGGTAGCGTTTGCATTGATTCGAACACCAAACTCCCCCCCCACATAGCGGCCAGGGTTTTCCACCCGTTTCAAGATTCGGGCCAAGTCCTTCTCAGGGTCAATGTGCCGGATCATTTCAATATTTGTATCTTCGTAGGTAAAAATTCGAAAGTAGCCCCACGCTAATCATCACCGTAATTAGGGAAGAGCCTCCATAGGAAAGGAAAAAGAGGGGAATACCCGTGATGGGCATGATCCCCATGGCCATACCGATGTTGATCATCACATGAAAAAAAACCATTCCCACTATACCGCTGGATGCATAGCGAACGAAGGGATCTTTGGTTAGGGTCATGATGCGCACTCCCCGGAACAAGAGAACGCCGAAAAGCACGAGAACGAGGGTGGACCCCACAAACCCCCATTCTTCCGCAATGATGGAAAAAATGAAATCCGTACTCTGCTGGGGAATATAGCGGAAGTGACTATGGGGACCTTGTAAAAAGCCCTTGCCCCAGAAGCCGCCGGAACCTACGGCAGTGATCGATTGGATGATGTTCCAACCTGCACCTTTGGGATCTAGGGAGGGATTCAGGAAGACCATCAACCGCATCAATTGGTAACTTTTCAGGAACTTCCGGAAAACCATGGCCGCGATCAACGATCCTGAAACCAATAGACCGATGTATCCTGTTCGATACAGGTACCTCCGTTTGGTAAGCCAGAGTCCCAGGAAGGAAAGGAATGTGATTCCCAGGAATCCGGCAAGAAGGATGGTGACAATGTCCGGATCTCCCAACCGCAGGAAAAAGGAAGGGGTTCGTTTACCTATCAGGATTCCATAGAGGGGAAGAACGGTAAAAAGGATCGATAGTACACCCATGGAGAAAAAGAACAGGATGTACTCGAGGTTGGCGCCTGCGGTAAATACCATGAAGAAAAAAATGGGGATAAACACCATTGCAGTGCCGAAATCGGGTTGCAGGAGGATCAGTCCCATGGGCAAGAGTACGATTCCGAAGGCCATGAAAAAACCACTCCAGGTAGATAGCCGGTAGGGATACCGCTCCAGAAAAGAGGCGAGGTATAGGATGGTGGATACTTTCATGAACTCAGAGGGCTGGATCCCCAATTCCCAGATTCCAATCCAACTCTTGCTCCCATGTACCACCTTCCCCCAAAACAGCGTAAGAACAAGAAAGATCAAGTTCCCTAGATAGATTCGAAAAGCCCATCCCTTGAACCGGTTGTAATCTAAAAGCGACACGACGAAGAGGATAATGAGACCTAGAATAGCCCAGATGGTTTGTTTAATGTATTCGGAAGAATACACCTCGCCGGTAGAGGTCACTCCACTGGAATAGACGAAGGCAACGCCGATACCGGTGAGCAGTATGGAAACAAGAAGAAGGGAAAAATCGAAACGCAAAGAGGTCTGGGTTTTCATCGTTCCCCTCCGCTGGAAGCCTTGAGGTACCACAGATCCATAGACCCCAACACTTCCTGATAACTCATCCCTGTGAAGATCCCGTGAAGGATGATGTTGGCCGCTTTGGGCGCCCACCATTCCCATTCGTTCGCTGCTTCCACCTGCACCACCAGCACGATCTTTTCTCTGGGGTCATCGTCGTTGTAGGGGGCATAGGCGATGAACCAACTGTGCCAACGGTCATCCAAGCCGACTTCACCGGTACCCGTTTTCCCGGCTACCTGTACCGCCTTGGTGGTAATCACGGGCTTGGGAGTGCCGGAGGTAACTACATACCGTAGAGCATCCCGGACGAGCTTGAAGGTGGATTCCTGGATGGTAGAAACGGTGAGGACTTCTGGCTTCGCCTCTTCGATTACCTTCCCTGTGATGGGATCCCGTATTTCTTTTAAAAGGTGGGGTTTGTACACCGTACCGCCATTTACCACCATAGCCATAGCATTTGCCATCTGAATGGGAGTTGCCAAAAGTTGTCCTTGGCCGATGGAGAGGTTTACCGTATCCCCTCCCACCCACCGGCTATTGTACACCCTCTTCTTCCAGCTAGGGCTGGGAACCACACCGGAGACTTCTCCCGGGAGGTCTATGCCAGTTTTCTCTCCCAACCCGAACCGCTGGGCATACTCCACGATCTTTTCTACCCCTAAATATTCACTTCCCAAGGTATAGAAGAACACGTTGCAGGACTCTGCCAACGCTCCAAATAGATGTAGTGGCCCATGTCCGGATCGTCTGTGGCAGTAGAACACCCGATCACCCAACCTATAGCTCCCCGTGCAGGTAATCGTTTTCTGCAAGGGAATGACCTCCTCTTCGATGGCAGCGGTAGTGAGGATCATCTTGAACGTGGAAGCGGGAACGTAGGCAGATTGGATAGCGCGGTTGAGAAAGGGAAACTTGGGATCCAGACTCAGGTCTCGAAACAGGAGATTACCCCTTTCGTCGTAGAACAGGTTGGGATCGTAGGAAGGATTCGATACAAGGGCCAACACCTCTCCTGTAGAGGGTTTCAACACCACCACGGATCCGATGCGGTTCCCCAGGGCCTCCTCGCAGAGCTTCTGGATCTTACGATCGATAGTCAACACGAGAGTTTTCCCTAACGTGGGGGGAACATCCTCTAGGAGGGACTCTCCCACTCTTTTTCCCTTTACATCCACGGTTCGAAACTGTCTACCATCCTCCCCGCGCAAGAGGAGATCGTACTGTTTTTCGATTCCACTCTTTCCCAGTACGGAACCGTAGGTGTACCCTTTGTTGAACAGAACCTGAAGTTCCTCCCGGGTGATGTCTCCCACATAACCCAGCACATGGGCGAGGGATTTCCCCCCCATGTAATTACGGATCGGCTTGTTGTGCCAGGTAAGGCCGGGAAACTCATCGATGTTTTCTGCCAGGTAGGATAGGGTTTCCAGGGAAACCCTACTCTTGATTTCGATGGGTTGGTAGAGATTCTCTAACGAAGGGGGGATCCTTTTCTTGATTTCTTCCACTGGAATTTTGAGATACGAAGCAAGTTTTCCATAAATGATCTCCCGTTCTTCTTTAGGAACTTCGGCAGGGATGATATCCACCGCAAAGGAATCCACATTGGTAACCAGGGGCACGTCGTAGTTTCGATCGTAGATTTCCCCTCGCTGGGCATAGATAGGAACGCTTTGCTGAGAAATACTGGTGGCACGCTTCTGGTAGAACTCGCCCTTTAGGACCTGCAGATAGAAAAGGTACAGGACATAGAATCCCAAAATTCCACCGATCATGCCCCCTAGAATCCAGATTCTCGATTTATCGAACCTCGATAGGTCCATACCTTACAATCCCTCCCACTGCTTTTTGGGAGACAATCCTTTGAAAAGCCCTAGAAGAGCGAAGAGGAATGGAGCGAGTACCATGTTATATCCAATCTCTACGAGAAAGGTGATGGAAAAGAGATTGAAATGGAGATTCTCCAGGTTGAACAAACCTGCAAGAAAGGAAATCCCCACCCCTTTGATGAGAGTAGCCACTCCTCCCATGATCATGGGGATGATGACCTGGTCAATAAAAAAAGTTTCTGACGTGAGACCATAGAGGAAACCCACGATGGTATTGAGGAAACCATTGAAACCAAGGGGAGACACACTGAGGAAGTCTTCAATCAAGCCAGAAACGAACCCATACGTCTGTCCTGCCATTTTTCCGTTTTTGTTGGCAAGATACACTACGGCGAGAAGCACGAGATCGGGTTTAGCACCTTCCAGGGCAATCTTGTGAAGAATCGTTGATTGGAGGACCAAAAAAATCAATA
>Ga0068705_10000947_pt1 | contig 14716 bp, 9 predicted proteins | sample YNPMSTMetaG_FD_65631 | JGI IMG/M metagenome (GOLD analysis project Ga0068705, IMG submission 65631) | Anoxygenic and chlorotrophic microbial mat microbial communities from Yellowstone National Park, USA - YNP MS-T MetaG | ecosystem: Environmental > Aquatic > Thermal springs > Hot (42-90C) >... | reverse complement strand
CGGCCCGCGCCCAAAGCCGGCTCCCATACCGGGACCGGGACCAAACCCGGGGCCAGAACCATAACCCGGTCCCCTGCCTGGTCCGAAACCTGCTCCCATGCCGGGACCCGGGCCATAACCGAGGCCCATGCCCAACCGTGCGCACAGCGGGCAGGTTTGAAAACCGAGCCTGCGCGTAATGCAAAACGGACAAGCGGCCTGGCCCAGGCCGGGTCCGAACCCACGGCCAGCGTGCCCCATTACGGCCTGCGGCAGTCTTGCCCAGGGTTCAAGCCGGGCCGAAAGCACTCCGCGCAGTGCACCGATGCCGGCGCTGAACTCGGCGAAGTCGAGCTTGCCATCTTTGTCGCGGTCGAGGCGATCGAAGATGGCCTTCAGATTGGCTGCGCCGGGCTGTCTGCCCGCCGCGGGACCTCTGCCAGGAGCAGCAGGCGGCGCCGGCGGCTGCGCTGGTTGAGGCGGCTCCGGTTGCCGGGGACGCTGTGCTGCCGGTCCGCGCTGACCGCGTGGTCCCGGGGGCGGTGCGGCATCTGCGCCAGCCGGCCGCCCACCAGGCCCACCCATACCACGACCCGGCCGTGCTGCCGGATCACCCGGCCCACCAGGCGCACCAGGTCCGGGGCCAGCTTGCGGCCCACGACCAGGAGCAGCTCCTGGACCGATCGGTCCGAAACCAGCGCCGGGGCCGCCCCAGCCACCGGCAGCCGGGCCTCGTGCCCAGTCGGGCGGACCTGGCGGCAACTGTGCGGCCGCCTCGCGCAGCTCGTCGAGCGTTACCTTCTGGTCGTTGTTCTTGTCGGCTTGCTTGAGCCACTGTTTAAGTCGCTCGGGAGCACCGGGGGGAAGTTCGTCGGCTGTGATCGCACCATCGCGGTTCACATCCAGGCGCTGAAACATCACTTCCGCTCGCTGCGGCGGCGACGGCGGATTCGGGGGATCAGCTCCCCATGCTGCCAGCGGCAGCAAGGCGGCAGCCAATGCCGCCAGTGCGCACCACTTCACCGGATTCATACCACCATCCTCCTTTGCCAGGACTTGACTGAATTGACCAACCCAACCTCTTAAACCGCAGCAGCAGTATGAGGTTCCGTTTTATATCTTGTTTTGTGGGAAATCGCTTTGTGGAAAACGGCTTCGCGGCAAAGGGCTTCACCAGCAGTAGCACCGGTCGTGCTATCGCCAAGGGGGTGGGATACTCGCCAAACTGGGCAACGCACGCAGCTCGGTCAAACTGATATGATCCACAGTCGGTTGCGCACTTATCCCAGTTGCTCCATCCTCTGCTGGACAGACTCGATCCTCTGCCAGGCAGACTGAGCCTGCGGGAAAGAACCGCCAGCAGTGTAAATCCGTATACATGTTAAAGCGCGATGCCCGGCTTCTGCGTCACTGCAAGCAGCGGCGAGAGTTTGTCTCGTGAAGCTGATTGCGCCAAAGACGGTTCGGCGCAGGGGGAAAGTTAGACCGGCGCACGTCAGCTTGTGCGGTGTGTGAAAGATCGAGGAATTGCTCAATTCGGGCTGGACGGCGCGCCGGTGCTTTGGATAATAAATAGTTGCTACGGGCCGCACGCGCCAAAGGCGACTGCTAGCATGAGAGGTGATCGAGTACGCACAGGCCCTCGCATCCGCAATGACCGCGGATACTGTTGCAGTTCGCACAGCCCTTGTTGCCCTAATGGTTCACCGTTGAGCGGCCGCAACGTGGAGCAGCCAGCCGGTTCGGCACAGGTGTTAAAGGCGTCGAAGCGTCGCGCTTCGTTACTATCCGGGCGTTTGCGCGGCGGGTGATTGGCGGTCGCCGCCGGAGCCGATAACAGCAATGCTAGCGACGGAGCCGGCGCGACTTGAGGTATACTTGCACGGATGGAGTTCAGTCTGGCTTCGGGGAGCGCAGCAATGCACATTCATGGTCCCGCTCATCTGCACGGTGCACAGCCAATCGGGGCGCCTCACAGCTCGAAAATGGCCGGGGCCGCAAAGCCCCCGCAACCGTCGGCAATCGTCGACGAGTTGCAAATCTCCGATGTTGCACAGCTTGTCCAGCAGGCCCAGCAACTGCCCGAAATACGTCACGAGCGCGTGCAGGCGATTCGGGCGCAAATAGCCGCCGGCACCTACGAGACGCCGGAGAAACTCGAGATCGCTATCTCGCGGCTGCTGGACGAACTGGCCTGAAAGACGCCACAACCGCGAACCATCGCTGAGTACTTGCTGCGAAGGTGCATCGGGCGGCGACTTGTGCGCCGGACGAGCGGTGGCGGCTTCTGGCGACTGGGTAGCAGCCCAGTCTGCCCGCAATAGTTCATCCTTGCCGCAGCCGATTGGCCGCTGGCTTGGGCAGCAGTGTCGCCCGGCGCGGGCGCGAGTTCCAGCTTTTATCGCGCCGGGCCGCCGATCGCCAGCGCACTGCGCTGGCTGGCCTTCGCCGCGCCGATTGACAACACGCCGGCGCCGGCCAACAATGACCGACAAGTGGCAGCGCAGCCTGAAGCATCTTCCCGGCGCGCACGGTATGCAATGAATCTGGCTGAGTGCCAATCGCACACGCAAGAAGCGACCATGCCCAAAAGCCGCATCCTGATTGCCGACGACAATCCCACCAACGTGGAACTGCTCGAGGCGTATCTGGCCGAGATGGATTGCGAGATTGCGGTAGCAGCCGACGGCCGGCAGACGCTGGAAAAAGTGGCCGAGTTCCAGCCGGACTTGATTCTGCTGGATATCATGATGCCCAAGCTCAGCGGCTTCGAGGTGTGCAAGAAAATCAAAGAAGATCCCGCCACCCGACACATCATGGTTCTGATGGTCACCGCCCTGGGCGAGTTGGGCGACATCGAGCGGGCAGTGGCGGCCGGTTGCGACGATTTCCTCAGCAAGCCGATCAACAAGTACGCGCTGGTCAAACGAGTGGAAAACATGCTCAAGCTACGGCATGTTACCGACGAATTGGAGCGTATCCGCCGGTACATCGACGGTGTAGAGGACGCCAGCGCTCCTGAACGCCGCTGCGGCTGAGCAGTCCTGACTGGCCGGGGCCACGACGTACGCTTCGCTTTTGGCGATGTGACTTCCGAAGGAAGCCGATCGCGGCGGCTGCTTGCACTGGTAGTGTTGCGCCCCGCTGACCGCGCGCGTGCCGCCGCAAGTGTCCACATGCTTCTTCCGACCGGTCCGCCCCGCCAATTGCGCACTAAGACGAATAGCCGAATGGTCGTAAGATGTTGCTTGACAACGTTTACCGCGTCGGCCAGATTGTTATGTAACAAGCCGGGAGGCTCGGGGCGCTTGACTACTACGGTGTGGGAGAAAAACATTTTGGCCAGAGAAAACGTACTTTAATCGAGTATCGTTGGTCGAGCGTGATTAGTTGGGTTCCATTTTTTGAGGAGGTGCGAAGATGACGAAGAAGTTGCTTGTGCTGGGACTGCTGGCGGCGGTAGTGGCGTTTATTGCGGTTCGGGCCGAGGCGGCAAAGCTGAAGATCGGCGATCCGGCCCCCACTTTCTCGGAGCTGATCGGAGTTGACGACAAGAAGCACAGTCTGTCGGATTACAAGGACGCCAAGATCGTCGTGCTGATCTTCACCTGCAATCACTGCCCGGTGGCGGTGGCCTACGAAGATCGCATCATCGCCCTACAGAAGGACTACAAGGACAAGGGTGTGCAAGTGATCGCGGTGAACGTCAACAACATACCGGCCGATCGGTTGGATCAAATGAAGATACGCGCCGAGAAGAAAGGATTCAACTTCCCCTATTTGTACGACGAAACGCAAAAGATCGGCCACGACTACGGGGCGGAGGTAACGCCGCACGTGTTTGTGCTGTCTCAGCAGCGCAAAATCGCTTACATGGGCGCGATTGACGACAGCCAAAACCCGGCGAAAATAAAGACCCACTACCTCCGCGATGCGCTAGATGCCCTGCTGGCCGGCAAGCAACCGCCACAAACGGTAACCCGGCACTTCGGTTGCAGCATCAAGTACGAGAAAAAGTAATCCGCAGCAGTCGCAGTACGGCCAGTTATGCTGCACTTTGTTGAGCGCAGCAAAGGGCGATTGTAATCACAGCGCCCGCCGCCGGCTTGGGGCCGGTCGGCGGGCGTATTTTGCTGCGCCATCGCTAGGCGCCGCGGCTGCTGCGATGTAATGGGCAATCGACTAGGAGTTACCATGCACTGGCGACTGGTATCACTGTTTTGTATGGTGTTTCCCTTGGTGGCTGTTGGCGGCTGCGGAGAGCCATGTTGTGCGCCCGGCGGCTCCGGTCAGCCATGTTGTCAGCCTGGTGGGCCGTTATCTTCTCCTGCCGACGAGAAAACGATGCCCTCCGAGGGCGCTTCCAACGGTGAGAACACTCCCGGCGGCCCTGCGCCCTCGCAACCGCAACCCCAAAGCTGGCAACCGAGCACGGCACAACAGAAGCCTTCGATCAAGGTGGAGATAATCGGTGGGCCGGCCTTCAAGCGCGCCTTGAAGAAATACGAAGGAAAAGTGGTGCTGGTAGATTTTTGGGCCACTTGGTGCGGGCCGTGCGTACAGATGTTTCCCAAGACGGTAGATTTGCACCGGCGGTTTGCCGACCAGGGACTAGTAGTAGTGGCCGTGAGCATGGATGAGCCGGAGAACAAGCAGCAAGTGGAGGAGTTCCTCGCCAGCCAAGGCGCCACGTTCCCCAATTATCTGAGCCGCTACGGCGTGGGCAGCGAGGGCGCCGAGGCGTTTGGCGTCCGCGTGCTGCCTTTCTACAAGCTTTACAACCGCGCCGGCGAGGTGGTCAGGGAGTTTTCCGGTGCGGGGATCGACGCCGCGGAACTGGAACGGGAAATCGAAAAACTGCTGGCCCGGCCGTAACCGCCACAAGCCAGCGATCGCAGCTCTGGCCAGTTGCTGGCCGTGTTCATGGCCCACACCGACTGAGCGAAACCACACTCGGCTGTGGGGTGGTCGCGTTCTGGAATGATCGCTGTTGAGCCGCGGCATCTGCCAGCTCGGCAAGTTCAGTCCCCTACGGCGTAACATGTGCGCGTTTTGCGCGCATGTTTTCAAGTGATCTGGAGGGCCACGCTCCGTCGTGGCCGGCTGCCCAAGTGCTTGCGGACGCGACCGCAGCGCGTCGGTCCAATACCGCCGTTTGGTTGCGGCCGAAGCCTGCCTTAGACGCACTGTTCTTATGGTTTGGATGCGCCATTGCCGGGCGTGCCGCTTCTGCTGTGGTCGGAAGGGGGAAGCGGCGGCACGGTAAATTCTTTTCTTCCCGCTTGACGATACTACGATACGGATGTACACTATGACATGATGTGTACATGTGTACATTTATGTCGGTCGTGTTCTCCGGCCAAAGATGCAACCGTCGGCGACCAACTCACCGCTATTGGCCCGAATGCCGCAGGATCAAACGCAGCCTGCGCCCGATCCACATCCGCCGCCCCTACCGTCGGAGACCGTGCTGGAAACGCTCCGGCGGCGACTGGCCCGCCTGGAAAAACTCTACAGCCGTAACAGCAACACGGTCGTTGCGACCGGCTGTGCCGCTTTGGATCGGTTTCTGCCCGCCGGGGGTTTGCCCTGCGGGGCGTTGATAGAGTTTCTGGCACCGGACGACGGCAGCGGAGCGGTGGAGCTGGCGTTGCTCTCGGCCCGCCAGGCCTGCCGACACGGCAAGCCGCTGGTGGTCGTCGATCGCGCTGGCCAGTTCTATCCCCCTGCCGCCGTCTGCCTGGGAATATCAATCCAGCAGTTGCTGATCGTCCAACCCCGCAATCACTCAGACGAGCACTGGACGATCAGTCAGGCGCTTCGTTGTACGGGCGTGGGCGCCGTGCTGGCCTGGCCCGGCACAATCGACCACCGCAGCTTCCGCCGGCTACAGCTTGCCGCGGAGCACGGCGGCGGGCTGGGATTGCTGATCCGGCCGCCATCGGCCCGACGCGAACCGTCCTGGGCACAGGTGCGGCTGGCGGTGGAACCTTTGCCGGGCGGTACGTCGCGCAAACGGCGGCTGCGGATCGAACTGCTCCGTTGCCGCGGTGCAGCCGGCAATGGCACGCTGGAAGTGGAACTGGGCGATGAGAAAGTCGATAGCCGCCTACGGAGTTCCAATTGTTGGTAATCGACTTGCCGAGTTCCAATCGGTGGTGATTGATTTGCAACCGGCAAACTCCAGCAGCAGACATCTTCGCTGCGCAACATGCCGAGATTTGAATCTTTGCCGGATGACTTGCTGAAGGTCTCAGGCGGAGCCGAAGCGATGAAACGCATCCTGTGTTTGTGGCTGCCCGAAGTTTATGGCGTCCGCACAGTTGACCTCGGTGGCCACGCAAAGATTCAACATGCCGCCAGCTTCAGCGTCGGCCGTGGGGATGGTCTCCGCGCTGCAAATCCGCAGGAATCAGAAGGGCAATCGTGGCCGGAAACGCTTCAGCAGCTTGCCGAGTTGTGCAGGCATTTCAGTCCCACCGTAGGCGTCATCGCAGCCGAGCTGCCCGACAGCCTGCTGCTGGACATAACCGGCAGCAGCCATCTGTTCGGCGGCGAACGGGGGCTGATCGGTGGGCTTGTCGAACAGATCGCCCGGTTCGTTGCCGGCAATCGCGTCGCAGGAAATCCCACAAACCAGCCCATGCGCTGCGCACTAACACACAGCGCACCACAAGTACCCGAGGCGATTCCCCACGGTGCGATTGCCCACGGTGCGATTGCCGACACACCTGGCGGCGCATGGGCTGTCGCCCATTGGTGCACCGCTGGCGGCTGGCCGGCGGAGTGGCTTTGCGGCCCGGGGCGATTCGTGGTCGTCCCGCCCGGACGCACGCCGGCGGCCCTGCGGCGGCTGCCCATCCAGGCGCTGCGGCTGGATGGGCAAACCATCCAGACGCTCATCTCGCTTGGGGTCGGATGGATCGGGCAGCTCGAGGCCTTGCCCCGCAGCGAGCTGGCCGCGCGTTTCGGACAGCAGTTGCTCGATCGGCTCGATCAGGCACTGGGCCGCCTGGAGGAACCGATCCTGCCGCTCAGGCCGATGGTGCGCTTCGCCGCCGAGATGGCGCTGTGTTATCCCACAAGCAGCCGGGAACATCTGGAAGCGATACTGGAACGGCTGCTTTGCCAGGTGGTCGGTCAACTGCGGGAGGACGGCTGCGGGGCCATGCAGCTTCGGTGTCATCTGCGATGCACCAGCCAGCACCGCGCGATCGCCCACAGCGATACAGTTGCTTTCACAACTGCTTCCACAATTGCTTCTACAATGGCTTCAGGCAACGCAGCCGACACGCAAACGCTTCGGCTGGAGCTGGGCCTGTTCGAGCCGCTTTGCGACGCTGCGCAGTTGTTGCAACTGTTGCAGTTGCAACTGGAACGATTGCGTCTGCCCGGAATGGTTACCGCCGTGCACCTGGAAGCCGCGACGACCGCTCGGCTTGCCAACCAGCAGGCGCGGCTGTTTGCTGCCGAGCCGGCCGGTGGCGACCGCCGGCAATTGGCAGCGCTGGTCAACCGGCTTTGCGCCCGGCTAGGATGGCAAGCTGTGCTGGGTGTGCGCTTGCGGCCCGAAGCCCAACCGGAACTGGCCTTCCGTTACGTGCCGCTGGTAATCCCAACGCTGGAAGACCCCAAAGGCACGGCCCAAAGGCTGCCGTTCCCAGGGTCTAGCGGCCGTCTGGCGTCTGGCGGCAGCCCGGTTGTTTTGGGAGATGTGCATCGTGCCGCGCCAGGCGCTGGCGTGCAAAACAGGGCGGTGTGGGACGAACTGTCGATCCGGCCGCTGCGACTGCTGCGGCAGCCTGTGGCTGTGGAGTTGTGCTTTGCGTCGCATCGGGCTTGCGGACTGACTGCCCTGGCGACGCCGCGCGCGGCTGAAAGCGCACCGCTGCCGCAGTTCCGCTGGCGAGGCCGCGTGCACTGCATCCGCTATGCCTGGGGACCAGAGCGCATCGAGACCGGCTGGTGGCGCGGCCAGGCCATCGCCCGCGACTATTACCAGATAGAAACCACCACCGGCTGCCGCTTATGGATATTCCGGCAGCTTGGCGACGGCCGCTGGTTTGTGCACGGCCTGTTCGATTGATCGACGCATTCGCCCTGCTGCGCGCCCTGCAAAGCTGCGCAAACGGCACGCGCTTCCCTACAAGGCACCGATAGCAAAGCTATCGGCCCAGCTATCGCCGCCGCACCACATCAAGCCGTTTTGCTGGAAAAACCGTTCTGCTGAACTGCTGGCCTGTCAGCCGGCCTCGGGCGTTTCGCGCTTCGATTGCCACAGCGACCATAGCAGACCTAGCACGCAGGCGGCGATCACGCCCCAGAACATGGCGTCCAATTCCTTGGCGGCCAGTTGCACACCCACGCTGTCGAGCACCTTCAGTGCCTGCCGGTCGTAGGGCAGGATCAAGCCGATGATCAGAAGACTGACCATGTTCATCACTTTGATCAGCGGATTGATGGCCGGGCCGGAGGTGTCCTTCAACGGGTCGCCCACGGTATCGCCGGTGATCGACGCCTTGTGGCGTTCGGAGCCTTTGCCCAGGTTGCGCTCGGGATCGCGCGGTTCGTCTTCGATGGTCTTCTTGGCATTGTCCCAGGCGCCGCCGGTGTTGGCCATGAACACGGCCAGCAATTGGCCGGAGACGATCATCCCGCCCAGGAACCCGGCCAGGGCCACCGTTCCCAGGGCGAAGCCCACCAGCATAGGCACCAGGATGGCCAGCAGACCCGGGCCGATCAGTTCCTTCTGTGCTGCGGCAGTGCAGATGTCCACCACACGACCGTAGTTCGGCCGCTTCTTGCCTTCCCAGATTTCCTTGTCGCGGAACTGGGCGCGGCACTCGTTGACGATCAGATATGCTGCACGGCCCACGGCGCGGAGCGTCATCGAACTGAACAAGAACGGCACCGCAGCCCCGATAAGCATACCGATGAACAGTTTCGGATCGGAAATGGTGATCATCGAGGCCACGGCCTTGTACACGTCTTGACCGATGCGCGCCGTCTCGCCCCCGCCGCCCGAGCCGACCGACACGATGAAGCTGTTGAACAGCGACACAGCAGCGATCACCGCCGAACCGATGGCAATCCCCTTGGTGATCGCCTTGGTGGTGTTGCCCACTGCGTCCAGGTCGGCCAGGGTTTGCCGGGCGGTCTTGTAGCGCTCTTCGCCCATCTGGTCTTTGTCGTATCCCATTTCGCCGATGCCGTTGGCGTTGTCGGCTACCGGGCCGAAGACGTCCATCGAGATGGTGTTGCCCGTCAGCGTCAACATGCCGATGCCGCACATGGCCACACCGAAGGCGATGAACGTGGGATTGGTACCGGCGTACAGCAGAACGCTTACCAGGATCGATACCACGATGATCATCACGGCCGCCACCGTGCTTTCGTAGCCGACGGCAATGCCCTGGATGATGTTAGTGGCATGGCCAGTGTTGCACGCCTTGACCAGGCTCTTGACCGGCGAGTACTCGGTGCCGGTGTAGAACTCGGTGCATTTGTTAAGCGAGATGGCCAGCAGGATGCCCACCAGGCACGTCCATGCCGGCCGCATATCCAATCCTTCGATGCCTAGGTTGATCCACACCGGAGTGTTGGTCACGTAAGCCTTGATGGCCTCGAAGTTGGGGTAGCTGGGATCGAACCGCATGTAAAAGAAGCCCAGCACCAGGAAGCCGACGATGCTGATGATCGAGCCGATCACGAAGCCGCGGTTGACGCCTCGCATGGCATCGCCCACGTCGCCGGTTTCGCCGGCATTGACCGTGTAAGTACTGATGATGCTGCCGATGACGCCGATGGCCCGGACCAGCAAGGGGAAGATCACGCCTTTGTGGCCGAAGCTGGCCCAGCCGAGGATCATGGCGGCCACGATGGTTACTTCGTAGCTTTCGAAGATGTCGGCCGCCATACCGGCGCAGTCGCCCACGTTGTCGCCTACATTATCGGCAATCGTCGCGGCGTTACGGGGATCGTCTTCGGGGATGCCGGCCTCGAGCTTGCCCACCAGGTCGGCGCCCACGTCGGCCGCCTTGGTGTAGATGCCGCCGCCGACGCGCATGAACAGCGCCAGTAGCGTACCGCCGAAACCGAAGCCCAGCAGGGCCTCGTAGGCGTGCTCGCCGTACACCAGAAAGATCAGCGAACCGCCGAGCAGCCCCAGGCCGTCGGTCAGCATTCCGGTGATCGTGCCGGTGCGGTAACCCAGTTGCAGTGCTCGCCCGAAGCTGTGCTGTGCTGCCGCAGCCACCCGCAGGTTGCCCACCGTGGCCAACCGCATCCCCACAAAACCCACCGTGGCCGAAAAGGTCGATCCCATCAGAAAAGCGATTGCCCTGCCGATGGCGATCTCCTTGGGCGTCCCCGGCGTGTAAGAGGCGCCCAGGTACAGCAGCGCAGTGATCAGCACGATCAGCGCTGCAACTACCCGAAATTGTCGGAAAAGATACGCATTCGCTCCTTCGCGTACCGCGCGGGCAATCTCTTGCATGCGCGGCGTACCCTCGTCGGCGCCGCGGATTTGATATGCCAGCAACAGTGCGTAGGCCAGCCCGGCCAACGCCACGAACACGTTCGCCACCAGGGCGACTTTCTCGTACATCGGATACTCGTCGCTGACCAGCGGCTCGAACAAGGTGACCTTCAGCCCAGTTGAATGTTCGGCGGCCGCGGGAGTGGCTCTTCCCGCACTGTCCACTGGCGGAGAGGTCGCCATCCAGCCCGCTGCTGAAAGACATCCAAAAGCAACCAACACCAACACCATGGTCGGCACTCGCCACCGCCGCCGACCGGAAAGGGCCGTACTACCACTCGGTTCAATGCTTCTCATGTACCGCTCCTGGAGTGTTGTTGATTATTAGTGCGCACGCCCGCCGGCGAGCGAAATCGACCCGCCGGCGGCACAAAAGAATCTACAATATTGCCGCGCAAACGGAGAAACTGTCAAGGGGAGCGCGCGGCCGCCCTAAATACGGGTTAGTTAATCACATATCGGCGGTGGCATGAAGCGTACCGGCTTAATCATCGCGGTACGCCTAGAGCGGGCCCCGGCCGCAACCAAATTGTAGGGACACGCTCCGCGGCGTCGGTCGCGCTTCCTTTGATGATCGTCAATCGGCTGCGCCAAATTCGGCCACGACAGAGCGTGGCCCTCCACAACTACCCGAAAACATGCACGCAAAACGCGCACAAGCTACGGCCTAAGGTGCTAAAGACCGTATAGCACGCGGCCATCAGCCTGTTTTGCCAGAGCGGCTGCGCCCCTGGCCGTGCCGCGGGGTTGTTGTTGACCATGCCCGCTGGCTCCGCTAGATTGCCTCAAATGTTGCGCAAGAGGTCAGAATGTCGCGGTTACACAAACTTTGCAGGCCGATTAAGAGATGGGCGCCATGTTTAAGAAAACTTTAGCTTTGGCAGTGATTTGCATGTTGGCAGCGATTTTGTCGCCCCAGATGCTTGTGCAAGCGGGGCAGGGCAAGCGGCTGGCATATCCTGAAACCCGGCGCGACAACGTGGTCGACGATTACCACGGCGTCAAAGTCCCCGACCCGTACCGCTGGCTCGAGCAGGACGTACGCCAGTCGAAAGAAGTAGCCGACTGGGTCGAGGCCCAGAACCGAGTGACCTTTGCTTTTCTGGAAGGCATCCCGCAGCGCGAGGCGATCCGCAAGCGGCTGACCGAACTGTGGAACTACCCCCGCTATTCAGTTCCCAGGAAACATGGCGGCCGCTATTACTTCCTCAAGAACGACGGCCTGCAAAACCAGCCGGTGCTATACGTGCAAGATTCGTTGGACGCCGAACCACGCATGCTGCTGGACCCGAATACCTGGTCCATGGCAGGAACGATCGCCCTTGTTGGTATGGCCTTCAGCGATGACGGACGCTACATGGCGTACCGGCAGGCAGCGGCCGGCTCCGACTGGCAGACGTGGCGCGTGATGGACCTCAATTCGGGCGCCACCCTGGAAGACGAACTGAAGTGGACGAAGTTTACCGACGCCGCCTGGACGCCCGACGGCCGCGGCTTCTTCTACGGCCGCTACGACCAGCCCAAACCGGGCGAAGAGTTCCTGGCCCTGAACCTCAACCACAAGCTGTATTACCATCGCGTCGGCACGCCGCAGTCGCAGGATGTGCTGGTTTACGCACGGCCCGACCAGCCGCAGTGGACTTTCAATCCCACGGTTACCGAAGACGGCCGCTATCTGGTGATAGCCGTGACCAAAGGCACCGACCGCAAGCATCGCATCATCGTTCGCGACCTGAGCGAACCGTACGCAATGCCCCTGGAGCTGATAGACCACTTCGACCACGAGTACGATTTTGTGGGCAACGACGGTCCGCTGCTGTACTTCAAGACCGATCTGGACGCGCCGCGCAAACGGGTGATCGCCATCGACCTGCGGAGTCCCCGGCGGGAAAACTTCCGCCAGGTCATTCCGCAAGCCGAAGAGGCCCTCCAGCAGGTCTCGCTGGTAGGCAACATGCTGGTGGCCGTGTATCTGAAGGACGTGCGCCCGCTGGTGAAGCTATACGATCTGAATGGCCGGTTTGTGCGCCAGTTGGAAATGCCGGGCGTCGGGGCGGCCTCGGGCTTCGGCGGCCGCAGGGCGGATACCGAGTTGTTCTTCGAGTTCTCCAGCTTCACCACCCCGCCGAGCATCTACCGCCACGACCTGCTGACCGGCGAAACCCGATTGCTGCGCAGGGCCGAGGTAAAGTTCGACTTCCAGCAGTACGAGACCAAACAGGTCTTCTACCAGAGCAAAGACGGCACCCGCGTACCGATGTTCATCGCCCATAAGAAGGGCCTTGCGCTGGACGGCAACAATCCCACGCTGCTTTACGGCTACGGAGGCTTCAGTATTTCCTTGCAGCCGAACTTCGCCGTGCGGATCGCCGCCTGGATGGAGATGGGCGGCGTGTTTGCAGTGGCCAACCTCCGCGGTGGCGGCGAATACGGCGAGCCGTGGCATCTGGCCGGCAAGAGACACAACAAACAGAACGTCTTCGACGACTTCATTGCCGCCGCCGAGTGGCTGATCGCCAACAAGTACACCCGCAGCCAGAAACTGGCCATCCAAGGCGGCAGCAACGGCGGACTGTTGGTCGGGGCCGTCATGACCCAACGACCTGAACTGTTCGGCGCTTGCCTGCCGGCGGTCGGTGTGATGGACATGCTCCGCTTCCACCGGTTCACGGCCGGACGGTTCTGGGTCGATGAGTATGGCACGCCCGATGACCCCGAGGATTTCAAGACCCTGTACGCTTATTCGCCTTATCACAATCTCAAGCCGGGGGTGAAATATCCGGCCACGCTGATCACCACCGCCGACACCGACGACCGGGTAGTGCCTGCCCACAGCTTCAAGTTCGCCGCCGCCTTGCAGCATTGCCAGGCGGGCGACGCGCCGGTGCTGATCCGCATCGAAACCCGCGCAGGCCACGGCGCAGGCAAACCCACCACCAAACTCATCGAAGAGACGACCGACCAGTTGGCCTTCCTGGCCGCTGTTTTAGGAATAGAATCGCAATAAGCTGCTCGGTTCGAGGTCAAACATTGCCAGTCTGCCGGCAAATCGGGCTCTTGCGACATGTCATCTACCGAAAATGAGGGCGCTAGTGCGCTCCGCCGAGCACCGAACTGCTGTTGTTTCGATGGATTAGGGCATCGAAACCTGGAGGGCCACGCTCTGTCGTGGCCGTCTCCATAGCGATAGCGGACGCGACCGCAGCGCGTCCCTCCATTAGGTTGAAGCGATTGCGGGATCGCACTACTGGAAAAAATACAAGGGCCACGCTCTATCGTGGCCGTGTTTGGCGTAGCTGATCGGTCGGCCATGGGCCAGAAAGGTGACGGACGCGACCGCAGCGCGTCCCTCCATTAGGTTGAAGCGATTGCGGGATCGCACTACTGGAAAAAATACGAGGGCCACGCTCTATCGTGGCCGCATTTCGCTGCGACTACGCCACATTTGGAGCCCTCTACCCGCTGGACCACGGCATAACGGGCGCCACGAAGCGCGTCGCTGGATAGTGGGGCGATATGGGGATATTACTGTTTTTAGGGGTTGCGCTGCGACCCGCTCTGGTTGACCGGCCTGGGCACTATAGTTATAGTGGTGGGGGGAGGTCTGTAATAAAGCAGTAAAGCAGATGGCCGACAGAAATGACAGAACACGGGAGGGCGCAATGGCACTGGTCAAGAACGTTGAAAAGCGAATCTGGGACATTGAGGGCTTCGCCGTCATCATTCGTCACCCGAACGGTAGGGACATGCGGGGCGACCGAACGGGGATTCCCATGTACCCTTACGAGCGGATGGCCAGAAATGGCATGACCGTTTCGGCGTGGAAGGAACAGCGCTTCTATCCAAACTACGCTGGGTTGGAGGTCGACGTCTTGAATGGTTATGGGGAAATCGTCATTGGGAATACGCTTCTATCAACTGTGCGCGACTCGTACGCGGAGGATTGAACGCAAAACATAACCGGGACGCGCTTCTGAGAAGCCTTTGCACTCGTGTACCGAGATAGCGCCCTAACAACAGGTTCCAGCGGATCGGCACCAGCGCCCTACGGTGAACCATACCCGGTACTAAGCTACCAGCATCCCCCGCTCCCAGCCGAATCTCGAACGGCCCTGTTTCTTGCTACCATGCGTCATGAGACGACGATTGGCCAAACACGCTAGGGGTTGATTCCAGCGGGCGCTCTGGCCGGGTAGGCTG
>Ga0068705_10000946_pt1 | contig 14722 bp, 8 predicted proteins | sample YNPMSTMetaG_FD_65631 | JGI IMG/M metagenome (GOLD analysis project Ga0068705, IMG submission 65631) | Anoxygenic and chlorotrophic microbial mat microbial communities from Yellowstone National Park, USA - YNP MS-T MetaG | ecosystem: Environmental > Aquatic > Thermal springs > Hot (42-90C) >... | reverse complement strand
GATTCGCCGTTTTGGGATTTTCGGTTGAAAAGACGCGGCCCGCCAAAAACACTCGAGTTAATAACGCCTCGATAGACAAGGCCGGAGGTGGACGGGTTTTGCGCAAAAATGTAGAAGATTCGCGCCATTTTTGGTTGAAGATGTTTTCCATAAGATATACAGCAAACCTTTGACAAAAGGCATCGCTGCGCTGACTGTTGTCTCAAACACATGGAAAACCAATGATGGGGATATCCTGACTATGAAGCTCGTAAAACGCGTCAGTTATGGCTGGTTCTTCTCGACAATTGTTGTGGGGTTTTTTGCCTTGGGTTTCGTCAACGCGAATACACTCCAGGATGGCGAGGCAGCGTCGCTTCAAGTTGTGAACAAGCCTGCGGCTCAACTTGGGATCAATCACTATCTTGCCAATCGACCGCCCCTGGTTCCAAGTCATCTAGTACGATTGCCGCTGGGTTCCGTTCGTGCACGTGGGTGGCTCGAAACGCAACTCAAGCTCGAGGCTGAAGGATTCATCGGGCATTTGAAGGAGCTAAGCCGATTCCTCACTGAAGAGGAGAACGCCTGGCTCAACCCCGAAGGAATTGGAGACAAAAGTTTCTGGGAAGAACTGCCATATTGGTTGAAAGGTTACATTGACCTGGCGTATCTTCTCAACGATCAGGCCATGATCCAGGAGGCCCGGCGGTGGGTGGAGCCAACTATTGTGGGACAGCGGTCGGACGGCTGGATTGGGCCGCGCCGTAATCTGGAGATGATCAACTCCCCTCGCGGAAAAAAGCCTGATCTTTGGCCGAATATGATCATGCTTCATGTCCTTCAGTCGTATTATGAGGCAACAAGCGATCCCCGCGTCATCGAATTAATGAAATGCTACTACCGGTGGGAATTGCAGCAACCCGACGAGGATTTCCTCTTACCTTCCTGGCAGAAGGTGCGGGCGAGCGACGACCTGGTGATCATTTACTGGCTTTATAACCAAACGGGAGAATCCTGGCTCTTGGAGCTGGGCGAGAAAATCAACCGGTGTCAGGCGCGCTGGGATGAAGGCATTATCAACTGGCATGGCGTTAATATCGCCCAGGGATTCCGCGCCCCTGGGATTTTCTATCAGCAGACCGGAAATGACAGACTTCTGGCGATGGCTTATGCGAATTATCAGGAGATCCGTGACAAGTTCGGGCAGGTCCCCGGTGGGCTTTATGGCGCCGACGAGAATTGCCGTCCGGGATACACTGACCCTCGCCAAGCGGCGGAAACGTGTGCGATGGTGGAAATGATGTACTCCTGCGAACTTCTGACGGCAATCTCCGGCGACACCTTGTGGGCTGATCGTTGTGAAGATGTCGCGTTCAACTCTCTGCCGGCATCCATGACACCCGACTTAAAAAGCCTGCGCTACCTGACGTCACCCAATCTGGCCGTTTCGGATGCCAAGAACAAATCCCCTGGCGTGCAAAACCGCGGCCCCATGTTTCTTTTAGATCCGTACGGCCACCGCTGTTGTCAGCATAATGTCTCGCACGGCTGGCCTTATTTCACGAAGCATCTTTGGATGGCAGCGCCCGGTGATGGCCTGGCTGCTGTACTGTACGCGCCAAGTCAGGTGGAGGCCCGCGTTGGCAACACTGGCCAAGTCGTTACGATCACCGAAGAGACGAAGTACCCTTTCGAGGACGAAATCACGTTCACCATCAAATGTGATGCTCGCGTACAGTTTCCGTTGTATCTTCGCGTCCCGCATTGGTGTGACCGTCCGGAAGTGGACATCAAGTCCGGGGCAGTGGTTAGCTCGATGACGGTGCCTTCCGATATCGAAGGTCAATGGGTTGTGCTCCGACGCGATTGGAAAGATGGCGATGTCCTGTCTGTGAAGCTGCCCAGGACGATTCGCCTGCGAGTTTGGGAGAAAAATCGCAACAGCGTTTCGGTTGACTACGGCCCTTTGACGCTTTCCCTGAAAATAGGGGAACGATACGTCCGCGCCGGTGGAACAGAGAAATGGCCTGCATGGGAAATCTATCCCGAAAACGACTGGAATTACGGCCTGATGGTTGATCTTCGGCAACCGGAACAATCCTTTCATGTGGAAAAGCGGCCCTGGGATGGCGTTTCCCAGCCGTTTACCCCAGAAGCTGCTCCCCTGATGGTAATCGCCCATGGCAAGCAAATCCCTAATTGGACGCTCGATGAATACGGTCTTGTAGCGCCTTTGCAACAGAGTCCGGTTAAGGTGGATGGACCAACCGTCAAGCTGGAATTGATCCCGATGGGTTGTGGTCGGCTGCGAATCAGCGCCTTTCCGGTCATCGGCGAAGGACCGGATGCCATCGAATGGCAGAAGCCTGCTCCGCCACCTCACCAGGCATCTCATTGTTTTGAGAGCGACACGGTGCTTGCCTTGAGTGATGGACTTGTACCGCAAAGTTCTCACGACAAGACCATCCCTCGCTTCACATGGTGGCCCCATCGGGGAACCCAGGAGTGGGTCACGTATGAGTTCGGCGGCGAACGTCTTGTTTCCGAGATCGCCGTTTACTGGTTCGATGACACAGGTTCCGGGGCGTGTCGTGTTCCAAAAAGTTGCGTCGTCCAGTATTGGGACGGTGCGACGTGGAAAAACGTCACACCAGAAAGCCGGTGTGGTACTGAACGGGATGGGTTCAACACTTTGCAATTCAATCCTATCAGAACGACGAGACTTCGTCTCCTCGTAGAGCTGCAACCGGATTTCTCCGCAGGCATCCTCGAATGGCAAATCAAATGATCTTGCGTCTCGCGAGACTTACGCAAAGGTTTGCGTTTATAATGTGAATTCTCGCTCTTCAGTCACGCGTGGTTGATCAGGTAGCAGATTATTATTATTCGAACGCTTGAGAGTATCATAAGTTAAAGTGACGATGCGTGCTGTTATTGGCAAAGCGATCCGCGACAGTCTGCCGCAGTTTCTGGTAAGCTGTGTGATTCTTTTTCTGTTTTCCTGGCTCTTTGTCTGGCTGACAAGTTTGATCAACATCGGTCTTTGGGCAACTTTTTTCGACATGCTACCGTCTTTCGTGCGGAAGCTCATGCCAGTTTCCCCGAGAATCCTCGTGACTCCGACCGGCCGTGTGAGCTTCCTGTTCGTCCACATTGTCCCTATGTTGATCTTCATTGGCTGGTCTGTCGGCCGTGCATCCCAACTTATCAGCGGAGAAATCGCCGCAGGGCGATACGAAGTCCTTCTGACATTGCCGGTCCATCGGTACCTCTGGGTGGTTCTGCCCGGCGTGCTTCTTTCGGTTGGTGCCTTCGCCTTGGCGGCAAGCCTCTGGCTTGGTCTTTGGATCGCGGCCATGACTGTTCGGCTGCCGGAACAATTGCGGCTCACGCAACTGCTCCCAGGTGCGATCAATCTGGCCGCAATGGCGGTTGCCCTTTCGGGAATAACAGCCGTCATCTCAGCTGTACTCTCCAACCGCTGGAACACAATCGGGATTGCCGCCTTGGTCCTGGTGGTTTCGTTGATATTGAAGCTGGTGGCACGGCTCTGGTCGCCCGGTGAATGGATGAAATATCTATCCTTTCTCACGCTGTTCGAACCGCAAGAGCTGATCTTTCTTGATCTGGGGACGCGGACACTGGTTCTGTACAACCTTGGGCTGGTCCTCATTGGAGTTGTGGGGTATGCAGCAGCGGCTGTCGTTCTGAGTTTGCGGGACATTCCGGTCTCGCGATGAAATGCTGTGTGTTTCGTCTTGTCAGAGAACTTCAACGTTGACCTGGCTAAGCGCGCGATTGCGGCATTTGATTATCTGGTCCGCGGTGTTGAGGAGTGTTATAATGCTTTGCACCGGAATTGGAGTGGTTCAAACCTGCAAGGCAGCCTTATCGGAGGATCAGCACGATGAACGGTGATGTGTTAGGGCCTGTTGCCCAGGCGGCACCTTGGTGGGCCTTTTGGCTCGTCGTTGGGATCATCGGGGTCATCTTGCTGATCACATTTGTGATTGTCATCCTGGCCTATGGGGCGCTCTGGTTTCAGGCCTACATGTCCAGCGCGCGGGTGAGCATGTGGAGTCTGATCGGGATGAGCTTTCGGCAGGTCAACGCCCGCTTGATTGTGCAGGCCAAGATTATGTCAGTTCAGGCGGGTCTGGGCAATGAGCGCGACACGGGGATCACGACACGGCGTTTGGAAGCCCATTATCTGGCCGGCGGAAACGTCATGAATGTCATAAAGGCACTCATTGCCGCTCATCGTGCTCAAATGTTGCTCACCTTCGACCAGGCAGCAGCCATTGACCTGGCGGGACGGGATGTTCTGGATGCCGTGCGCACGAGCATTTACCCAAAGGTCATCGACTGCCCCGACCCACGGAGCGGCCGGACAATGCTCAGCGCGATTGCCAAGAATGGCGTCGAACTGAAGGTTCGGGCGAGGGTTACGGTGCGGACGAAAATGGAGACACTCATTGGCGGCGCCACAGAGGAAACCGTCATCGCGCGAGTGGGGGAAGGGATCATTACGGCAATCGGCTCGGCGGAGACTCACCTGGAGGTCCTGGAGCACCCCGACCGAATCTCAAAGGCTGTTTTGGAACGGGGGTTGGATCAACAAACGGCATTCCAGATTGTGTCCATCGACATCGCCGATATTGTAGTCGGTCAAAACATCGGAGCACGCCTCCAGTACGATCAGGCGGAAGCCGACACCCGTGTTGCCCGAGCCAAGGCTGAAGAGCGGCGTGCCCTGGCCATGGCTCGAAGCCAGGAAATGAAGGCCCAGGTTGCTTACAATCGCGCGCAGGTCGTTTTGGCTGAGGCGCAGGTGCCAATTGCCATGGCAAAAGCCATTCGCGAAGGCCGATTCGAGCTCGTGCCCCAGCGTAATTGACGATTGTGATTTGAAATCGTTGGGCCGAACACAAAAGCCGTGCCCCCTACCGAGCGAGCACGGCTTCCTCTTACGACGACCTTACTGATTAAGCTTATCAGATGGGCGTCCCCGTGAACGAGGTGATAGCCTTCATGTAATTTCCTCGTTCGAAAACCGAAGGGTTCGGATTATTCTTGTGGCTCATGCTCCCCTTCATTTGCTCGACCGACTGATATCCTTGTTGCTCCATCCACTCAGAGATTTGATTCAGGAATGCCGTTATGCATCCGAGGCCCTGCTTATAAAGAACCGAAGCCAGCATAACCACATCTGCACCAGCGAGTACGGACTTCAAGACGGCATTGGCCGAGTGCACCCCACTTGTCAGCGCCAGTGACGCATTGACTCGCCCGTGGAGAATTGCAACCCAGCGAAGAGGCAACAACAACTCGAACTCCGTACTCAAAACCAGATGAGGTTTGGTTTCGAGCGTGTCGAGATGAATGTCTGGTTGAAGGAAGCGATTAAACAGCACCAACCCTTTCGCCCCAGAGTTGACAGCCTGTCGCGCGAAATGACCAACAGAACTGAAATAGGGCCCAATCTTGACCGCCACGGGAATCGACACGGAAGAGGCCACTGCCTTGATCAGATGGCAATACCCTGCCTCGACATCCGAGGCGGACTGGTTCAGGTCGGCTGCCACAGAATAAATGTTCAACTCAACTGCGTCAGCCCCCGCTTCCTCAAACAATTTGGCGTAGCGGATCCACGCCCCTTCCGTTGTGCCATTTAGGCTGGCAATGATAGGGATCGAAAGGCTCCGTTTGGCATTCCGGATTCGGTCCAGATATTCGTCGGTCCCCAGACGGTATTCTTCGGGTTCCGGAAAATAGCTCAAAGCCTCCGCGAAGCTATCAGTGCCAAAGTCGTGAACTTTAGCAAGATTCTCTTCCTCGGTCAGGATTTGCTCTTCAAAAAGTGACGGCAGAACAATCGCCGCCACACCCGCATCTTCCAGCCTCTTTTGGTGATCGAGCGACTCCGTAAGAGGCGAGGCCGCGGCAACAATGGGATTCTTCAATTCCAAACCTAAGTACTTGGTGCGCAAATCGACAGACATTCTCTAAACCTCCTGGGGCGTCTTACTATGTCCAATCACTGACCGTCACCACCTTCCGGCTTTGTGCTGGCCTTCGCCAAAGCGGAGCTGAGATTCTCGTACAGGGCATACCGGAAGTTGATATCCTCTTGCCCCAAATGGAAGAGCATATCGGCTCGTTCCGGCTTAGAACGACTAAGAATCGCAAAACGGGCTTGCTTCAAAGCGAATTCCTTGAAGGCCCCCTTTGGTGGCCGACTATCAACATGCAGAGGCTGTTCCTCGTCGCGCGGATCGTAATGATAAAGCGGCCAGTACCCACAGGCCACTGCTTCCTTCTGATATTCCATGCCTTTCACCATATCGATGCCCCAACCGATACAGTGCGACAGCGCGATGATCAATGACGGACCACGATACGATTCGGCCGCACGAATCACCTTGATGGCATGCAACGGATTGGCTCCCAACGAGATTTGACCAACGAAGACGTTGCCATACGACATGGCCATCAGTCCCAGGTCTTTTTTGCGACCTTGTTTGCCCGCAGCAGCGAACTTGGCGACGGCCCCGCGGAAGGTCGCTTTGGAGGCTTGACCGCCTGTATTTGAATAGACCTCCGTGTCCATCACAAGCAGGTTGATGTCACGACCGGAAGCCAGAACATGGTCAAGCCCGCCGAAACCGATGTCATAGGCCCAACCATCGCCGCCAAAGCTCCAGATACTGCGGCGGATGAGATAGTCAGCGCAGGCCATCAAGTTTTTGGCATCCTCATCAGAAATCGCTGCCAGTTTTTTCTTAAGCTCGGCAACAAGCTGCCGCTGCTTCGCGATTTCTTCGTCGGTCTCCTGAGCATTATTCAGCAATTCGGTCACCAGCGAATCGCCAATTTGCGACGCCAGCTTCTTGAGCAGCCCCGTGGCATACTCGATCTGCTGGTCCACGGCCAGTCGCATACCAAAACCAAACTCAGCCGCATCTTCGAAGAGGGAATTACTCCACGTTGGACCTTTACCTTCCGCATTCGTCGTGTAGGGCGTGCAGGGCAAGTTACCTCCATAAATCGACGAACACCCGGTGGCGTTGGCAATCATCATGCGATCCCCAAAGAACTGGGTGATGAGCTTCACATAGGGTGTTTCGCCACAACCGGCACAGGCCCCGGAGAACTCAAACAGCGGCAGTAAGAGCTGCGAACCTTTGACCGTATCCACAGCGACCTTGGAGCGATCGAGATCCGGGATCTTGAGGAAGAAATCGAAGCAAGCCCGTTCCCGTTCGAGATGGTCGAGCTTAAAGAGCATATCAATGGCTTTGTGCTTGGCCACCTCCTTGTCGCGAACGGGGCAAACTTCGACGCACAGGCCGCATCCCGTGCAGTCATCGGGCGCAACCTGAACCGTTACGTGATAACCAGGATACTCCTTACCCCTCCACGGCACCGATTTGAACCCCTCAGGAGCATCGGCCAACACCGCCGGATCGTAAGCCTTCATCCGTATCGCAGCATGCGGGCAAACCAACGAACACAGCCCGCACTGGATACAAATCTTCGGATCCCAAATCGGGATTTCCAACGCAATTGACCGCTTCTCGAATTTGGTGGTACCGGTCGGGAACGTCCCGTCACACGGCAGCGCACTCACCGGAAGATCATCCCCACGGTAGGCAATCATGGGTCCCAGAACATTCTTGACAAACTCGGGCGAGTCTTCGGGCACGGGCGGTAACATACGAATCGTGGACGTCACACGATCCGGGACCTTGACCTCATGAAGTGATTCGAGGGCTTTATCGACCGCTGCGAAGTTCTTCTCAATAATGCCGGACCCGCCCTTCTTTCCGTAGGATTTAACGATCTGATCTTTGATCTCATTAATCGCCTGCTCAACTGGAATCACCTTTGCCAGTGCAAAGAAACAGGTCTGCATCACCGTGTTGATGCGAACACCAAGCCCCGTTTCCTTTGCAACGTGATACGCATCGACGACGTAAAACTTCAGCTTCTTGTCGATGATCTGCTTCTGCACTTCAGCCGGGAGATGGTCCCAAACCTGATCGGCGGGGAACGGGCTATTCAACAAGAACGTTGCCCCCTCCTCCGCGGCGGCCAAAACGTCGATTCGCTCGAGAAAATGGAACTGATGGCACGCAATGAAGTTGGCCTTGTTAATCAAATAGGAACCCTTGATTGGCCGCGGGCTGAACCGCACATGCGAGATCGTCATCGACCCTGCTTTTCGAGAGTCATAGACGAAATATCCCTGGGCATAAAACGGCGTGTTTTCTCCGATAATCTTGACGGAACTACGATTTGCCGAAACAGTCCCGTCGCTGCCCAAGCCAAAAAACATCGCCCGGACAACGTCCGGCGGCTCAACCGACAGGGTCGGATCGTAGTCGAGACTCAAATTCGTAACGTCATCTTTGATCCCGACCGTAAATCGCCGCTTCGGCTGAGGTTTTTTCAATTCCTCGAACACGGCCACGGCCATCGCGGGGTTGAACTCTTTCGACGAGAGTCCATACCGACCGCCAATGATGAGCGGCAAAGCGGCCCCGCCACTGTATTCATTCCATCGTTCGCTGATTGCCGCGACCACATCGAGGAAAAGCGGCTCCCCAAGAGCGCCTGGTTCCTTCGTGCGATCCAAGACAGCGATCCGCTTCACGGTCTTGGGAAGTGCTCGTATAAATGCATCAACGTCGAACGGTCGGTACAGTCGGACTTTGACCATTCCGACCTTCTCCCCTCGCGCCAGCAGGTAATCGACGGCTTCCTCCACAACGCCCGTCCCTGACGCCATGGCGATAACGACTCTTTCGGCGTCGGGGGCCCCTACGTAATCGAACAAATGATACTGTCGCCCAAAGAGTTGAGCGAACTTGTCCATCGCCTTCTGCACAATGGCAGGGGTTCTGGCATAGAAAGGATTACACGCCTCCCGGGCCTGGAAAAAGACATCGGGATTCTGCGATGTTCCCCTCAGAACTGGTTTTTCCGGCGACATCGCCCGCTGGCGATGGGCCCTGACGAGCTCCATATCGATCATCAGACGGACATCGTCATCCGAGAGTTGCTGAATCTTAGCTACCTCGTGAGACGTACGGAAACCATCATAAAAATGGATAAACGGCACTCGCGATTCAAGCGTTGCCGCGTACGCAATGACGGCCAAATCCTGGGCTTCCTGAACAGATGCCGAAGCAAGCAACGCCCATCCCGTGCTACGACAGGCCATCACATCGCTGTGATCACCGAAAATCGAAAGGGCATGGGTGGCCACTGTTCGAGCCGTGACGTGAAAAACTGATGGCGTCAATTCGCCCGCAATCTTGAACAGATTGGGGATCATCAGGAGCAGTCCCTGGGAGGCCGTAAACGTCGAGGATAAGGCCCCCCCTTGCAGCACCCCGTGGACGGCACCAGCAGCCCCGGCCTCACTCTGCATCTCCACAACCTGTGGAACAGCACCGAAAATGTTCTTTCTTCCAGCAGCCGCCCAGGCATCGGGCAATTCCCCGAGGCCCGAAGATGGCGTGATCGGATAGATTGCCATCACTTCCGAACAAAGGTGAGCAATGTTGGCTGCGGCTTCATTGCCTTCCACGGTCACGAAGCGCTGCTGTGCCACGGCTAAGTCTCCTTCAAAAAGCTTTTGCACGTCAACCCAAAACCATCCACAACCACGGCGATCCTTTCGTTAAACCAACTTGGGCAACCGTGGTCAATTAACAACTGAGTCCAAACCGTAAGTGCAACTCTTGGTTAATCCCAACAACGAGAATGGCCGCTGAGATTTGATATACGCTTGACAAGGCTGGGTTGGTTCGCCGAACCCAGCGTGTCACAATGAACCCCATCTTATCTCAGCGCTAAACCGATAGCCTACCTGTTTTGCAATCCCTTCGCAAGTCGGCCAGGGCGCGTGTCAACCTGCCATGTGGACCCTTGCTTTGTGTCTCCGTTTTAGTTGGCAAAAACCTCAGTAGGAGAATTTGCTATCTGGATGGTAAACTGGCGACATGCCCGCTAAGCCACAATCAGATAAGGAAGGTTCAGACGACTTTCAAGACAAGCACAAAGGAGGATATGGACGGTTATCGCCCTTGGTGCCGATGGGCTTTTTTCTCGGCGCGAGCATTGGTCTTGAAACATCTTTACCGTATCCAAAAAAGGCAACTGTTTGCCATTCCGCCGCATGAAATACGAAAAAAGGCCCGAAACGAAGCTCGTGTCGCGTTCTTAGAGCCTCCGGTCAACGGGGAAAGTCAAATCCTTTGCATCCTCGCCGTTTCCTCAAAAACCTGAGGCGCGTAGATCGCAATGGTTTGTCTATCATGTTGTGCCTTGTGACCATCTCGCTTATGAATTCGACGCACAAATCTCTGCTTTTTTGACCGTACAAAAGCCGCTCTGGTTGGTGCAGTCCAACGACCAGGATTCGGAGCATAACTTCTTGTCGTTCGATAATGTTTCTCAGTTCGGGACTTGCGAGTCGATTTTAGCATTTTTTGTGACGCGCCCTTGAAAAAACTGAAATCATTATTATGATTATCAGAAAACATCTGAATACCGATACAATGTCAGGCCGAATGGATAAGAAACCATGTTAGGTTAATTGACCAAAAGAGGAGTCGACATTATGCCCGCAGCAACACCGCTCCGTATCCACGAGGACATTACCCAATGCGTTGGAAACACGCCGCTTGTTAAAGTGAGGAAACTTACGGCCGGTTGCCCCGCGACCGTTCTCGCTAAACTTGAGAATTTCAACCCCCTCTGGAGTGTTAAGGATCGCATTGCGCGGGCTATGATCGATGCGGCCGAAAAGCAAGGACTGATCAAATCAGATACCGTCATCATAGAACCGACGAGCGGCAACACAGGAATTGGTTTGGCATACGTGTGTGCGGCTCGTGGCTACAAACTTATGGTCACTATGCCAGAGAGCATGAGCCTTGAGCGACGGCGGCTCCTCAAAGCGTTTGGCGTTGAGCTGGTCTTGACCCCTGCTGCGGAGGGGATGCCTGGCGCCGTTAGAAAGGCTGAAGAGCTCGTCCGGGAAAACAGCAACTTCTACATGCCTCAACAATTCAAGAACCCCGCCAATCCTGAAATCCATCGTCGAACCACTGCCGAGGAGATTTGGCGTGATACAGGCGGCCAGGTTGATATCTTCGTCGCCGGGGTAGGGACAGGAGGAACAATCACCGGCGTTGGGGAGGTCCTTAAATCGCGCAAACCCGATGTTAGAGTCGTAGCGGTTGAACCGGCCAACAGCCCTGTGATAACGCAAAAGTTGGCGGGACAACCCCTCAAGCCGGGCAAACACGGAATTCAGGGAATTGGTGCTGGCTTCATCCCGGATGTCCTGAATCTCTCAATTATCGACGAAGTCATCTGTGTCGAGGATGAAGCAGCGATGGAAACATCCCGACAGTTGGCACGTTACGAGGGATTCATGTGCGGGATTAGTTGCGGGGCTGCCATGTACGCAGCATTACAATTGGCCAAAGGACCTGAAAACCAAGGTAAGACCATCGTTGTTGTTCTTCCGGACCTCGGAGAACGATACCTGTCCACGCGGCTGTTCCCGGAATAAAAACGCGGATCCCCGTCCTTCCACCTCCCCCATATTCAACACGAAAAGGGCGGTCCGACAGGGTTCAGACCGCCCTTTTTCACCGAATGGTTACGTCTCGGGTAACGATCGTGTTCTCAATGTTCAGGAGGTTTAACTGACCTCATTGACGATCAACCGCAGGGAGCGCAAGCGGGCTTTTCGCAAGCTGGTTCGCAGGCCGGAGCGCAGCAGGCTCGCTTCGCCTCACAACGAGCACGAATCCGGGCCAAGAGGCCAGGACGGCCGCAAGGCTCACAAGCCGGTTCGCAGGCTGGTTCACATGCGGGCTTTTCGCAAGCAGGCTCGCAGGCCGGAGCGCAGCAGGCTCGCTTCGCCTCGCAACGGGCACGAATCCGGGCCAAGAGGCCAGGGCGGCAGCAAGGCTCACAAGCCGGTTCACAGGCGGGCTTTTCACAAGCCGGTTTGCACGCTGGTTCGCAAGCAGGCTCGCAAGCCGGAGCGCAGCAGGCTCGCTTCGCCTCGCAACGGGCACGAATCCGGGCCAAGAGGCCGGGACGGCAGCAAGGCTCACAAGCCGGTTCGCAGGCTGGTTCACATGCGGGTTGGCAAGCGGGCTTCTCGCAAGCCGGCGCACAGGCACCGCCCAAGAAAACGTCCGCTCGAGCCGTGTTCAGGCCGAGCACTGTCACCAAGGCCCCGAGGGCCACCAAACCAAGGAGTGTCACGCGCTTCATGGTAAAAGCTCTCCGTTCATACGAGGGACTGAAACGACAACTAACCCAAAGTTCTTGCCTAATCGCCTTCTAGCCACCATTTTTTATCGGCTATCGAAAGCGCCCATTTTACCTAAATGTCTCGATTCCTCCAAGCAATCATCTGGAAAAATTTGAGGATGTGCGGGATGTTGCAAATTTGAGGGAGAAATCGGCTAATCGTACCTTCTTAAACATCCGGATAACAAAATCGCGCGATTCTGCGTCTTACACGACCAACTGGATGCCACGTAGGCAGGTTTTTCGGTGGGAGCCGTGGTCGGATTCGTTCAGGTTAACAGCGACCTGGCAGTGCTATGTTTCATCAACTTGAAGAAAATACGCAAACTTCTCAGATCGCGTGCTCATTATAAGCTAGACTATTTTAGGGAGTCAAGCAAGTGGGGCAGCCCACGCAAACAATTTGCCCCGACACGCGAACGTAAGGCTAGAGCTGTCGCATCGAGTGGGAAGTTCGTACCGATCAAATGGATTACCGAAAGGTGAGCCCATGAACGAACAGTCAACAGATGTTCATCCGCAGCTGGAGTATGTTTATTCTGAACTGGCAGACGACCCCGAACTTCGTAATCTCATCCAGTTGTTCGTTGATGAGATGCCATACAGAGCGGCCCTGTATGAGGAGTTGTTCCGTTCTGGCGACTTTGACGAACTTCGCCGTGCGATCCACCAATTGAAAGGTGCAGCCGGCAGCTACGGCTTTTCCGTAATTACGGAAGCCGCGTCAACGCTGGAGCAATCGATCCGTCACGAAGCCCCGTACGAGCAAATTCGCCATGAGCTTCACGGTCTGATACGACTCTGCACAGCCGCCCGAGTTGCCCCTTCCCGGTGACGGATTGCCGGAACCCGGCCAGTGAATGCATCTTGTTTGTCGATAAGTTGCCAGGTGGAGCCGGCATCAAACGTTGAGCCATCTCCGTATTGAACCCTCGGAGGGATCTGCTTGTCAGGGCCGCTCGGAGGGACGCGCTTGTCGCGTCCGTTGCATTACGTTTGATAATCCATTCTACTTCCACGGGCGTGACGAGCGTGCCCCTCCGACAGGGCACGACAAGGAACGCCTCAAGCCGGTTATCGCGGCTGCCTCACCTCTAAATCTGATGCACCCGCCTCCATGTCCGCCGACTGGCTTGTTTTCGAGAGTTGCCATGTTTGGCGTACATCGCCCACTTGATGGCGCAGGACCAGCCAGCTCAAGCGAACCAGCATGCATGTCGCGGTCGTAGTCTCAGCTTTCTTTACTCAAAGTGACGACCACCTCATTTGATTTCCGCGGATGGATCTCTACGGCCTGTTTGGAATCAGAGAATCCAGGTGCCTGGACGGACACAGTGAAGTCGCCGCCAAAAACGCGGGCTGTGGCATGGCCGTCTGCATCTGTCGTCATCGTGATATCACTCCACCATTGTCCCTTGATTAGCTTATGAAGTTCGACATATGCCGGCTTCGGTGACATGTCTCGGCGGACAAGGCCGGCCGGTGCCCCTTGCCATGCCCGGAAATCCGAGAAATCCCACCAGGTAATCGCCTCTACGGCCGGGTGGGAGAATAACATGGTATAGAAGCGAACGACTTCTCGGGCTTGATATTCCTCGCCCTCGGGCGTTGTCTCCCAGGGACGCGGGCGTTCCCAACCTCTTTGGCCCGAAAGGATGGTCGTCTCGGTGAAGTGAATCGGCACCTGAAATCGCGAGAACCGCTCGCAGATTTCCCAAATCTTCTCGTTCGGCCAGGTACCGCCGTGCATATGGCTTTGGATTCCAATCACATCATAGAGTCGTTGTCCCTGGTTATTGACAAGCTGTTCGATAACCCGCTCAAACTTTGGGCTTGTCACATAGTCGTTGATAATCAATGTCGCGTTCGGATTGGCCTGCCGCGCCGTCTCAAAGCATTGCCGCGTAAACTCCATCTGCCCGACCTCTTTCCACATGGCCGACATCTTCGGCGCACGTCGGGTCATGAACTCGGGTCGATCAAATTCCGAGACTTCGTTGACCACATCCCATCTCTCGATGAGACCGCGAAAACGAGACACACAATCATCGATCCGCGCGAGTTGAAGACGCAGAATCTCCTTTGAATCGGAGGGAAGCCAAGCCGGATCAGCATGGTTCCACGCTAAAGGGTGACCTTTGACGACAATACCCTTCTCTTGGCACCATTCGGCCAGTCGGCGGGTATAATCATGATTCGGCTGACCACGTTGCTGTTCGTATGCGGCCCAGTAAAAAGGTGCTGTGGCGTAATTGAACAAATCAGCAAAACGCTCGTTATAGGCCTGTTGCAACTGCGGATCTTCGATTCTTCCCCAATTAAAGATGTTGCAACCGAATAAAAAACGATGTCTCGTCTGCTGCAATCGCACTTTGGCGTTGGGAATGGGGCGACCATC
>Ga0068705_10000939_pt1 | contig 14758 bp, 11 predicted proteins | sample YNPMSTMetaG_FD_65631 | JGI IMG/M metagenome (GOLD analysis project Ga0068705, IMG submission 65631) | Anoxygenic and chlorotrophic microbial mat microbial communities from Yellowstone National Park, USA - YNP MS-T MetaG | ecosystem: Environmental > Aquatic > Thermal springs > Hot (42-90C) >... | reverse complement strand
GAACGCTACGACACTGGGTGAACTCCAGCTTCTTCATCAGGGCATTGAATGCAACCGTTACTGGTCCCTCGTCCTTGGTCATTTGTCCTGTCGCAATCGCTTCTTCATCAGGACATTCAGTGCGAGAAGGACGAATGACAAAGGGACAAATGACAATTCAGTCGCAATCCCTTCTTCATCAGGGGATTTAAAGCGACGATGAGACCCCTGTCGGAGGGGCACACTCGTCGTGCCCGCGGATGCGGGATGGATCATCAAGCGTTATTCAACGGACCCGAGAAGCGGGTCCCTCCGAAGCGCGGACCTGACAAGCAGGTCCCTCCGAGAGGCAAAATTGGGGGAATTGTGCGGCACTGAAACGCAAAGGTGTAACTCACACTCCAGAATCACCTTACGCCACGCCGTGCACTTCCGATCTAACGAGTGCAAATATACGACTCAATCGAACATTGCTTCGACGAACGAATTGGCGTCAAAGGGCAGGAGATCTTCCGCCTTCTCTCCGACGCCGACAAACTTGACGGGTAACCCCATCTGCTGACGAATCGCCACGACGACCCCTCCCTTTGCCGTTCCGTCGAGCTTGGCCAGCACCAATCCCGTGCAATTCACGGCATCACGGAAGTGCTTGGCCTGGCTGATCCCGTTCTGGCCGGTCGTGGCATCCAGGACGAGCAGGACTTCATGGGGTGAATTCGGGATCTGTTTACCCAGGACGCGATGGATTTTGGACAATTCCCGCATGAGATTCTGATGGGTTTGAAGGCGTCCGGCCGTATCCACAATGCAGATTTCAGCCCCGGTCTCGAGGGCTCGGCTTGCCGCGCGATGGGCCACAGCAGCGGGATCGCTACCCTGGACCCCCGTGACGATTTCGACTCCGAGCCGTTGTGCCCAGATACTCAATTGCTCTACGGCGGCTGCCCGAAACGTATCGGCTGCCCCCAGGACAACACGCTTGCCGTCTGAGCGAAACATATGCGCCAGTTTGGCAATTGTCGTTGTCTTGCCACAGCCATTGACACCACAAACCATAATGACCGTTGGCCCTTCGGCGGCGAGAAGGATGGGAGATTCCGGCTGCTGCAGAAGCTCTTTAAGAGTTCCCTTGATCTCTTCAATCGCCTGCTCCCATTCGATGACCCGATTCCGATACTTGTCGCCGACGTGATCGACGATCTGTTGCGCGGCCTGAACACCCATATCGGTGCGGATCAAAACCTCGAACAACTCGTCGAGAAACGCCTGATCGACAAGCCGCCCCTGGGTCTTAAACAGGTCACGAACGTCCGTTTTCAGGAGTTGCGCTGTTTTTTTCAACCCCTGTTTGATGCGATCTAACAACCCCATGGTCTATCGATTCTCCCAGCAAGATACTTTGCCTATTCGCATGTTTTCATATCGCCGTGCTTGCGGTTTCTGAATCCGATTGTCTGTGAGATACCCTAAAACCGTGACTATTAACGCCCTCCACAAAGACCGGCTAACAGGGATTTATCGCAGTAAACCAGGCGTCAAATTTATCGCTAGTGGCTTTCTCCTGAGTGCCGATATCGTGACAAAGCTAGGAATGACATGCCAGCACCTACGAGGATTCGACCGAAGTGCCGTGATGCGACGCAATATCGCGATAAAGTCGATCGAGGATCCCGTTGACGAACTGCCCTGATTGCTGGGTGCCAAACAGCTTTGCCAGCTCCACGGCCTCGTCGATGACGACGCGCGGGGGCGTATCCGAGTAAAGAAGCTCGTAGGCTCCCAGCCGCAGAACGTTGCGATCGGTGATCGCCATCCGCGAGAGCGACCAATTCTCGGTGACTGCCGCCAGTTTTGCATCGAGTTCCGTTTGGTGAAGCCGCACCCCGGCCAACAGCGACTGCGCAAATGCGACCAATTGGGGATGCCGCAGCCGACGTTTGATCAAATCCTCATCCCAGACGGGGCTATGCTGAGGATTCAGATCGTCTTGATAAAGGATCTGAACCACGACAATCCGTGCGTTTCTGCGGTCAGAAGTGTTTCGTGGTCTCGGTGTGCTCACGATCTCCCCCTCGGTTCCCCTGGTATGTTCTGGCCACAGTTGCCGTCCGTCGGGGTCGCGCAAAAAACCCGATTGATCTGTTGCAATAATCGCACCATTTCCAACGCGGCCAGGGCACATTCCGCGCCTTTGTTGCCAACCTTCCCCTGAGACTGATCCTTGTTCCGAATAATCTCGGTTGGCGCGGACCGGGCCACCGCTTGAGCCACCGTATTGCAGGTCAGAATTCCGAAAAGGACGGGAACGCCGGTTTGAGACCCAATCTCGGCGAGTTGAAGGCTCACTGCCCGATTGATGTGCTGATCATGGGTCGTTTCCCCTTTGATCACTGCGCCCAGGCAGAGGACGGCCAAATGGCAGCGAGCCGTGGCCAGCCGTTTTGCTATTAAGGGGATCTCAAATGCCCCGGGGACCCAAAAAACGTCGACATCGTCCGGAGCGACGCCGGCTGTTGTCAACGTCTCTAGGGCACCTCGCAAAAGCCCCTCGGTGATGGTTTGGTTGAATCGCGAAACGACAATCGCAAACCGGCCCGACGGTAACGATTCATCGCCGGCAAAGACCCGTCCGACCGGCATTCCGACAACAGATTCCATAGCTCGCTGCTTTCTCCTCCCGTCTTATTGCCCATTTCGAAGATCAGGAATATGCCGTGATAGCATTAGGGATGGCAGGCCTTTTTCATCCGATCAACGCATGTTCATTGACATGAGGAACTCGGCATTCGTCTTTGTCTTGGCGAGACGGCTCACCAGAAACTCCATCGCGTCGGGCGCATTCATTTCATTGAGGACCCGCCGCAAGACGCAAATACGGCGATGTTCCTCGGGGTCCAGGAGCATTTCTTCCCGTCGCGTTCCCGAGCGGTTGATGTCGATGGCCGGCCAGATGCGTTTATCGACGAGTCGGCGATCGAGGACAATCTCCATGTTGCCCGTGCCTTTGAATTCCTCAAAGATCACTTCGTCCATCTTGCTTCCGGTGTCGATCAGGGCCGTGGCGATGATGGTCAGCGAGCCGCCTTCGTCGATCTTCCGCGCCGAACCGAAGAATCGCTTGGGACGCTGCAAGGCATTGGCATCGACGCCACCGGTGAGGATCTTCCCGGAGGCCGGGCATTCGGCATTCCAGGCACGGGCCAAACGTGTGATCGAATCGAGGAAAATAATCACATCCTTACCGTATTCAACCGTCCGCTTGGCCTTCTCGATCACCATCTCCGAGACCTGGATGTGCCGCGCCGGTGCTTCGTCAAATGTCGAGCTGATGACCTCACAATTTCGACCTTTGACCTGACGCTCCATGTCGGTCACTTCTTCTGGGCGTTCATCGATCAGGAGCATGAAAACGTAACAGTCGGGGTAGTTCTTGAGGACTGCCTTTGCCATCTTTTGCAGGAGGATGGTCTTCCCGGCACGCGGCGGACTGACAATCAGGCCCCGCTGTCCAAATCCCACCGGGGCAATCAAATCAACGACCCGACACTCGATTTCGTCGGGCGTTGTCTCCAGGATGATCCGCTTGTCGGGATGGCATGGGGTCAAGTCATCAAACCAGATCTTCTTGGAAGCTAGATTGGGATCCTCGTAATTGACGGCTTCCACGCGGAGGAGTGCGAAGTATCGCTCATTCTCTTTGGGGGGACGGATCTGTCCCGAAACGGTCATTCCTGTGCGAAGTCCAAAACGGCGGATCTGGCTGGGAGAGACGTAAATATCGTCGGGGCAGGCGAGGTAGTGATAGTCGGGGCTACGGAGAAAGCCAAATCCGTCAGGCAAAATTTCGAGAGTTCCTTCGCCATACATCAGGCCGCTCATCTTCACCCGTTCTTTAAGAATCCGGAAAATGAGGTCCTGACGCTTCATCCCGGCGATTTCGGTATCGGAGAGGTTTTCCTTCCGTGCCTCTTCGATCAACTCCGCCATGGAGAGCCGTTGAAGTTCTGCGATATGCGTATCGCCTGACTTTTTGATCTCTTCGAATTGTTTGACTTCTTCCTCAGACTCTTGATCTTCAAACCGCCCATCGACCAATTGTTCGGCAATCGAAAGGGGTTCGTCACGATCTGGTCGACGGCGACGGCGAAAACTCTGCCGCGATCGCGATAGAGAATCACCCCGTTGACCGCCGCCGTTACTCGTTTGGTTTTCAAGATCGGACGACGTTTTCACATCGCGTGACTGAGACATCGTTGATACTCCTGAAAAGTCAACTCTCCTGGTTGGCACACGAACGGTGCACTTGAGGTGGGACACCGGAAAGGACTGGATCGCTCCAACCTTCCCAAAACACTCAAAACTAGCTTACGAGGACCAGGTCACATCCATCCCATTTTTGAATGCGACCACACCGTGGTGTATGTATTTTAACGCTTCTGCGAGTCAAGGACACGACATCAATCAAATCAGCCTAATATTTGAACGATTCAACGTACTATCGTTGTGAGGTCACAAAACCTCACCACATGCTCATTCCCTGCTTATTAAACACCCCAAAAAACCTTCATCTCCAATGATGAGGCTTCGTACGTGGAGTTTCCAGCATTTCAAACGTATGAACGTCACAGACAGGGCGACTGTTTCAGGTGGTCCACAATCCGCGCAACTTGGTTTGTCGTTTGTTGCCAATCGGCCGAATTGACGATCACAAAATCGGCGCGAATCTTCTTGAGATTTAAGGAGATTTGCGCGACCTCCCGGCTAACGATCTCGTCCGGCCCGAGGCCCCGCTCCGAGCCGCGAGCATAGCGTAAATCTTCGGACGAGTCAATATAAATCAGTCTGTGACATAGTGTACTCCAATTCGCTTCCAAGAGCAATGGGGCGTCGATGACAAACGCCCATCGTCCCGCTGCCGCTGAGCGCTCGATCATCCTCTCTAATTCTTGCCGTACCAAGGGATGTAACAGGCTTTCCAGCCAGAGTCTATGGCGGACAGCGTCTGGGGCAGTTCCGAAAACCCGCCCAGCCAATCGTCGCCGATCGATTCTGCCTGCGGAATTGAGAACATCGGCACCGAAGTAATCGACAATTTGGTCGCGAACATTTGGCGTATCGAGAAGCGCATGAACAACGCGATCAGCCTCAAAGACCTCGGCCCTATGGCGTTCAAATTCCCGGGCTACAAACGACTTTCCGGAACAGATTCCCCCCAAAAGACCAATGATCCACATCGGTAACACCTGCCTATCAGAATACACCCCGCAAACGGGGGGGTATCGGTTCGCTGCGTCAAATGATCCGTATCCTTTCTTATGACAGCGGTTCGAGATCAGCCCAGTTCTTGCCCCACGCAAGGTCAACTTTGAGAGGTACACGTAAGGGAATAACATTTTCCATCTCATCACGCACAATGGCCGCCGCGCGGGGCAATTCTTCTTTGGGACATTCAAACACAAGCTCGTCATGCACCTGAAGGATCATCCTGGTCGGAGACGATTCTTTCTGCAAACGACTATGGACCCTGAGCATGGCTAGCTTGATAATATCCGCCGCTGAACCCTGGATAACAGTATTGATAGCCGTCCGTTCGGGCAGGTTGCGTTGACGGAAGAATCCCGCCCGGATACCCGTAATAGACCGCTTCCGACCGAGGATCGTCGAAACGTAACCCTTACGACGGCAGTCATCGAGGACTTGAGCCAGGAACCGATCAATTCCCGGATAGCGCGCGAAGTAGGCGTCAATGAACTGGGCGGCTTCGTCTTTTCCGATATGCAATTGCTTGGCCAAGCCAAAAGGCGTTTGGCCGTAAATGACACCGAAATTGACCGTTTTTGCGCGCCGTCGCATCTCTGGGGTGACCTCCGCAAGTGGAACCCCGAACACTTCGGCAGCGACCGCGGAGTGAATGTCGGCGTCTTCTTGAAAGGCTTTGCACAGCCCCGGGTCTTGAGAGTAATGCGCCAACACCCGGAGTTCAATCTGGGAATAATCGGCGGAAAGCAGACTCCAGTTTTCGTCGGGTGCCACAAAGGCGGAACGAATGGCCCGGCCTTCGGGTGTCCGAATAGGGATGTTTTGCAGGTTGGGATCGCTGCAACTCAGCCGCCCTGTCGCTGTGACCGCTTGGTGGAAGGAGGCATGGACCCGACCAGTCCGCGGGCAGATCATCTCCCGCAGGCCGTCGATGTACGTGTTTTTAAGCTTGGCGTATTGCCGATACTCGATGATCTTGGCCGGGAGTGGGTGTTCCAGGGCCAGCTCTTCCAGGACCTCGGAATCAGTGCTGATGCCGGTCTTTGTCCGTTTCGTGCTCGGCAATTTCAGTTGATCGAAAAGGACTTCCTGGAGCTGCTTGGGCGATGCGATGTTGAAGGGCTGACCGGCCATTTCGTGGATCTCACGTTCCAGGTTGATCATCCGCTTTTCGAAGTCCTGCCCCAATTCTGCCAGCCGGCGCTCATCGACACGAACGCCGAGATATTCCATCTCGGCCAGGATTTCGATCAATGGGACCTCCACCTCGCAAAATAGCTGTATCAGGCCGTTCCTTTCCAGTTGAGGCAACAAGGTCTGCTTCAAATACCAGGGCAAAATAGCGTCTTCGACAGCATATTTAGCAATTGCGGGGACGGGGACCTGATCCATCGTTTTTTGCTGCCTCCCCTCGCCGATCAGCGATTTAATCTTGATCGTCTCATGACCAAGCAGGCGGCTGGCAAGCTCGTCCAAGCTGTGGGAACGTGATCCGGGCGAGAGGAGATAATCTGCCAGCATGCTGTCGAAGTCCACGCCTTCAACCTTGACACCTGCCGAGCGGAGGACAACCAGATCATATTTGAGATTTTGCCCGATTTTCTTGACGGCCCGATCGGCCAAAATTGGCCGGAGAATATCGAGAACCTCCGACTGCGGAAGACGAACCTCCCCCAAAGGTGAACGAATGGGGATGTAGTAACCTTGATCGGGGCTTACAGCAAGAGAAATACCCACGAGGTCTGCCCAGCGGGGGCGGATGTCGGTTGTCTCGGTATCGACACTGATTTCCGAGATTGTGCTCCACTGAGTGACCAGATCCCTGAGCTGTTCCAGCGATTCGACGATCGTGGTGCGGTACTCAATTTGTGCCTGTTGCGACGGTGCGGTTTTCTCCGGCAACACCTCATCGAGTTCACTCACCAGTCTCTTGAATCCAAGGCGATGACAGAGGTCGATGAGGGCATCCCGATCGGCAGGCCTGGGACGCAGCTTCTGCCAGTCAAGGTCCAACGGAACATCGCGGCGCAGTTCCACAAGCTTTCGAGAAAGGATCGCCTGCTCCTTGTGCGAGCGGAGGCTTTCCACCCATGCTTTTCTTGGGAGTTCGTCGAGATGTTCAAAAATGGAGGTCAGGCTCCCGTATTTTGTCAACAACTCGCTGGCTGTCTTGGGGCCGATCTTTGGAACACCCGGGACGTTATCACCGCTGTCGCCCACCAGGGCTTGAAAGTCAACCACCTGCTCCGGTGTGATTCCCCACTCTGTCAGCAAGCCAGCACGGTCGAGGATGGTTTGTTTGCGCAGGTTGAGAAGTTTGACGCGGTCGCTGATCAACTGGCGGCAATCTTTGTCGGACGTGACCAGGACACATTCGCCACCCTGCCTTTCGACCTCACTTGCAATGGTTGCCATGATGTCGTCGGCCTCGAAACCCGGTTGCCGAAGCACAGGAAGGCCGAGCGCATCCAGGAATGCTTCGATCATCTCAATTTGCGGCACGATATCGGCGTCCAACTCGGGGCGATGTGCCTTGTAGGCGGGATAAATTTCCTTACGAAAACTCGGTTCCTTCGCATCAAAAGCACAGATGAGGTAATCCGGCCTGTACGTCTTCAGAATGTGAAGCATGTCACGCACGAATCCGAAGACGGCATTCACCGGGCGGCCATCCGGCGATGTCATTTCGGCGATGGCATGAAACAATTGATGGATCAAAGAGTGAGCATCGACAACAAACACCTTTTGCCCTGTCAAAAAAGATGCATTGCTCGGCTGAGTGTCGTGTTGTGTCAAGTCGTCGGACATCGAAAACCTCGCGTCTCGGTGGCTTCCAGGCCTCTCTGCTTTGTCGTCAGTCTCTTCTTATTGTGCAGCGGTCAGGAGGAGTCAAATCACACGTCGGGTTTGTGTGTGAATCTCACTTTTCCTTACGGTCCAATCGCGACTGCGTAACCAACGGATACTCTTCCGTAAATAGTCGTACTAAATCCACCAAGATAGGCCACTTTGAGATGAACGTCAAAGTATCTGAGGACATCATGCGAACCGGAAAGCACTGAGTTGACTTACCATAGGCAGAAGCGAGGATTGAACACTTGCTATCACTTTGAAAACGTGAGTGGCCCGATCATCCCTTCTGCGATGCTCGCCGTATCATTGGAATCGCACCAGATACCGATTGCTACAATGCGAGGCCGAGAAGAGCGAAAATACTTATTGTGGTCCTCGACAACGTTGCGTGTTTCGGTCACCCATTCTTCGCTAGCACCTCGACGAAGAATGTGAATATAACCCTCGATGCGACCAAAGAGAAGGACGCTATAAGAGGCATGAACAAGGTCCGTTTCGCCTGGGCGCGCCGGGTTATCCCAAACATAGCCCAGGATGTCGTACCCATCACTTCGGCGAAAGGCCAAATACACCTGAAGGACTTGGTCATTCCGCGAGCGGTCGTGCGCGCTGGCCCCAGTGGGAAGCTGAATAGCCTTCCATCGCCAGGTGAGTCGTGGGTAAGTGTCGGCCGGGAAAGGCGACGTTCGCATATCCTGATAGAGGACGAATGACCCTCGCACGGAACGGAGATGCAAGACTTGTTCACTCGAATTGGGTGGGTCGCTGACCACACGGATGCTGATGTCGCCTGTTCTGCCTGCCCAGCAATTCCATGGCGAGGGCCAGGAAAAGCTTCCCCAGCGACGACTGATAAGAGGCCCAGAAAAGCCAAAAACCCGCTCGGCATCTTCTGCACTGTATGCCGCGGCGCAGGCAACCGTTTTGGCAACGAGTAACACAATCCAGGCAAGGGTAATACGGAACATGAAATGAAGTCCTCCGCCTTGATCGTGTTGGCAAAATCGATTCCTGAAAGAACGGCAAAGATGTCTCTCGCTGGGACAAAGTTGGCGTAACGAAAGCCATCAAAGCTCCGTCAAACGCCACAACTGCAGTCCCGCGACTCATTCTAGGGATGCTTGAGCCCCCCGGCAATAGATCGCAGCGTGTGTGCGTCTTGATTGGAATGACATTTCCTGACCTTGGCGCGGCGGGCATGACAGGCGTGCCCATCCAGCCTTCGGAGGGACGCGCTTGTTGCGTCCGCTGGGCGCCGTTCGATTAACCATTGTCGTTTCAATGGGCATGACGAGTATGCCCCTCCGAACAGGCATGACAGGCATGCCCCTCCGATACGCCCACGACACGCACCCGTTGATATTGCTTATTGTTTCACCTACAAATCTGGCGCATATACGATTTGACACCAATTTTACAGGGGACACATGTCCTATCACTGACCAGGTTATCAGCAACCTATAAAATAGAGGATGTTTTTCGAAAACATCTTTGCGCAACGTGACAGCAAAGGGTGAGTGATCCGGCACAATGATGTTGGGCGGTCTTTGTTTGTGTGGAGAAGACGTGAGGAGTTCAGGAGACCACAAGACGCCACTGTTGGCGATTGTATCGTTAGGCCGATTCGGTAATAAAAGGATAATTTGGGATTTCTTGTCCTTCTTTCGGGGTCTCCGGCAAGTGATGGGTGAGCTTCGATGACGTTTTACAACCGAGCAATCGTGGCGAGTCCCGGCCTGGTGACGGATCTTTACCAGTTGACGATGGCCCAGGGTTATTGGCAGCACGGATTGGCGGAGCGCAAGGCCGTGTTCCAACTCTTCTTTCGGCGAGCGCCCTTTGGAGGCCGTTTTCTGCTCGTTTGTGGTGTTCAAGCCGTTATCGACTTTCTGCAACACTGGCGATTCTCGGAGGGCGATCTGCATTATCTTGCGACTCTTTCAACACCAAACGGCAAGCCCCTGTTTTGTGCCGAATTCCTGGATTATCTTCGGCAGATCAGTTTTCGCGGAGAGGTCTGGGGTGTGCCGGAGGGGACGATTCTCTTCCCCAATGAGCCGATCCTCAGGGTTCAGGCCCCCTTGGTGATTGCGCAATTACTGGAGACACCCGTGCTCAATGTGATTGGTTTTGCCTCGCTGGTGGCGACAAAGGCTGTTCGCATCTGTCGAGCGGCTGCACCAAATCCGGTCATCGAGTTTGGGTTACGTCGGGCCCAGGGATTCGAGGCCGGTTTGATCGCGTCTCGTGCAGCTTACGTTGGCGGGTGCCCGGCGACATCGAATGTCCTGGCGAGCAGCGTGTTTGGGATCCCTGTTCGCGGCACGCAGGCCCATAGCTGGGTCCTCAGTTTTGACGACGAAGCCACCGCATTCCGTGCCTATGCTGCCAGTTACCCGACGGGTTGCATTCTTGTAGTGGATACGTTCAACACGATCGACGGAATTAGAAACGCGATTGCGGTGGCGCAGGAATTAAAAGGGAAAGGCCAGAAACTACTAGGAATTCGGCTCGATTCGGGTGATCTGGCAAAATTGAGTCGCTGTGCAAGAGAGATGCTCGACGACGCTGGATTGCACGACGTGATGATTTTGGCCTCTGGCGATCTTGACGAATATCGGATCGCGCGGCTCAAATCCGAGGGAGCGTGCGTCGATTCGTGGGGAGTAGGAACGCGTTTGGCGACCGCCTTTGACGAGCCGGCCCTGACGGTGGTCTATAAACTCACGGCAATTCAGAATGAACGGGGCGAGTGGGAGGATAAGATGAAAATATCCTCGGAAAAGGCAAAGCGAACGATTCCCGGCATCTTGCAAGTCCGTAGGTTTTACAGCCAGGGTAGGGCAGTGTGCGATTTGCTTTATGACGAACGGGACACAGGAGAGGATCGCGAATCGCCTCGCTTAAGAAACCAGGTGAGCAACGAAACGAAGGACCTCTTAATCCAGTTGATCGGCCAAGAGGGGAGATCATCGTACCACCCTGACTTGGAGACGATACGTCGTTACGCAGAGCAGGAAATCTCCTCAATACCGGAGAACGTCCTGGCAATTCGCCGGTCTGCACCGTTCAAGGTCTTGTTAAGTCGGGGAATTGTTCGTCGGCAGCGTCGTTTGCAATTTTCGAAGGAGTCGAATCCATGAGTCGTGTTCGCGTCGCTGGAGCGGCCATCAACCAGACGCCTCTTGATTGGTCTGGTAATCTGGCGAATATTGTCGATGCCATCGAGCGGGCAAGAGAAGAAGGTGCCAGCATTCTTTGCCTGCCGGAACTTTGCATTACAGGATACGGCTGCGAGGATGCCTTTCATAGTCCGAATCTTCATCAGACGGCGCTCGAGGTGCTTTCCGAATGTGCCGCCGCTACGAAGGAGATGCTGGTGAGTGTGGGGCTACCGCTCTTTCACCGGTCTGCCGTGTTCAATTGTGCCTGTCTGATAGGAGATGGAAAGATCATAGGTTTCGTTCCCAAACGCTATCTGGCATCGGAAGGGCTTCACTACGAACCCCGCTGGTTCAAGCCTTGGCCCGCCGGTGTTCGTGACCATATTTCCATCGGAAACCAATCTTATCCAATCGGTGATTATCTTTTCGAGATCGGTGGAATACGCGTCGGTTTTGAGATTTGCGAGGATGCCTGGGTGCCGCAGCGGTCTGGCGCCGAACTGGCATCACGTGGCGTCGATATCATTCTCAACCCCAGCGCAAGTCATTTTTCCTTTGGCAAGCATGAGGTCCGCAAGCGGTTTGTGATTGAGGGATCGCGATCTTTTCGCGCCGGCTATGTGTACACAAATCTTTTGGGAAATGAGGCAGGTCGCGTCATTTACGATGGTGGCGTCCTGATTGCCTCGGGCGGACAATTACTGGCGGCAGGACCGCGGTTTTCCTTTCAGCCCGTCGTTGTCACGACAGCCACAATCGATGTGGAAGTCAACCGCATGTGTCGATCGCGATCGGCAGGCTTTCAGCCTGGATTGGCCTTTGATCTCGATGCAACCGTGACCGTCCCGTGGTCGTATCCTGATGTCGAACCGCACATCGAACATCCGCAGATTGCCTCATGGGAGATTGGGCATAATCTGAAGGAGGAAGAGTTCACGCGGGCGGTCATGCTTGGGCTATTTGATTATCTGAGAAAAAGCCGCGCCCACGGTTTCGTGGTCAGCGTCAGTGGCGGAGCTGATTCTTCAGCGGTGGCGTGTCTGGCGGCCTTGATGATTGAGGCGGCCTACAACGAATTGGGTCACGAGGCGTTTTGCAAGGCACTGGCCCATATTCCCGGTTTGTACGAAACTCAAAACCACCAGCAGCGAATTGCGCTCTTGTTGCACGGGCTATATCAGGCGACACGAAACAGCAGTCAGGCAACTCAAGATGCTGCAACCACCGTTGTGACGTCACTTGGCGGAACAATGTCGTGCATCTCCGTTGACGAGATTGTCAACCGTTACGTTCAAACGATTGAGGAAATCCTCGGATACAAGCTGAATTGGAAGGAGCATGACATTGCGTTGCAAAACATTCAAGCGCGGGCCAGGGGCCCCAGCGCCTGGCTTTTAGCGAACGTCAAAAAGGCGTTGCTCTTAACAACCAGTAATCGGTCGGAAGCGGCTGTCGGTTATGCCACGATGGATGGCGACACCTGTGGCAGTCTGAGCCCCATCGCCGGAATCAATAAATCCTATCTGCGAGAGTGGCTGAAATGGCTGGAGAAGCTCGGACCCGAAGGTCTGCATCCTATCCCGGCTCTCTCGAAGGTGAATTCACTGACGCCGACTGCGGAACTTCGTCCCACTCAGGAACAGCAGACGGATGAGTCGGACCTGATGCCGTACGTTGTCCTCGATTTCATTGAAAAACTGGCGATTCGGGACAAGATGTCGCCTCTCGACATTTACCGTCTGGCAAGAAATGAGTTTCCCGAGTATTCATCACCGCAGCTTGCCTCCTGGGTTGAAAGGTTCTTCCGACTTTGGTGCCAGAATCAATGGAAACGAGAGCGTTACGCCCCGGCCTTTCATCTGGACGATGAGGACCTTGATCCGCGAAGCTGGTGTCGCTTTCCGATTTTGTCGGGCGGGTACCAGCGCGAATTGTCACAATTGCGGAAATACATCGAGGAAGCTGGCGGCCATCGGTAACGGAGTCGAATATCTATGCCATTCACCTATGAGTATCCCCGCCCATCGGTGTGTGTCGATTGCGTCGTCTTCGGTTTGGAACGCGGTGACCGGAGCCGCTCGTTGAATGTAAAGGTCCTCCTTATTGAACGGGCGAGGCCGCCTTTTGCCGGGACCTGGGCACTGCCCGGGGGATTCATCGAAATCGAGGAGCCGCTCCTGGATGCAGCCTTTCGAGAGTTGCAAGAAGAAACAGGCATGCGCCCCGGCTCTTTGGTGCTGGCGGGTGTGTATGGAACGCCGGGACGGGACCCCCGCGGTCGGACGATTTCCGTGGTGTATCGCGCGCTCGTCTGGAAAGACGAGTACTCGATCCAAGGTGGTGACGACGCCTCGCGTGCTGGGTGGTTTTCTCTTGAAGATCTCCCGACCTTGGCCTTCGATCATCATCAGATCGTCACAGAGGTATGGGATGATCTTCGACGCTCTGTTGCCACGCAGCCCTTTGGAAGGGAACTCTTGCCGCCTGTCTTTCAGTGGCGGGACTTGTGGTTGCTTTACGAGGCGATCCTTGGAAAGGATGTATCTCCCCGGCAACTGAAGTCGTTCTTGATCAAGAGGGGCCTGTTGCGGCCGGTCGAGCAATGGGGCGTGGGAGAGACTTTGCCGACGCAATCAAGGAAACCGGTCTTTTTTTGTTTCGATGACGTGACATACCAGGAGTTGAGCCGGCACGGCTTCTCGCCGTTTCTCAAATATGGGAATGATAGGCAAAGGGTGCAATGATCGGGGACTTGCAATGAATCGGAGGGCTGCACTTGTGAGGCTCGACCGGTAAGGAGTAAGTCTGAGAAGGCAAAGGTGAAGACAATGGATGCACTCATCATTGTGGACGTCCAGAATGATTTTTGTCCGGGCGGTGCCTTGCCGGTTGCTGAAGGTCATCAGGTGGTCCCGGTGATTAATCGACTCATCCCGGCGTTTCCTGTGGTTGTTGCAACTCAGGACTGGCACCCCATCGACCACAAGAGCTTTGCGGTCAATCATCCGGGGCATCGAGTGGGAGATGTCATCGAACTTGGCGGAGTGCCTCAAATTCTCTGGCCTGTTCACTGCGTGCAAGGGACGATCGGGGCCGAGTTCCATCCCGAGCTGAATCGAGTGGCTATCCAAGCGGTGTTTCAAAAAGGTACCGACCCAGAGGTGGATAGCTATAGCGGTTTTTTTGATAACGCCCGCAGGCACGACACAGGATTGCATCGGTTCTTGCAAGATCACGAAGTCGATCGCACTTTCGTTTGCGGACTGGCCACCGATTATTGCGTCAAATTCACATGCCTGGACGGCAGATCGTTAGGATATGAGGTGGTCCTGGTCGAGGACGCCTCACGGGGTGTCGATCTCCACGCAGGAGACGTGTGCCGCGCAATCGAGGACATGAAGGCTGCCGGCGTCAAGGTGGTCAGCAGCAGTGAAATCCGGCCTGGCCGATGAAGGTTGTCTCGGAAGTGTTTTGACCACGGAGGGACCTGCTTGTCAGGTCCG
>Ga0068705_10000936_pt1 | contig 14768 bp, 14 predicted proteins | sample YNPMSTMetaG_FD_65631 | JGI IMG/M metagenome (GOLD analysis project Ga0068705, IMG submission 65631) | Anoxygenic and chlorotrophic microbial mat microbial communities from Yellowstone National Park, USA - YNP MS-T MetaG | ecosystem: Environmental > Aquatic > Thermal springs > Hot (42-90C) >... | reverse complement strand
TTTTATTTGAAATTTTTATTTAATAGATAGATGAACGATACAAACAAATATATCTTAAATTTCGAATAAATAAAATCTACGAAGGATAAAAAATGCTTTCATTTTTAAAACAAAAAACGGAGCCAGAAAATTTCTGAAGCTCCGTTTGATTCTGAGAGAGAGAATTTGAAAAAGTTTTTATCGTCCTCTCCTCTATCAACTGGGCGAGGATTTTCTAAATCTCTATTACGAATATTCTCCCTGTTTTGTTCAATGTTTCGATCTCTGAACTCGGGAAAAGTTTTCTGAACATCTTGTCGATTTTGAATTTGAGGTTGTCCGAAATCCATTATTTCATTTCTACGGTTAAAAATATTTTCTCCTGTTCTGCTTTCAGGTTGAGCAATTTTTCTTTCGTATGATCTTCTTTCAAAATCATAATTTCTTTCTCTTGAAGGAATATCCCTGTTATCAGGCTTTCTTTCGATTTCAATTCGACCACGAATGTTTTCATCTTTTCTGATTGGTTCTTGTCTATCGTATGATTGTCTTTCGTTTCGTTCAAATCTCTGTTCTCTATCAAATCTCTGATCGGAATTCCTTTCACGGTCAATCTTGTCTACTTTTTGCATTCTTTCGTTTCTATTATTAAGTGTTTCAGTACTTCTGTCTCTCGATTTGATATCCATTCTTTCTCGTGGAGTTTGAATTTTTTTCACATCAAGTGAAGTGCCTCTTTCAGCTCTTCTAATTTTGAAATCAACATCTCGATTAATTTCTCTTTCATCTGGTTTATAAACGATAACTCTATTATCTCGTTCATTAAATTTTCTTTCGGAAAAATCTCTCAACCGAGTCGTTTCTTCTACTTTTGCTTCCAGTACTCTTCCACCTCTTCTTTCGACAAAATTTCTATCAACTCCATAATTGATAATCCTTCCATCCTCGTATCTATAATTCACAGAATATTTGGAATCTGAATAAATTCGATATTTGTATTTTGGACCAATTGCATATTTATGAACTTCGTATCCACAGAAATATTGAACAGGGACAAAATTCCAGTAATAATATGGTGAATACCATCTGACTGAGTAATGAATTCCGATTGTTATTGAAATTCTTGCATAAGGTGGAAGTGGCGCCCATCCGATGTAATAATCTGTATATCTCCATTCAACCCAGGCAGGAGCCCACTCGTAATCTGGTATCCATATCCAGCCATAATAATCATCGTAATACCATCTACCATAATGATAAACCGCCCATCCAAATGGTTCGAATGAATCCCAGTACCAACCGTAAGGTGTCCAGACCCATCTTCCAATTAAATAAGGTGCCCAACCGGCTCTGACATACAATGGTCGCCAGGCATAAACTCCATAGTCAATCTCAATCCATTCACCATATGGTTTAAGTGAAGTATAAAAGACCGTGAAAGTTACTCGAGCGTAAGGTGCTGAACTTTTGGCTTCGAGAATTGAAGTGCTTAATCCAAAAACTAAAACGAGTGTGAGAATTAATTTTTTCATTTTAGACCTCATTGATTTTTATTGAATAAATTCAATCCCTGTGCCTGATTGAGAATTGTTATTTATCAGAGAAATTTCCAAAAAATTTAGTTTAAGAGTAAATCAAATGTATAATGAACTAAACAAATAGATGAATTTTTGAAACACGAGGTTTGATTTTATTATCATAAAATGATTGAAGTATCGGATGGATATTTTTTGGTCTTATTATTGTTAATGCTTTGATAGAATAATCAAATCTTTAATTCAAAAGTTTTGTCGAAGTAATTTTCACTATTATAATTTCGTTCTATGAATTTGAGATTATTTTCCTTGTCAACAAGAATGATAGTTGATGATCTCGTACCATAAACATCACTTTTAATAAATATTGAAGAAAGAAGTCTCTCTCGTTCAAGTCCAACTCCGGTATCGGGGAGCAAATCGTCATCAAATTGAGAGTTATCAGAAAGAAGTGTAAATAAATCGTTGAGAATGTCGCTTGAATTTTGAATGATGTCAGAAAATCTAAGTTTTGCCCAATGAACTTTTGGCCAAGGAATATCAAGATAGTTATTGCTTAATCCGTGTATTTTAGGTGAAATTAATTCAATTCTGTTGTTCACATTTGAGAAATAGTAGAGTTCATCAAAGTTTCCAAAGATGAGATTAAGGGCATTGTAATTTTTAGAATTTGAAATTAAATAATCACAAAAATCTCTAAAACGAGTTTCTATTTTTTTGTATAGATAATTTGTCTGAAGAAAATCTTTAACAAGTTTTCCTCTCGAGTATAGTTCGGGATTTTCCTTGAAATGGTAGAAATCCCTGAAATTTGTTACAACTGCGAAATCTCCAGCAGGAATTGAATCATTTCTTTTGACAGTTACCCCAAGCCAGGTTCCATTTGATTTTAAATCGATGCCAGAGAGGATTTTTATTTCATCTCCCCAGATTGATGCAGGTTGTGTTGGCCTTGAATAAAATTCATCACGATTACCAGCGAATATGAATTTATAAACGGGATGTGATTTAAATGAGAAAACAAGGACACACATTATCAATCTCTTGAGTTGAATTTATAAATTAAATCAAGCACAAGTGATTCTGGAAAAATCTTTACAAGTTTTGTCCCTATTTTATTCAAAAGTCCTGGAATTACAACTTTCTTCCCTTTCATCAATCCTTTATAACCAGCGATAGCAACTTTTTCTGCGGACATATAAGGCATCAGCTTTGATCTCTCGAGATTAATATTTTCCATTCGAGCTCTTTTCTGAAATTCTGTTTTAGTTGGACCTGGACATAAAGCAGTGACAGTTATGTTTTTATCTTTTAATTCTCTATACAATGCTTTTGAAAAAGATAGAACAAAAGATTTTGTTGCGTAATAAACAGCCATATTTGGACCAGGTTGAAATGCCGCTGTTGAAGCAACATTCATAATTTTTCCATTTCCACGATTGATCATCGTTGGAAGTATTAATCCTGTTAGATGAACAAGTGAAGTGATGTTTACTTGTATCATATCAAGTTGTTCTTTCAAACTCAATTCAGTAAAAGAACCTAAGAGACCAAATCCAGCATTATTAATCAAAACATCAACTTCTATTTTATCATATTTCAATTCATCAAAAATTTCCTGAGGAGAAGAAGAATTTGCTAAGTCCTTTACCATAGTTTTAATACGAATGTTATTGTGTCGTTTGAGTTCTGATTCGATTTCATTTAATCTTTCTCTGTTTCGTGCAACAAGCACTAAATCGTATTTTTCATTAGCAAAGATTTTAGCGAGTTCATACCCAATCCCAAATGAAGCACCAGTGATTAGAGCAGTTTTCATAAAATTATTTCCCAAATTTGTTTGTAGATAGTTGTTTTGTCAAAATTCATTTTTAATTAAAAGCAATATGCATATAAAAAAGTTCAAAAATGAATTAAAGGTTTTTCAGTTTACTTTGGTTTGAATACAAAATTCAAACCATTTTTTCTGTCAGTAAAAAATTATCAATATTGTCAAAACCTTAAAAGTCGGTTAATAATTTAATAGATAAAATAAATGAATGAAGATTTTTTATACATGTCGAGCAACGCTGGAAGGATTTGGTCTTCAAATATCAACATGTCAGAAAAAAATCTTTTGCAAGTGAAATAATTGTTTATATTTATAAGTATCAAGATTGCAAAAGGTAGGTCTATATCTTTTCAAATTTGAAAATTTTGTGATTTATAAATATCAAAAACTTCACGAAATGTGAGGTTTTTTAATGGCAAATTATTTGCATAATAGCAATAGTAGTTCAAGTAATGATAGTTGATATGAATAAAACGACCCCTAAATATAAAATCAGTGAAGCAGCTAAGATACTTGGAATTTCGGTTCATACATTAAGAATGTACGAAAGAGAAGGATTGATTATACCCTATAAAAAATCAACAAACCAGAGATTGTATTCTGATGAAGATATTGAAAGATTAAGATGCATAAGAAACGCAATTAATGAAGAAAAGATCAGCATTGAAGGAATTAAAAGAATTTTTTCATTAGTACCTTGCTGGGCAATTGTCAATTGCTCACTTCAGAATATTGATTTTTGTAAGGCACTAAAAGCATCAAATAAACCTTGCTGGACTTTCAAACACGAAAATAATTTTTGTGCTGATAAAGATTGTCGAGATTGTGAAGTTTATAAGATTTTTAATAACTGCGAATCAATCAAAACAAAAATAATTGAATTAACTTTTAAGAATATTTATCAGAAGGAAGAAATAAAAGAGGAAAAAATATGAGAAAGCTCGTAATCTTAGGTGCCGGAACTGCTGGCACAATGATGTTGAATAAACTTTACAATGCTCTTGATCTAAGTGAATGGTCAATCACAATTGTAGATAAAGAAGAAACTCATTATTACCAACCAGGATTTCTCTTTATTCCTTTTGAAATCTATAACAAAAGAGATGTTATAAAACCTAAAAGAGATTTTTTCCCTCCTGGGGTTGAAGTAATAATGAGCGAAATTGACCGAATTGAACCAGATAAGAACAGAGTTATTTTGAGTAATAACAGAGTTTTGCCTTATGATTATTTAATTATTGCAACTGGCTCAAGAGTTGACCCAACAGAAATTGAAGGGATGAAAGACAAACTATGGTATAAAAATGTTTTTGACTTCTACACAATTGAAGGTGCCTGTGCATTACAAAAGTTTTTCAAACACTTTGATGGTGGAAAACTTGTAATTCACATTACCGAGATGCCAATAAAATGTCCAGTTGCTCCACTTGAATTTGCATTCCTAGCTGATTGGTATTTTACTGAAAGAGGAATTCGCGATAAAGTTGATATTCATTTCGTCACTCCACTACCAGGTGCTTTCACAAAGCCAAGAGCATCGGCAATTCTTGGTGACTTCCTCGAAAAGAAAAACATTAAGTTGATAACAGATTTCAATATTGCAAGAGTTGATAACGAAGAGAAAAAGATTGTGAGCTGGGATGAAATTGAAGTTCCGTTTGATGTTCTTGTAACAATTCCTACAAATAAAGGTGATGAGTCGATTGCTCGAAGCGGTATGGGTGATGTATTAAATTTCATTCCTACTGATAAGCACACATTACTTGCAGAAGGATTTGACAATATCTTTGTTATTGGTGATGCAACAAACTTACCGAGTTCAAAAGCTGGTTCGGTTGCTCATTTTCAATCTGAAATTCTCTTTGAAAACTTTATGGATGTGATTGATGGAAGAAAACCTTCTGCCAAATTTGATGGTCATGCGAATTGCTTTATCGAAAGTGGATTTGGAAAAGGAATTCTCATTGACTTTAATTATGATACCGAACCACTTCCTGGAAAATTTCCATTACCTGGAATTGGACCATTTTCTTTGCTCGAAGAGACCAAGATGAATCATTATGGTAAAGTAATGTTCAGGTGGATGTACTGGAATTTCTTACTCAAAGGAATTGAACTCCCAATTGAATCACATATGACAATGGCTGGTAAGAGGTTATAAAAATGGAAAACAGAGAACTTCAACAACAGCTTGAAGAGATAAATAAAAAGCTCAATTTAATAATGGAAGAAATTGAGCTTCAGAGAAAACATCGTCAGGAGATGCAAGATTTAAAAGAAGATTTAATGAGAGTTGCAAAAGATGTTTATCTCACTTCGTTAGATGAACTTGAACAAGTCCACGATTACTTAAAAACTGGCGATATCTTGCATCTATTTAAAAAATTACTCAGGAATGTTAATAATCTTACAAAACTTTTCGAACAGCTTGAAAACATTCGTGATTTTGCAAAAGATTTTGGTTTGATTTCCAAAGAAATGTCAATTGGACTGATGAATAAGTTAGATGAATTGGACCGAAAAGGTTATTTCGCTTTCTTGAAAGAAACTCAAAAAATATTAGATAACATTGTGACTTCTTTTACTGTGGATGATGTAAAAGCTCTGGGTGATAACATAGTGACAATTCTGAATACAATTAAAAATCTAACTCAGCCTGATATGTTACATGCCGTGAACAACGCATTAAATGTTTATAAGAAGTTAGATATTGAAGTTAAAGATGATATTTCCTTGATCAAATTACTCAAAGAACTAAATCATCCAGAAACAAAAAAGGCACTTTATTTTGCGTTACAATTTCTTAAAAGTCTTTCGTCCATAAATTCAAATGGACATTCAGACTTAGCAAAAGAAAAATTAATTTCAACTAACAAAATCAACAAATAAGGAGAGATAATTATGCCAACAAGAGAAATCTTAGGAAAAATGATCGAATTCGATGATGACGGTCATCTTAAAAATCCGTCTGACTGGAATGAAGACATTGCTCGTGAACTTGCTAAAGAAGAAGGCATTCCAGAGTTGACCGATAGACACTGGCTTGTGATTAATTATATGCGTCAGGAATATCAAAAAGTTGGTGACGCACCATCAATCAGAAAATTAACAAAAGAAAGTGGAGTTGATACTAAAGAATTGTATCAACTTTTCCCGAAAGGTCCAGCTAAAAAAGCAGCAAAAATAGCTGGATTGCCAAAACCAAAAGGATGCATCTAAAAAAATATAGGAGAGAGTCATTATGTCCACTCAAAATGAAGAAATCAAAAAAGTATCTATCGTCATTTCTCGAGGTTCACTCGATGGCGTTTATCCAGGTTTAATCCTTGCAAATGGCGCAAGAATGGAAGGAATTGACGCAAATCTATTCTTCACATTTTTTGGAATGGATGCAATAGTTGATAAAAGGATGGATAAACTTTCGATTGCAACAGTTGGAAATGCAGCAATGAGGCTTCCGTGGGGACAGAAAATGCCAACCTGGCTTGGAATGTTACCTGGAATGGCTTCATTTGCAACATGGATGATGAAAAAAGAGATGGAAAAACTTGATGTTCCACCAGTCCGAGAGTTTCTGCAAATGATTAAGGACTCTGGTGGAAATATTTACGCTTGCAAGCTTGCAATGGATATGTTTCATTTGAAAAGAGAAGATTTGTGGGAAGGTGTCGAAGATGTTTTGACTGTCGGTGAATTTTATCAGAAAGCTGCTGGTGGAATTGTTTTATTCACATAATTGAAATTTTAATATACTTTCAATTCATTGAGCACAGAGCTGGAAAAATCTGGTTCTGTGCTTTTTTATTTTTACTTTATTTTGTTTCAAAGTCGAAGGATGACAATTATTAACTTAATAAAATCGGAAAATTATTTCGTCAAGTTTCTATGCAACTCTACTTGATAATATGTTTTCAGTCAGGCTTCCCTTCGACAGGCTCAGGACAGGCTGGCTCAGACTGACATTGAGTTTAAAATTTTTTATCACACTGAGCGATAGTCGAAGTGTGACAATTTCTTAATGTCACACTGAGTTTAATCGAAGTGTGACATTAAGCTTTTTTGAAACTTCAAACATTCTCAAGTCAGTCTTCGATCCTTCGATAGAACTCAGGACAAGCTTGCTCAGACTGACATTGAGTTTAAAACTTTCTGTCACCCTGAGCCTGTCGAAGGGTGACATTAAACTTTTGTGATACTTCAAGCATTCTCTCGTCAGTCTTCGACAAGCTCAGACTGACATAAGGTTTAAAAAACCTTTGTCACACTGAGCAATAGTCGAAGTGTGACAATTTCTCAATGTCACACTGAGTTTAATCGAAGTGTGACATTAAACATTTTTGAAACCTCAGGCATTCTCCAGTCAGGCTTCCTTCTTCGACTGGCTCAGAACAAGCTTTCGACAAGCTCAGGGCAAGCTGGCTCAAACTGACATAAGGTTTAAATCCTTTTATCACACTGAGCGATAGTCGAAGTGTGACAATTTCTCAATGTCACACTGAGTTTAATCGAAGTGTGACATTAAACTTTTTTGAAACTTCAAGCATTCTCCAGTCAGTCTTCGACAAGCTCAGACTGACATTAAGTTTAAAACCTTCTGTCACCCTGAGCCTGTCGAAGGGTGACATTAAACTTTTGTGACAATTTGAAAAGTCTTTCGTCAGGTTTAGATGAACTTAGACCGAAATTAATGAACTTAAAAAATAAACAAGTCAATAAGAATATCTAACCTATAATTAAAATTTTAATTAGCTTTGAAACAAAAATTTTTGAATATGGAAGTTGTTCTTCAAACAAAAAGTCTTACTAAAAGATTCAAAAAATTAGTTGCAGTAGATAACTTAGATCTCATTATCTACAGAGGCGATGTATTTGGTTTTCTTGGACCAAATGGTGCAGGCAAAAGCACAACAATCAGAATGCTGACGAGTTTAATTTATCCAGACTCGGGTGAGATTTTTCTTTTCAATGAGAAACTTTCACCAACAAATAAAAATGTATTGAGAAGAGTTGGTGCAATTGTAGAAAGTCCAGATTTTTATCTTTATCTCACAGCTTATAAAAATCTTGAGATCCTTGCACGCATTTATGGAATAAATCCAACCAGAAAACAAATAATGGAAATTCTGGAATTTGTCGGACTTGCAAATCGGTGGAATAGTAAGGTCAAAACATTCTCCCATGGAATGAAACAGAGACTTGGAATTGCTCAAGCATTACTTCACAATCCAGATCTGATAATTTTAGATGAGCCAACTACTGGACTTGATCCTTATGGAATGAAAGAAATTCGTGATCTGATAGTTCAACTTGCAAAGGAAAAAGGTAAGACGGTTTTTCTTTCTTCTCATCTTTTATATGAGATTGAGCAAGTAGCAAACAGAATGATCATTATTAATAATGGGAAGAAAATTATTGAAGGCAATGTGAAAGATTTGCTGGATACAAAGAATGTTGTTTACATTTTTGATGTCTCTGATCTTAATAAATCAATTCAACTTTTGAATGAAAAAAATCTGATAAAAGATGTTGACTATCAGATTGACAATAACAAGTTGAAAATTCTTTCGCAGAAAATTCCAGCTTATGAATTAAATAAACTTTTTGTCGCAAATGGAATCGATGTTTATTCATTCAAACCGCAGAGGACACTGGAAGAATTCTTTTTAGAAATTACTCAAGGAAAAAAGCAATGATTTTTACTCTCGTATCGATTGAACTTTATAAAATCTTTAAGAAGTGGAGAACTTACATTGGTTTCATTGCATTTGGTTTATTTATACCGTTGATGATTTATGGAATAAGTCTTAGTGGAAATTTTTATTTAAGAAATTTAAGTCAATCGATTGGTGAAGATTTTATAATCACGGGCAACTTATTGAATGGATGGTTCGTTGCATTTTTAATCTTGCAATTAATCATAGTTCATGTTCCATTTTTCATTACGCTTGTTGCGGGAGACCTTTTTGCTGGCGAAGGAACTGCTGGAACATATCGAATGCTTTTGATTCGTCCAATTAAGCGTGAATTGATTGTAATCTCAAAATTCATTGCTGGATTTATTTATGCTTTTGTGTTCATTCTATTTTTTGCATTTATGTCTTTAGTTCCATCACTTCTAACACTTGGATCAGGTGATTTGCTCATAATCATAGATAAATTTGTTTTAATTCCAGAAAAAGATATTCTGTGGCGATTTATTCTGGCTTATCTTTCTGCGTTTGTTTCAATGTGTGTTGTGGTGAGTCTCGGTTCACTCTTCTCATCTTTTGTTAACAATGCAATTGGACCGATTGTTGGAACAATGGCTGTGATTGTGATTTTTCTGATTGTTAATCAATTGCCATTTGAAATTTTCGAAAAGATTTCACCGTATTTATTCACAAAGTATATGACAGTCTGGCTCGAATTTTTTGAATTTCAAATCAACTGGCAGAATGTGATTAAGTCCATTTTAATTTTGATTGGACATATCATTTTATTTTTTGGAATTACACTTTTTACATTTCGTAAAAAAGACATTTTGACATAGGAAGACTATGAGAAAATTATCTCTTTTTGTTCTGATTTTCACTCAGATAATTTATGCACAAACGAAAAGTGCTGACAAAATTCTGGAAAAGGTTAAAGCTAATTTTGATCTGATTCAGGATTACATTGTTGATGTTAAAGGCAAAGTCGATTTTCCTGATGCTGAAATTCCAGAAGTTCAGGCAAAAATTTATTTCAAGAAGCCAGACAAATTCAAAGTTGAATCTGAGAGTTTCTTGATTTTACCGAAACAGGCAATTCGATTTGGTCCTGAAATTTTATTTAGAAAAAATTATACAAGCATTCTTGGTGGAGAAATTGAATTAGATAGAGTAAAACATTTTATAGTTAAAGTTTTCCCAAACAATATAGATGATGAAGAAGTTGTAACTCTCTGGATAAATTCATCAAATTATACAATTAGTAGATTGAGTGGAGTTAGTTCAAGATCCGGGAGAGTTGATGCAAATTTTTCTTATCAGCTGGTTGAAGGTAAATATTGGTTGCCAGAAAGAATTAAAGTGAATTTTGAGATCAAGAATTTAAGATTGATGCGACAGAGAAAACTCAATAAAGATTTTAAAATAGTTGATGATTCTCCAAAAGTTGGTTCCATCTCATTAATTTATTCGAACTACATTGTGAACAAAGGAATTGATGATAAAATTTTTGAGGAGAAAAAGTAAAGATTTACTCGAGCGATGCGATTAGTTCTTCGAAAGCATGATGATTATGTGAAGACATTGCATAAGTCATCAAAACACCATTCTCAAGCCTAAAGATTATAGAGCAATTACCATGATCAACTTTTACAAAACTTTTCTGCTTAAGATCATTGTGAATTTTTTGAAACAAATCATAATACTTCGTATTCCGCAGAGCATCAATTTCACATTGCATCATATAAACAGTGTCTTCTTCACATTTGAAAAGTAGGTGAGCTAATACACAACTATTATTTTCTTCAACACCAGCAACGGTCACTGTCCAATCAGTTTTGGGCATCACAGGATTTTTAATTCCATTTGAAAAGATAAATTGTGCAACTTGATCAGGATTGGTTGTAAATATTGTTTTCGCAGGAAATTTATGATTTCTGAGATTTTTACAATTTTCATAAACAGATGCGGCGAACTCTTGATAATATTTTTCTTCAGAACTTTTAAATGGATTAAAAATCAAGAGGGCAAAAATTAAAATCAATCCAAATGCAAAAGATAGTCTAACTTTTCTTTTCGTGAGGATATTTTGAATTAATTCAATGAGTTGATCTTTAAATGATTTTTGAGAGATAGAGTTTTTGTTGTAAACAAGGCTCTCTAAAATTTTAATTCTTAAACTTTCAGGACAGGTAACTTTTTGAAACTTGTTTGAAACGATTTTCTTTGCGAGCATTTCGATTTTATAATCAAAAAAACAGGATTGACAAACACCAATGTGATCTTGTGCGTTATGCTTTTTCTGTTCATCAATTTGATTATCAACAAATGCAGAAACATATTCTTGAAATTCTTTGCAGTCCATTCTTTACTCACTCTGCTCGTCGACATTATAACCACGAGATTTTGCATAATTGTAAAGTTTTGTCGCTAAAACTTTACGAGCTCTATGAATTCTTGATCTAACTGTTCCGATTGGAATATCAAGAAAGTCCGCAATCTCATCGTAGGTCATCCCTTCAACATCACACATTATTAAAACTGTTCTGAATTCTTCTGGTAAAGATTTAATTGCTTCCATTACTTCGTCATCGAATATGTTATCATAAATTTCTCTATCAAGATTATGTGGATTTTCTTCATTTGATTTGATTGTCTCGTAAATTTCTTCAATTTCATCGTAATCTAACTTTTCAGGGGATCGAGTGTTTTTTCTGTAAAAGTTGATAAACGAATTTTTCATTATACGAAACAACCACGCTTTGCAATTAGTTCCTTTTTCGAATTTATCCCAGAAGCGAAAAGCTTTGACATAAGTTTCTTGTAGTAAATCAGCCGCATCATCAGAATCTTGTGTTAATTGGAGAGCAAAGTTGTAGAGTGCATCCATATGAGGAAGGGCTTCTTTTCTGAATTCTTCATCCAGATTTTCGATTGGTGGTCTTGTTATGCGGTCACTATCTTCAAGCATCTTGATACAAATTTAATTCAATCAAATATATGAAAAAATTTTTCAGTGATTATTCGAGTCTTATTTTTTAGAAAAATAATTGATAATTAATTCATTTGCAGATATATTGTCTATATGAGAGCATTATTTTTAATCAAGTTTTTACTGATTTGCCTTACACTTACTGGTTATTCACAAAACGAAGTGCAAATTGCACGACTGAAATATAGCGGTGGTGGTGATTGGTACAACGATCCATCAGGTGAAGTGAACTTGTTGAAGTATGTTCAATCGGTGACTGGAATTAAGACAAAACCAGAGTATGTATTTGTGGACATTAATTCAGATAAAATTTTTAATTATCCAATTTTATTTATGACTGGTCACGGGAACATTACCTTCAGTGAAAGTGAAGCGAAGAGATTGAGAAAATATCTTGAGAATGGAGGTTTTCTATATGCTGATGATGATTACGGAATGGATCAAGCTTTTCGAAGAGAAATGAAAAAAGTTTTTCCTGATCAGACATTGCAGGAAGTTCCATTTAATCATCCTATCTATCATTCATTCTTTCATTTTGATAAAGGACTTCCAAAAATTCACGAGCACGATAAGAAACCACCACAAGGATTTGGTTACTTTCTGAATGGTCGTCTCGTTGTTTTTTACACTTACGAAAGCAATTTAGGAGATGGCTGGGTTGAACCTGATGTCTACAATGATCCACCAGAAATTCGTGAACTCGCTTTTAAGATGGGAACAAACATTGTAGTTTATGCATTGACACACTAAAATTTCAAAAGCAAAATGAGTGAAAAAAGATTTCAGAAATTTTTCGAACGACTTTATAACATTGCAAAGCAATTAACGCTGGTAAATCTTCTCGAAGGGTTTGTCAAAGCTGTACTGATTTTCTTGATAATTTTTTTCTTTGCATCGCTTATTGAATTAATCTTTTCATTTGATAAGCAGACAAGGTTTTTCATTTTTCTTTTCGTTTTAATTTCTCTGGCTGGATTGATTTTCTACTTTTTGATTTATCCGCTATTAAAATTTTATCGAAAAGAAGAGTCAGAGATTTATCTTTCAGTTGGGAAAAAAATTGGAAATCATTTTCAGGAAATTCGGGATAAACTTGTAAATATCTTGCAATTAATTTTCAATCTCGATAAAGAAAATTATTATTCAAAAGAACTGACATTTGCAGCAATCGAACAGAGTATAAATTACTTTGATAGATTTAAGTTTGACGAAGTAGTCAGTAAAAATAAACTGAACAAGTATCTGAAGATTTTGAGTTTTGCTGTTTTGTTATTTGTGATTCTTGGATTTGCAATTCCAGATCTTCCATTTGCCTCTTATCGAATTTTAAATTTCAATAAAGAATTTGTGAAGCCACCAGAATTTTACATCATAATTGAGCCAGGCAATGCAAAAATCACGAAGGGCGATAATTATTTCTGCCGAATTAAAACGGTTGGAAAAGAAATCAATAAGCTTGACCTGTTTTATAGTTTTGAAGGAATGGAAATTTTTGAAAAGATTTCTCTCGAAGCTGATTCAACAGGTGAGTTCAAATATAAATTTGTTTCGCCACCGAGAACATTTAGAATTTATGCTCAGGCAAAAAATGTAAAAAGTAATCTCTATACGATTGAAGTTGTAAATTATCCAATCATTAAGGAACTTAAAATAAAAGTAATTCCACCTTCATACACAAAACTTCCTGTCCAAATGCTTGAAGATGATGGAAACATCAGTACAATAAAAGGTTCGACAGTTGAATTTTCACTTAAATCGAGTAAAGACTTAAAACTTGCAAAAATAATTTTTGATGATTCTTCAACGATAAAATTTAATGTAAATGGTTCTCAAGCTTCAACTACATTCAGATTAATGAAGGGTGGCGCTTATAAAATTCTAATTACTGACTCAGAAGGTTATCCAAATCTTAATCCCGTAGAATATCAAATTAATCTAACAGAAGATTTGCCTCCATCAATTTCGCTTTTAAGTCCAACAGAGACAGTCAACCTCACTGACAATATGCGTGTCCCATTGATTTTCAGAATTAAAGATGATTTTGGTTTTAGTAAACTCACTTTGAATTACCGATTGTCTTTTTCACGATTTGAGCCACCAAAAGAAAAATATACAAAAGTCGAAATTCCATATGGAAGTTCGCTTGATACAGTTCTGACCTTTGTTTGGAATTTGACAAGTCTCAATCTTGTTACCGAAGATGTTGTTTCTTACTATCTCGAAGTTTATGATAATGATTATATAACTGGACCTAAATCTGCACAAACTCCTTTGATGCAAGTTCGACTTCCGTCTCTTGAAGAAATTTTAGCTGAAGGAAATCAAAAATTTGAAAATACAATCGAGGATGCTCGCTCAATTCAAAAAGAAGTTGAAGAATTAAAACAGAAACTTGAAGAGCTTGATAAAGAAATTAAAACACCAAAAGATTTAAAGCAGCAAGACAAACTCAGTTGGGAAGAACAAAAGAAAGCTGAAGAAATTCTCAAAAAGCACGAAGAAGTTCTACAAAAAGTTGATGAGTTGCAGCAAAAATTGAATGAACTTCAAAATCAATTGAATGAGAATAAAACTTTATCTAAAGAGACGCTGCAAAAATTTATGGAGTTGCAGGAACTTATTAATCAACTTGATTCAAAAGAATTGAAAGAAGCGATACAAAGATTAAATGAAGCTTTGAAGTCACTCAACCGTCAAATGATGCAGGAAGCTCTGAAAAATTTCAAGTTCAATGAAGAAAATTT
>Ga0068705_10000932_pt1 | contig 14777 bp, 16 predicted proteins | sample YNPMSTMetaG_FD_65631 | JGI IMG/M metagenome (GOLD analysis project Ga0068705, IMG submission 65631) | Anoxygenic and chlorotrophic microbial mat microbial communities from Yellowstone National Park, USA - YNP MS-T MetaG | ecosystem: Environmental > Aquatic > Thermal springs > Hot (42-90C) >... | reverse complement strand
GTCCGCTGGGACTGGTTCGACGAAAACCGACCGGTGGCCCTCTACCCCTATGACGCTGGCGACCGCGACGACCAGTTCCTCTTCGGCTGCGATTTCATCCTGACGTTCTGAGGTGTGCGCGTCAGCATCGTGGCAAGTCAGTCGCGAAGGGCCAAATGGAGGGGCACGCTTGTCGTGCCCGCAGAAGCGGGATGGATTGTCAAATGTTGCGCAACGGACCCGACAAGCAGGTCCCTCCAAGTGGATCCGACATCTGGGTCCCACCCAAAAAATCGGAGCAGGTCTCATTATCAAGCAACGACAATCCGATCTGTCGCCAGAAGGACCCAGGACGAAGGCAACGATGGGATCTCTCCGCGAGTTGGCGACTTGTCCGTCATTCCGGAGGATGATAGGATAAGCCGAAGGACTCAGGAAAAGCGGAGAACCGTATGAAGCTTATCATCGCAATTATCCAGCCCCATCGGTTGGAGGCAGTGAAACAGGCCCTGGCCGAGGTAGAGGTCTTTCGTTTGACCGTCATGGATGTTCAAGGCTTTGGCAGAGAGCGCGGCCAGGCAGAGGCTTTTCGCGGTCATGAGTTTACGGTGAATTTGACCCGAAAAGTGCAGTTGATGATTGCCGTGAACGATAATTTCCTAGAGCCAACAATCGATGCAATCATCAAAGGGGCGAGGACAGGTCCCCAGGGTCAGGTTGGAGACGGCAAGATCTTTGTCCTCCCCCTCGAGGATTGCATCCGGATTCGCACGGGCGAACGGGGCGGCGAGGCCATTTGATGGCCTCCACCGCTTTTGGGAAATACCGCCCCAAAAACGACGGACTCGCCAGCCTCGGTATCCAGGATCATTCCGCTCCTGAATCCGGTCTTCAACCGAGCAGATTGATTCACTGATCAATCAGTGTTTCTTCACCGAGACGGAAACGCCCGATCCTTCCATGTGCAAAAAGACGGTCTCGTAATCTGGGTTCGTCGTAATGGCCTTAACAAAGCGGGGGTCGGCCATCCGTGGGATCATGTTATGGGCAATCACAACACCCCCGGGGCGGACGAGACCGGACAGTTTTTCGAAGTAGTCAATATATCCTGACTTGTCGGCATCCAGGAAAAGGACATCGATCGGTTCATTGATTTGTTTGACCGTCTCGTGGGCATCACCGAGCACGATCGTAACAATGTCAGCGACACCTGCCTTTTCAAAGTTTTTCTTGGCTTGTGCTGCGCGCGTCTCATCGATCTCGAAGGTGGTGAGCTTGCCGCCGGTCTTCTTTAGGTACAGTGAAAACCACAGGCCAGAGTATCCTACAGAGGTACCAATCTCGACGACATGCTTCGCCCCAACGGCTTCTGTCCAAGCTCGGAGCAATCGACCGTCTTCTTCGGGGACAATCATGTTCCCGGCTCGCTGATCCCGCCCAACTTCGGCAATGACCTCGAGGATCTGTTTTTCGACATCGTCTTTGGGTAATGTTTTCACGGGGAAGGGCTGAGCGCTACCAGTCCCCGGTCGACCCGGCGGTTGGGCAGGAAGAATCGCGGCGAACAGAATGACAAAAACCGTTGACAATCCAAACATACGGCACATACGTGAATCTCCTTTCTAGAAACTCAGAACAACCAACGCAGTCAACATTTCTTGAAAAAAACACTAATGGACCACAGCGCACTCGGTCTTCGCCCCTTTTCGCCGAGACCGTTGACCACGAAAATGACCGTTTGAGGACGGTAGCCGTATCATTATAAACCCCCGTAGCGTCGAAGAGGACCCGTTCTCGCTTTCCGGAGGTTGCCGCGATGCATGCCGATTACGAGCATGAAAGCTTAAGCCATGACCCCATTCATGGGTATATACCGTTCATATCGCGGAGGGGTATTTCGCCCAATCAAGTCTCAGAACAAGAACTGATCGATCATCCTTGGGTTCAGCGGTTACGACAGATTCATCAGCTTCAGACTGCTTGGTGGGTCTTCCCATCGGCCACCCACACCAGATTTCAGCACGTGTTGGGTGTGATGCACCTGGCCGGGCGAATTGCCAACCAACTTTACTCAAGTCTTGCTGCAAGTGATCCTGATTCACCGAGCCGGGGCTACGTGGTCTCACTGATGCGCGTGGCCGGTCTCCTCCACGACGTAGGGCACGGACCATTTGGACACTTTTTTGATCAGTTTTACCTGTCTCGATACCAACTTAACCACGAGTCACTTGGGGCCGAGATTATCCGCCGTGAATTAGCCCCTCTCATTCGCGGTGTTCGAAAGAACCCGTTCGCCGAACTTGCGCCTGGTGAAGAGCTTGATCCGGAACATGTGTGCTTCCTCATCATGCGTCCGAAGGTTGCTACTGATCGGACAGCCCCCCTCTGGTTGCGGCTTCTCCGTGGCCTATTCAGCGGGATTTACACGGTGGACAACATGGATTTTGTCCTGCGGGATGCCTACATGTCGGGCTACAGCCAGAAGGCCTTTGACCTGGATCGCTTGATCCATTACAGTTTCTTTACACCCCATGGCGTGACGATTCACGAGCGGGGTCTGTCCGCCTTGGTGCGATTTATCACTGTCCGTGCGGAATTGTTTCGATCGATCTATTTTCACAGAACCGTGCGCTCCATCGACCTGTCCCTTCAGGATTTGTTCCGAGAGAGTGCCGAGCTTCTGTTTCCGGGCAACCCACTCTGCTACTTGAACGAATACAAACGCTTCACCGATTGGTCATTGTTAGTCGATGTTGAACGCTGGGCGGACTCCTCAGATGAGCAACGGGCCAAGTTGGGACTTCAATGGCGGGAGTGGTTAGGCAGGAAAATCCGCTGGAAAATGGTTTGTGAGCGCACCATCTTTTTTGGCTCAGGCAAGTCAGAGGAGATGAGTGTTTTCAGCGATGAACACCTGTTTGAGGAAGCGGTGCGACGGAGACTGCCAGGCGATTTGCGAGACATCCCGCTTCGCTTTGATCCGCCACGGCATGTCCACCGTCCGGGGACACGGGCACCTGCTGCGGGACAGAACTTTCTGTACGACCCGGCACAGGATACGGTGCGGAGCCTTGACGCAAGAGAGCTTTATCGGCAGATCCCGCTCAGTTATCGCATCTGCCGGGTGTACGCCTTGAATATGGACCATGCGTCCGAAATCGCGGCGGCTATGGATAGTCTGCTCAGCGAAGATCTTGCGGACGACGTGACAAATATGTGAACAATTGGTCAAACATTGTGAGTCTGGATTACGAATGCGCGAGCCGAAAGGTTGTCTTCTATGTCCACTGACGATCCCTATTTGATGTATGACAATCCCCTTGTTGCCCGTTATGCCTCACGAGAGATGAGCGAACTGTTTGGGCCGCGGCGCCGAATTGAGACGTGGCGTCGCCTTTGGGTAATTCTGGCAGAATCGCAGGCCGAGCTGGGTTTGCCAATCACTCAAGAGCAGATCGCTGAAATGAAGGCCCAGGTGAGCAACATCGACTGGGATAAAGCGGCTGAATACGAAAGACGGTTCCGACACGACGTGATGGCTCATGTCCACACCTTTGGTGACGTCTGCCCTACAGCGCGTCCGATCATTCATCTGGGCGCAACAAGTTGTTACGTGACAGATAATACTGACCTTATTCTGATCCGCGAGGGTTTAAAAATCATCGCAACTCGGCTGGCTTCGGCCATTGATCGTCTGGCAGCATTTGCCGCAGAATATCGCGACCTACCGTGTCTGAGTTTTACTCACTTTCAGCCGGCTCAACCAACAACCGTGGGGCGGCGTGCTTGTCTGTGGGCGTACGATCTCGTTCTCGATTTGCAGGAAGTTGAGTATCGGCTTGGCCAACTCAAGGCCCGCGGTGTGCAGGGAACAACGGGAACTCAAGCAAGCTTTCTCGCCCTCTTTCATGGCGATCACGACAAGGTGAAACGACTCAATCAGTTGGTTTGCGAAAAGATGGGGTTCCCCGGCAGCTATGCGTTGACAGGCCAGACCTATTCCCGGAAGATCGATTCCCACGTTCTGGCAACCCTGGCCCAAATTGCCGCCAGTGCCCACAAGATTGCTACAGACATTCGCCTTTTGGCCCATCGTAAAGAAATCGAAGAACCCTTTGAAAAAGAGCAAATTGGTTCTTCCGCCATGGCTTACAAGCGGAACCCCATGCGGAGTGAACGGATTTGCGGGCTGGCGCGATACGTCATGGGCATTGAACCAAATGCCACAATCACGCATAGTGTGCAGTGGTTCGAACGGACCCTGGATGATAGCGCCAATCGGCGGTTGGTCATTCCTCAAGCATTTTTGGCAATCGACGCTATTCTCATCCTGTGCTGTAATGTCTTTTCGGGCCTGGTTGTTTATCCCAATGTGGTGAAAAAACACCTTTTGGCGGAATTGCCCTTTATGATGACCGAAGACATCCTGATGGCGGCAGTGCAGGCGGGTGGCGACCGGCAGGAATTGCATGAACGGATCCGCCAACACAGTCAGGAGGTCGGACGGAAGATCAAGCAGGAAGGCGGTGATAACGACTTACTTGAACGCCTGAAAGCCGATCCAGCCTTTGCCCACGTCGATTTTGACAATGTGGCAGATCCCCTAAAATACGTAGGCCGTTCGCGAGAACAGGTCGATGAATTCATCCGCGATGTCGTTGGGCCGATCCGTCAACGATATCCGCAAACGCGAGAGATCACGGCTGACGTCCAGGTGTGATTCAGCAGTCGAGACCGGCGCCAGCACGCATGGCAGGAACAACCTGAGTGTCGGCCAGTTAGCCTTTGGGTCCTGAGGCCCCCAGTTTGTTCTTGATGAATCTCGCCCGTTCCACATTCCGGTCGGCACTGTCCATCTCCATGCCCACAACCTTCTGGAGATGTGCCGGCTGTGTATACAGGAACAGCTCATTGAGTAAAGAAATGGGAACATCCTGGATCAGGCCGAGATGAATCCCCATCCGCACAAGGGATAGGCAATCGAGTGCCTCCTGGGCGGAAATGATTTGCGCTGTTTTGAGAACGCCATACGCCCGGCTGATACGATCGTGAACGCGTTGGTTTCCTTCGTCAAGGAGGAACTGGCGGGCCTTTTTTTCGGCGCCGACAATTGCCGGGACGACATCCAGCATCTTTCGAATCAACTCCTCTTCGCTCCGCCCCAGTGTCACTTGATTACTGACCTGTAGAAATCCCCCATGGCCTGGGAGCCTTCGCCATAAAGCCCGCGAACAACCAATTCCAGTTTTTCCAGACTGCGAAAGATCTGTTCGATTTGTTTCACAATCACCGAGGCCGGCAGGTGGAGCGTCACGCTGACCCGCATCCCGGTTCCGACATTGGTCGGACACGCTGTGAGAAAGCCCCATTCCTGGTCATACGCAAAGACCAGATTACGACCGAGGTAGTCATCCAGTTCATTGATGAGCTTCCAGGTCGGCTCTGGCTCAAAGCCACTTTGCATGGCCTGAATCCGCAGGTGGTCCTCTTCATTGACCATGATACTGAATCGCTCCTCACGGTCGATGAACACGGCCCGATGCCCCTGCCCTTCTGCCAGCTCTCGGCTGATCAAGTGCCGCTCCACGAGGAATTGCCGATCCAGCTCTGAAAGGTCTTCCATGGTCACGAAAAGGAGTTGCTCGGCGAAAGGACTTGCTGCAACCACTTCCCTGACCCGGTCCAAGATTTGACGCTGTTCTGCTTCACTCGCAATGCTTGTGAAGGGAAATTCGGCCAAATTGCGGGCAAGTCGAATCCGGGTTGAAATAACGATATCATTATCCCGACCCTTGCCTTGAAGCCATTCACCACAACCCTGCAGCAAATCATCAACGGTCAACATCACACCTCTCGCACAATCCCGGTCAATTTCCAATATGTTAGCGAACTCGCAATCAACTGAGTCAGTTTACAAGGACGAACAGTGGCAATCACCGCACTGCCCGACAAAACCGGCTTTCAACGTGACCGTGCCCGGGGCCTTTAAGAGTTTTCCCCGGATTCTATTCGACGGATTTCATCGCGCAACTGTGACGCCCGCTCGTACTCTTCGTTCTCAACGGCTTGTCGCATTTCCTGACGGAGACGAATCAACTCTGTACGAGCCTGCGAGGCCTTAGCCCCATGGAAAGACACCTTCCCCTTGTGATGCGTATCTCCATGGATGTTCGCAAGGAGGGCCTCCAATTGTTCACGGAAAACCTGGTAATCATGGGGGCACCCCAATCGTCCCTGATTTCGGAACTTGTAGAAGGTAATGCCACAGTATGGGCAAGACTGCTGATCGAGGCGTTTCATCTCCTCGGCAGCCTGTCCAACAATCATATGCTTGGCCAACTGCTGGGCCATCTGTTCCGCTGCTTGTGTCATTTCAACGGACGATTCGTTACCCCGTCCGAGATATTCCTGGGCGTGTTGTTCGCAAAGGTGGACCTCCACCGGCGTCGGACCGGTCAGTTCTGTGATGTGATACGTCGCCGGGCGATCGCATTTCTGACATTTCATAAGACGACCCTTTAAGAAAGACAGCGACGTCCTTTCAGACACCGCTGGACAATTCCCATCATCCCGAACCTCAATGCATCCCAGAATCCCTGCTTCAAGCCGAGGAAACCCTCGCCAGCGGACGAAGACAGGCGATTCACTTGGATTCTAACGCGCCGGGGTGCCGTGTCAACATCGATAGAAACACGAACGGTTAACGCGGGCAACGTTGCCGGGAATTCGCACAGCCCTTTTATCGAATGTTTTCCGAAATTCTCCGTCAGATTCCGCACGAATCGCCGTTGTCGCCATTGAATCAAGGGGGTATGATGGTTTTTCGGTGTCCGATAGCTCCGGATCACACCGGCCTCTTGCTCCCAGGGTCGCTTTTTTCCAAATACGCAACGCCTATGACCAAACCCGAGGCAACTCCCGCAGCGGTTGATAGCACAACGACTGTCACCTCCCCCGTCACAAGTGTTGACGTTCTGCGTTTGACCGAAAACGTAAAACTGTTGTTCGAACATGCTGTTCAAGTAGCCAAAGCGACCAAGGCGCCAGCAATCGCCCTCTTGTGGCAGGGGAAAGCAGAATGGACCAGGTTGCGAAATTTGATTCAGGGGCCACGACTCATCGTTGTGGTGGACACCCCAAGCCAGGCGGCAGCTCCCAAGGAAGCCGGTTTCTCGACAATCGTCCTGAATATGCCGGCCGCATCCCCTCTGGAGAGATTGTCTCAGACCCTCGTCGAGTGTGTTAGCGAGGCTCTGATCTCAGTCACGGACGACCTGGTCGTCATTTACGGTGTTTTTGACCCGGGGACTTTAGATTCCCTGGGCGTGTTCAAACTGTCGGATTATCTGGGACGTCTCACGATCCGCGAGCTTCGGCAACTGCAAACAGAGATTCCGCTCGCAACACTAAAAACCGTGATCAATTTAGCGATCGAAATCGGTCGGGAGGGCCGTGAGGGAAAACCTGTCGGTACGATGTTCGTTGTCGGTGATACCCGGAAGGTCCTTGCGCATACTCGTCCCTTGGGGTTCGATCCGGTCCGGGGCTACAGTAAACGGGAAAGGAACCTCTTTGACCCCCGTGTTCGCGAAGGAATCAAGGAAATCGCCCAACTGGACGGCGCCTTTATCATCAACAAGGACGGCGAAGTTGCCGCCGCCTGTCGTCACATTGACTGCTCAGCCGACGGAATCAATCTCAGCAAAGGTCTGGGATCACGTCACTGGGCAGCCGCTGCCATCACCCGGCGCACCAAGGCCATCGCTGTATGCGTGAGCGAATCAAGCGGTACGGTCCGGGTTTTTCAAAATGGGGAGCTGCGCATGCGAATCGAGCCAGAGATGAACCGACCCGTCGTCTGGAAGGAATCCGATTTTGATGGCACTATCCACCTCGACGAACGTCGCTGAGAGCAGCCAGATCGCGATCCTATTTCGGGGTCACCTACCAAAATGACGGGGTTGTCTCGTCAATTGCGTGGGCGTTCGATCACCAGAGAAATCTCAAACCGCTGATGTTTGTCTTCCCGCTGAAAGACCGGGGCGGGACGAATCCACACGTAACTGTGGGTCTCGCCGCGTGAACCCTCCTCCGGGACGACAAAGAGATACACCCCGGGGTTATTCGTCGGCCTGTACACAAACCCATAATAGGTGCTGAGAAAGACCAGAAGTCGATTCGGCGTCCCCGTAGTGCCTTCAAAGGTAATCCGCTGAAGTTGCCTCGCTGCATTGAAGTAATATGTCACCGTCCCCGCCAAATCGTCCTCCGCAATTCCTGTGACCAAAGGCACCCGATACCCCTGCAGTTGGATAGCAGAGAGGCTTGCCGTGACCCTCGGCCAGCGGGTGACAATCCAGTCGGGCGTGATGTCAAAGCGGAACACCTCCGCAAAATCGACAGGCGGCAATTCGAGATCCTGGCTACCCCCCATGCTTTCGGCAACCTTCCCCTGCGGGTTGCCCGATGGCTTTATTCCGAGGGCAACAATAATTGACTCTCCGGAAAGGACACGGGCGACCCCGTCGGCAAGCCACCCCGACCCGGAGAGAAGTAAAACGGGGGAAAGAATGGCAACCAGGGCAACCACGGCAAAAATCACCTGGTTTAACACAGGCGGCGGGGGAGGAGGTGGTTTCGATTGATCTTGCTTATGCTCGTCGCCCATGAGCCACACCATCCAACCAACAATTCTGGCGAGAATGTTCGCCCTCTCTATCAGCTTCGGGCGTGAACCTGCTCAAGCTCCAGGAGGGCTTTGGAACCCGTTAGTTTTGCTCCATTTGTTACAACAGTTGGAACCCGACGAGGCCGACATGGTCTGCCGCACGGCGGACCCGATAAACAGGTCCCGCCGAGAGCACAATTGGAGCGGCATGCCTGTCATGCCCGATGAAGTGGAATGGATAATCCCACCTGGCGCAGCGGACCCGACAAGCGGGTCCCTCCGAGAAGGCGACATGATAGACGGGTCCCATGGAGGCGGGTGGGATGGGCCCGGCTGTCACACCTGCCGCGCAAAAAGGACGAGAGCTACCGAAGCCAAGACGCAAACGCCGCTACGGCTGCGGAGGTCGGTACCAATATGGGGGATAAATCCACCACGGCGGGTATGGTAGCCGTCCTAAAGCGAACGGATTGACCCAAGACTGAAAAGGCAAGGTCCACGGGCCTTGGGGATTACCCCACGGTCCAAATGGGGTGGCTCCCTCTCGGAAGGGGTATTCCCACTCTTCGTATGGCCGAATATATGCGCCCAAACCCCATGTCTTTACGATGTGCAGGTGATCGTAACTTTCCGCCGACCGGATTGTGCTCTTCGTGTGGCGATAGCCGCTGACAACATAATTCGGGGCATAAGGCGCCACAGAGGGGGCCGGCGGTGCATATTGGGCAACACGTTCCCCACTTTCCTGGTGGGAAAAATAGGACGGTTGAAAGACCCAGCTTTCGCCGAAACAGACGGTACCCGGCAGCAAAAGAAGGATTCCGCTCAGGATGTTCGTCCCGAGTCTCCTAACAAAATCACGAGAATCAGGTCGGAATAGATAAGACACCGCCAAACCCGCCAGTCCTGAAGATGGCCATTACATCAAATAAAGAATGGGCTACTTGTCGAGGTTAATCCAAGCCTCAGGATTTTCAAGAGAAATCCACGCGGTGACTCAGCCCATTCAAGACCGGACAGGGCCAGGAATAATAAACCTGGTTATCGAAAAGTCCACGATTGCAGTTGGCTCACGGAGGTGGTGAACCCGCGGGCACTTCCACCATCAACTCGCCTGCTTCAGGAACATAAACGTACTTGTGTCCTGGTGGAAGGGTGGGTAATCGAATCCCATTTTTCTCAATAATTTCCCGCCAAAACTCTTCATGCGACTCGGGGCGACGGCCATATTCGGCCTGAAACAATTGAAGGGCCTGGGGTACCTGAATCCGGAAGGCCATGTGTTCCTGGCTGCGAAAGTAAACTTGGACCGGCGTCGTTATGAATCCCCGCTCTAATGTTCGTCCTTTCTGTCCCACCCCCACATCAGCCCGGACATATTCCCCCTGTGCTCCCGCGGGAGGGTTTTGCGGGCTAGCGGCAGGCGGGGGAGCCATGCCCCCTTGATTCTGTACAGGAGCGGGAGACGTGAAGTCTGAAGTGACGTCCTCAGGTCTGGCGATCCCCGGGGGCATAGCCACAGGACGTCGCTGTTGCCCCTCAGCAGGGGCGGTCGGTGTGCTGGCAGCCGGCGGCGCCGGTGGTGGAGAGGGTGGCGTGGCAGCCGCTGGCTCTTTTGACTTCACCCGAAAACTTTCCGTTGCGCTCTGGGAACATCCAACGAGAACAACCATCAAGGCCGCGGCCGCGATCAAGGTGCCGAAAGACTTAAACCGAGGTTTGGATCGGCACATAACCAACTCCTTTCCCATGAAGGCTCTTACTGATTCTCCGAAGGGACGATTGACTGCAAGCGATGGGTTGTTCGCACGACCACCGACGACGGCCCTTCCCCGGTCTTTTGCGAACCGTCCTGCGGGCAGATCTGGAATGTCCATCCCATCACTGTAGAAAGGGCATTCCGCGCCGTCAAATCGTAGTGAAGCGGTGTCAAGGCAATCTGGCCCCGGGCTAGTGCCGAGAGGTCAGTACCGTTGTCGTCAATCGCAGGGCCGGGTTCGCCCGTGGCCCAATAGTAAGTCCGGCCCCAGGGATCCACGCGTCTTTCGTACTTTTCCCCGTATTGCCGGACGTCCATAGGAACAACGCTGACCTTGGGCGACTCGTCTGATAGGGCCTTGGTCGGAATATTGAGGTTGAAAAGCCGCACATCATTTGACCGCTGCTCCAGGACCTGCCGAATAATTTGAACCGCAAGCCGAGCCGCTCGGCAGAAATCGGGGTTTTCATCAAACTGTAATGACACGGCAATACTGGGGATGCCAAAAAAGGCCCCCTCGATCGCAGCAGCCACCGTACCGGAATAAAGCACGGCAATCCCCGCATTCAGGCCGATGTTGATACCACTGACCACCACGTCAGGACGACGCGGCAGAAGCTCGCTGACTCCCAGTTTGACACAATCCGCAGGACTACCATCCACGGCGAATCCAAACCGTCGCTCCCCGTGAAAGACCTCTTTCAGGATGAGCGGTCGCAGATAACTGATCGAGTGCCCCACACCACTCTGTTCAGTGGCCGGCGCAATCACGTGGACCTCGCCCAGCTCTTGAAGCGATTCACTCAGGGCAATCAAGCCTGGCGAGTAAATCCCATCGTCGTTTGTCAAAAGAATCAACACGGCTCAAAACAGTCAACCGAAAACGGAAATTCGTTTCTCTTCGACCTCTCCGAAAGACCAGTCGATTACGATTCCATATGTATTTGTGTTTTGTTTGTAATCAGCTCTTCTGACCGAATCGCCGTCAATCGCCAAGGCGGTGCGGAGATGCCTGCTCGTCGCTTCACCGACAAATTTGACGCATACATTTCACTGTCTTTAACTATATCCGCCACCAGTCTCTACGACAATCAATTGGACTGAAAAAGTCCTTCCAACGAGAAACCTGAAAACCTTTCTTTGCGAAAGTCAAGAAAGCCATGACCTTAGGCAATTTCCATGAGCAGATGCTCTGCCATCCCAATCGGTGGAAAGTTGTTTCCAGCTTTGAACACGATTGGCCGTTAGTTTCACAATGTGTCCCACCACAGACTGACGCTTGTTGCCCGAACCACCGGATCACAGTACCATCAGTTAGACGATGATGATCTGGCTTAAAGCCGATTTCGGCCTGCGCTATCTCCTGAGTCGTTTTTGCGACAGGAAAGGCCTATGGACTGGCTCTTCGAAGACCCGACTTTAGTTATCGTGGCAATCGTGGTTGCGCAGGCGATCCTCGGGGCCTTCTTCATTTCCACAGTGAAAAAAGAGTTTCTCTGGGCAATGGCGGCCTTGGTCGTGCCCCTGGGAGGTGTCTTACTGGCAGATTATCTCGTTGTGACCGATCGCGAGGCCGTTGAACTGACGATCCGTGACGGTGTTGCCGCCTTGGAAGCCAACGACCTTGACCGCGTCTTGATGTTGCTCGCACCTTCTGCGGTCACCACAAGAGAGCGAGCAACCTGGGCCTTGGGGCTTGTCAAATTCAGCAGCATCCAAGTTTCGGATCTTAAGATTCAGATTAATCGACTTACTCAGCCACCGACGGCAGAAGTCCGCTTTTTTGCTGTCTTTCGCTACGAATTCAAAGAACCGACGCCGGAGGCCATTCATGACATCTATGCGGCACGATTCAAAGTGCTGTTCGAAAAGGTTGAGAATCGTTGGCTTCTGACGGACCATTACGAGTACGAGGTTGCCCGATTGTGACGCCCCCACCTGATCGTTGCCCAGTTCCCCAGGTGAGAACCGCCTTTTGTGAATCATATTGGAGGTGAGGCGACCGCAACCTACAAAATGGAGGAAAACGCTTGTTGTGATCCTGTCGGGGGGCATGCTTGTCATGCCCACCGAAGTGGAATGGATAATCCAACGTAAGGCAACGGACGCGACAAGCGGGTCCCTCCGAAGCGCGGACCTGACAAGCAGGTCCCTCCGAGAGGCGGACGTAACAAACGCGTCGTTCCAAACGATCCCGCCAAGAGGCTTTCCAGAATCGAGGCTCCCATCCCCTCGAGCGATCATCGCTTTTCAGTTGTCTCTGGCTTTTCGGAACGCGCCACCCGACTGCCAAGAAGTTCTTCCGTGAACCTCGTTTGATAGTGAAAGGCACTTGCTTCCCCCTGAAAGCCGACGACTTGCCGATCCACCTCGATTTCTTGGGCAACAATCCTTCCCGCCGTCATATCAAAGCGGACCGTTCCCTCGCTGAGTTGCTGAACAAGCTGGACCTCGACTTCGGGATCGGTGATCGGCGTCAGGACCTGCGTCCCAATGCGAATGATGGCAATGTCATCCTTCACGTCTTCTAGTGTAAACTTCTGCTGAATCTGAACCTTCTTGACGATCCCATTTCGCAGGGGAACAGCGATTTCATCCGGCACGGTCCATGACTCTCCGATCTTCACCGAATTCTCCGGAAAGGGAACCGTCAAATAACCGTGCGTCTGAAGGGCCTCCGGTTGAAGCTGTTTTCGCTCTACGACCTGCCCCCGCGGGTTGAGTGCAATGATGGCCAAAGGCTTGCCAACTGTCTTGCCAATATCGGCAAAACCCGCGGGTGGTGGATCACCCGATCGGCTGTCGTAGCGGACTTCTTTTCCATCACTAATGCGATGGGTCATCTCCACATCATCAACCCGCAGTTCAAATCTCCCGGTACCGTTTGCATCGACCTGCAAGATTTTCCAGGTCTTCGTGGAGCGACTTAATGTTTCGGCGGTCTGCTCGGTTTGGGCCACTGTGGTCCTGACCCGGGCACGATGAATCACCTGCCACTGAAGCTCCTCACCCGGCTGGAAATGGTACCGTAATTGGTAACTGGGCGTTGCCTGGGCATGCACCGGAAATTCGAAAAGCAGGCCTCCAGCGAGAACCAACCAGGTGTACGAACACGCCCTGCACAACGACCAACACGCTCTAATGAGTGTCCTCATGACGAACTCTTTTCTCGATTCCAATCCACCCGAGGTCAAATAAGAGCTTTTCTCCAGTCAAACAGAGAAACCCGTCTGGTAGATCGTTTATAGTCCAGCAGCCCACCCCTGAAAAGATCAGTTTGTGAGGTTTACGGGCATTACAAGCGAGAGCTGGGTAATAACCGAAGAATACGCAAGTTGGGAGATTTAAGGCGATGGCGCGATGCGGGAATTCGCCCTTGTTTGGCCACCCCATCCCAGTTTCTCGCGCAGCGTTCGATAGTAGCTATGTCCCGGCGCCGTGACCAGCCGAAATCGTGGCTCAGCACGCTTGACAAAGACCCGGTGGTTGCTCTCAAGTTGCTTGACCGCTCGGCCGTCGATCACCAACGAGGTATGCGGCTGGGGATTGAGCACACGAAGTTCATACACCCGGTCTGCCGAGTCCACGACCGGACGATTGGACAGGGTATGAGGACTAATCGGACAGATCACCATGGCGTCCAAGTCTTTGCGGAGGATGGGCCCACCTGCCGACAGAGAATGGGCTGTCGAACCAACCGGCGTGGCCAGAATTAGGCCATCACCCGAATAAATCGTGGCCAGATCGCCGTCAACCCACAATTCGACATCTAAAAGACCGAACGGCGGGCCATTGAGAACGGCAACTTCGTTGAGGGCCAGTTCCTCAAGAACCGTCCGTTCCTCCTGGACGACGCAGCAGGATAACATCAGATGGTCAACAACGGGCAAGGGACTTTTCCTTGCCAAGTCCAGGACGTTTTCCAATTCCTGTGGGGAAACGTCTGCCAAGAATCCCAATTTTCCCAAATTAACAGCAATCACGGGGAATTGCTTTTGGCCCATCTGGCGGGCAGCCCGCAGAATCGACCCGTCGCCACCGAAGACAATCACATAATCCGCCGAATAGGAGCAGAGCACCTTTTCGCCCGACAGATCAACCAGCAGGACTTCTGAGTATCGCTCGATAATGGGGAGAAATCGCTCGACCTCCTGAACGACGTCCGTTCGACCACCGTATCCTAAGACAATGACTTTCATGCGCGACGCCTAGCAACCGAAAGATTGCGGGATAATGGGCGGACACTCCCCGGCACAGCGTGGGGCACCATCGCCCGACACACCTCCGATATGCCTTCCGGTGTGAGACCCAAATCAGCCAGTAACTCGTCTCGTTCCGCGTGTTCCACAAACTGATCGGGAATGCCCAGCC
>Ga0068705_10000923_pt1 | contig 14852 bp, 13 predicted proteins | sample YNPMSTMetaG_FD_65631 | JGI IMG/M metagenome (GOLD analysis project Ga0068705, IMG submission 65631) | Anoxygenic and chlorotrophic microbial mat microbial communities from Yellowstone National Park, USA - YNP MS-T MetaG | ecosystem: Environmental > Aquatic > Thermal springs > Hot (42-90C) >... | reverse complement strand
CGATTGGCGGCATCCCACTGGGCCAGAAGTGCCAGATACCCTGTCCCCTCGTATCGCCCCACCCCGCTCTTTTTCCCCGGACGCTGAGGATTAGGAGAAAGCAGCCGCGCCGCGTAATCATCCGGCGGATACGGTGGATGATCCGGCGAGTACGGGTCGGCAAACCGTGAACGCGGGTCCGGATACACATGCCAATTCTCGACCGCCCATTCCGGAAACACGTTCTTCTGCGTAAGAATCCCTTCCACGTCAGCATCAGCCCGCTCCCGAAAAAATTGCCGTGTGCATCCCCCTGCGAAAACCGCCACCCCTGCTAATACCACCCAGTACCGACCGAACCGATACCAACCACACCTGACTCTTCCCATGATGCCTCCTGCAATGCCCAAGAACACGGCATCTCCCGTATCTCTGTTATCGACCGCACAACTTGCCCAGATTCAAGGGAACTGCGTAAACAGAAGAGGACGTACAGAGCAGAGATAACTGGAAAAAACGACGTCAGGATCCCGCGTACCCGTAGCTCCCGCAACCCCAACAATCACATCGGCGACGAACCGGAACGTTTCCAGTGAGCCATGCTCCGGGGTTGGGTCAGTATTCCGCCCGACGAAACTCCCAAGCCGCCAGGACCAGCATGACCAGGCCGAAGAACAACGAGGAGAGCACGGACAATTCCGCGATCACCCCTCCCTTCTGCCGGGCCGTTTCCCACTCGGGCACCGGCGCTGCTACACTCTCGGCACGCATCAGTTCATAAAACAGCCCGCTCCAATCCAGTGGTTTCGGCAGCACCCAGTACCCCACTTCCACCAACAGGGGAGTCATGGAGGCCAACTCGCTTATCTCCACAGATAGTAGAGTGTGCCGAGTGATATTCATCGCCCAGCAAAGAATCCAGAATATCAATGTTCCAAATAACGGAACAATGACACCACGACTACATACGGCTAATAACACGCTGAATGCATAAAAAATCGAAAAATTCATAACTAAAAGTGGCAATGCAAGCCAATAACGTATTTCCCAAATACCGGTACTCAATCCAATGGAAAACCATGTTGTCAATATAAACAAAAATGCATTTAATCCCACAAAGAGGACCACTCCCAGATATTTGCCCACCAGCAAGGCCCAGCGCGGTGTTGGCTTCGCCAATAGCACACTGATCGACTGCGGTTCCAGAAACTGCGGCAGATAGGCAGCGGTCCACAACAAAGCCAGCAGCACTCCCACGGTGTCGGCGAGCACCCCCGCCAACCAGACTTGGAACCAATGTACCGCGTCCTGCCGACTGCGACCCACCGGAAAACGCACCAGACCGAAGCCGAGTGACACCTCCCCCGAGACCACTCGAATCCCTTCGGCGCGAACCTGCTCGCTATCCTCGTCCGCCGGCACATAAAGCGGAAGCTCATGGGGATGCAACGGTCTGGTATCATCTCCAGTTACAGATATACTCAAACAAAGTAATGTGCATAGAAAAGTCAACCCTAACATCACCCAAAGTAAACGAGAGGCCAGAGACTGACGATAGGTATCCCATATCATCCAACGCACAACGCGGATTACCAAAGGCAATGCCGTCATACCGCTATCCTCTGGTCATAAATATCCATCAAGGCTTTTTCTAGAGAAACTCTATCTGTGTGCTTATTGCTTTTTAGTAATTCTTCCATGGTTCCGTTATATACTATCCGACCCGCCATGAGGACGGCGACCTGGTCACACAACTGCTCCATCTCCGTCAGCGTGTGGGAAACGATGACCACCGTCTTCCCCTGCTGCCGCATCTGCACCACAACCTGCCGGAGCAACTGACGCCCTAGCAAGTCCAATCCCTCCATCGGCTCGTCGAGAACCAGCAAGTCCGGTTCCGCTAAAAGCGCCTGCGCCAATCCCAACCGCTGGATCATACCTTTGCTGAAAGTCCGGAGGGGTTCGTTCCGCCGATCCGCTAGACCAACCCGTTCCAGCTCCTCCTCCACGCGGCGTCGCAAATGCGGACCCGACAAACCCGTCAACCCGCCATACAGATATAGTATTTCGGATGCCGTGAGATAATTTGGAAATGCATGATTCTCATGCATGTATCCTACACGTGATAATGTCTGTATATTCTGGATGGGGTAACCTAAGCGATATATACGCCCCGCACTAGGAGGAGTTAGTGAAAGGAGAAGTTTTAGGAGTGTGGTTTTACCAGCACGATTGGGCCCAAGGAGACCGAAAATAACTCCATAAGGTACCGAGAGCGTAACATCCTGCACTGCGGTCACCCGACGCCATCTCCCCAGGCCGCTGTAATAGTACTTACTAACACCCTCCCACTGAACGGCCCAATTCACAGTACACTCCTACTGAAATGAGGGACTTCTACTCGATCAGAGTAACCGACACACCGGATTTGAATATACGTTGCAAGCTATTGCGCAGGCGGTCAATACGCTGCTGATATGTTCCCGTGATGATTTGATCGTCAGGTATCGTCGTAGCACCCATCATACCGGTACCACCGTAAGCTGCAACATTGGCGAGAAATTGCAAGGCAGTGGGTCGGAAAGTGGAGTTGTTCGCGGGATCGAATAAGTCCCCAAATGCGATGGTGTAAACGCGCGCTGGTGCATTTGGCAGGCTCAAACCGCTATCTACCCCCACCGCATTGGTCGTAGCCATCGGTTTGACTATCTGCCGGACAACTGCGTAGGCGGTTTCCATGACTGTTGGATCACCGTCACCACGCCCCGATACACTACCTGTATTGTTGTAATAGCTATCATATCCTCGCATTATAAAATCGAATGTACGTGTTGTGTTAGGAACTCCATCGGTTTCAAAAATAATCACCTTAGCCGCCCCGCGACGTCCACGGATGGTTCCATAGGTGCCACTCGGCAAATAACTTGATGGAGATAACAGGTTGAATGCATAGGCGAATCCAGTATCAGGGTCTGTAGAACCAGCAGCATTGGGTATTTCAGCACGACTAATCGTATCCGTAAAGCTCGAGTTATATGGACGTATTTCTGATGTTGTATTACCATTATTGATAGCATTGAGTAATGATCTGGGATAAAATAGAGCATTCTTGAGAGCCCGATAGTCCTGTCCCATCGGTACTCGAATACCGTTGTGATGTGAAGCCGCAAAGTAGACTAAGCCGAAATTGTCATTGGGTCGATTGTTACGTAAGTCATCAATGACGGAATTCATACCAGCCTTAAGCTGCCAGCATTGGGATTCATAACATGTTCCTGGCAACCAATTCGCCCCTCTATCTACCTGATATCTCTGCGCAATAAAGGCTACCATACTCAAAGGACCGAACCAGAAATGTAACCGAGGCCGATTTGGAGAATCACTATAGCACATGTAAGGTCGCACATTGGGCCAATTATTTGATGGTCCAGTCCATGTATTGAGATTATTTTGAAATATACTAGTCGTCGCTGCTTCCCAACTATCACCTAGTCCATATAAGTAACCACTGTTATTGTAATTCCATCCTAGTACAAAGTCTATATAATTTTTCCAAAATGCCTTATCCAATCTTTGTTCCGTTGTTCCAGATGATGTATCAACATCGTCTGGTATAGATGTATAATATACAATGCGACCAGCTCGGAGATTGGGCGGTAATACTTGTGGTCCACTTTTGATCCACCGAAGTACTGCAGGATAATTAATACGCCAGTTAGGATTTGAAGTTGTCCCAAATCCGGCAACTGTGAGTTGATTTGCAGAATTGTTGAGGAGAACCTGATTGATACCCTCAAAACCTGTAGTAGTACCTGCTGAGGTGCTAGGATCATTATCAATTTGGGGATGGAAGGGATTGCCGTTTCTGTTGAGGAAGTAGCGACGTCGCCAGTCCCCCGGGACATAATTGGCATCCCCTGGATTGCCGACGGGAGCACGCGGATCGGGAGGCCAAATGAAGAACGTTTTACCCCAGTATCCCGGTCCCATGGAATATCCCCGGAAACGATCCGGGAGTGGTACCAAGGTGGAGAAGCTTCCGGGAGTCAAGGGAGGACCGTTCCTCTTTGCTGCACGATACGCGACAATATCCAGGTCGTATCCAAATTCTTCCCAGATAGGATCACGGAATCGATCAATGGTCGTTATGACTGTTGTTCCGTTGACGCCACCACGAACATTTGAATTGCTAACATTATAACCCAATAGCTCAATTAATGTAGTTGCAGGTTTTGTAGATAAATTTGCTGTATTCCATGTTGTATCCGTCTTATTAATAGAACCATCAGCACGACGCCAGCGATCACCCACATAGGTAATACCACCAGCGTCTGTCATATGTTGAAAATTATAGGGAGCCGGGGTAGGTCCACGGGTGTTGGTGGTATCAAAAGCATTGTATCCGGTGAAGTCGTAGGTGGGCGGTGTGTAGGTATCAGAATTAGCCCCGCTTTCCCGAGGATTCCAGCGGTGAAAAGCGTTGCGAAGATTGGAGGGATTGACGGCAACGGCCGGAGTTGCAGGGTTGCTCAAATTGGCCGGATCGAAGTAGAAATTCCGGATGATCGGTGGGCCACCAGGTGTGTAAATGGTGAAATTATTTCTGGCATATGTATATGCTCCAGAAGAATAATTTACGGTTGATATTAATCTAGATTGAATAGTAGAATTGCTATAATGCCCAAATCGCGGAATCAGAGTATCGGGGTTGTGTGATCTTCCACCATAATTGAATAATGAACTGAATTGCATCGATCCTGTCATATCCAGGACAAAAGCAATATCTCTGGGTCGATAGACGGCTGTGGCCACAGCATATGTTGCCATCGTATTGACACCTAGAATCCTCATGAAATAGGTGGATTGAGAAGCTGTCATGCGGACACGCATGGCGGTCCAGGAACCGCTCGGCGGACTGGGATTCTCAGCCGCATTAAACCATGTTGCGATACGGAATTGCTGACTAACAGGATCATAAAGATATTGGCCAACATCGATGCGTTCAATTTGTGCTAGGGTAAACTGTTGACTAAGGTGGAAATTATTTGTGGCGGCTGCCCGAGCGACGGCCAGCGCATTGGTCAGGTCACTGTTAGTCACCCCTGCTCGGTTACTGAGAGCGCGGGTGCCAGCCAGAGCGGCGATATCTGCGGCATTCTGGGCGTGTGTGCGGGAGACGGCCAGCATGCCGAGGTCCACCGCTAAGGCCACAAAGGCGAACAGGCCAATGATGCAGATGGCAATCAAAGGGATGGCGATTCCCTGACGCGCATGTCGTTTTGCGTGGCATATCATAGCCGGTCTCTCCAGAAAAATTTATCATTCATCCTTCAGCAGTTGACATACCTGTTATCTGAATTTGTATATTTGCTGGCATAAGTAATAGACTTGGCAGAATACTTCGAAATTGACCCCGTATTGTTACAGCGATCTTTTCTGTATAATCAGCCCGGTTCCACGGTACACGATTGGGATCTCTAGGATTGAATGGGTCAGGATATGTCCCAGAAGTTCTCGATTTCGGTCGTATTACCGGAGGGTTCAAATACAGACCTACATTGTCCACCGGATAGACGGCGACTTGAAAATTGACTAACTGTCTGTGAGTGCCACTCATGCGTTCCCGAGCATAGTTCTGGATGGAGAGAAACGTAGTTCCCGAGGCATTGGTAAAATTTGTTGTATCAAAATTATCAGGTTTATCGAGATTGACTGCAGCATAACGAGCTGCATCGCGGGCTGCATTGTGAGTGATGTGCATTACGAAGAGGAAGCGTGCATATTCAAAGATACCGAACAAGAGCATAGCGAGGACGGTAATAACGAGAGCCATTTCTACAATGGCTGCACCTTTACGCCGTCGTGACAGGTGTATCCTTATCGTTTTCATGATCATCACCACTCTGGTAATCTGTCATTGATGGAGAATCGTTCGTCAATCAACATACGCCAGTGTGCGGTGAATTGGACCTGGGTCGGGTTGATCAGCCCGAGGTTGATCAGGCGTACTCTGTCCCAGGGCACAGTCACCCGGACGAAGAAGGTTTGCCCTCTTTCTCCTTGGTAGGGTTCCGTGAAGCTGGTGTTTCCGCTTGTGAATCTGAATTCCACAGTAACATCCGTGGGTTGCAGATTGGTCAGTCCACCAGCCCGTAAGGCCTGATAGACGGTACTCGTGACGTTGGGGACACCCGTGGAGCGCCGGATTTCGACGACTTGACCAGCGGAGTTTATGGTATAAGCTTGTGCAGCCAGACGTGCTCCTTCGCGGGCGGCATGGCTCACGACCTGGGTGACATAGATCAGCCGTCCGACTTCCCACAGGCCGATGATCGTGGGAAGCAGGATGGCGACAGTGACCACAGCCATTTCCACAGCGGAAACGCCGCGGCGGGTCTGGTGGTATTGTCGGACACGCATGATGTTTACACCAGGGGCGACCAATTCTGGAAATCGCATATCGACAGAGAGGGCGAGCGGGTGCGATCCCCAACCGTTCCAAGATTAGAACGGAGAAGGTCACCGGTCAAATCAAGGGAGAAAGAACCGCCCGGCTTCCCAGGCAACTTATGGCTAGAAGGCCGAGGTTTTTTCGGGAGCGTGAGGAATTTCAGGGTGGATCAATGCGGGAGATGTTGGTCGCAGCTTGCTTTTTTTATTTCCGGGTAGAAAGCTTTCACCCTGAGGCTTGCCAATCCCGAGGGAGAGGTACGCCTCCGGGCGAAGTTAAGTCAACGAGGTGGAGTGGCCAGAGGGTGTCAAGGGTGCGGGGACCGTGGTGCGACGACGGCGATATCACAAAGCCCCCACGGGGTGATGCCGAAGATTCTGTCGAGCCAGGGATGTCCGTAACTGCGGCGAAGCGAGATGGTTTCGACAATGGTCAGGCTGGGAGGTAGAGCGTTGCGGAAGCCGGCCAGGGCGTCGTGGTGGGTGAAGAGAATGACGGTCCGGGGTCGAAAGTGACAGGCAACATAAAGGTGATTGACTTCGCGGGTACGGACCGAGCGAAGATCGGAGCGGTCCAGATAAAAAGCCACGGAATCGCAATTGCGTGAAAAACAAACAACAGTTTGGCTTTTATCAGCAACGAATGGATCGACCAGTTCCGGTCTTCCATAGGGAGATCGTTCCCGAGCATACCAGGGGATGGCGTAGTGGAAAGCGAGGGCGAGGAGGAGAGCCATGAGAGCGACAGCCAGGCGGGGCAGGAGAAGCCGGTGCCAACGGTATCGGACGCAAGCGGCTCCAAGAGCCAGGCAGAGAGGCGGGTAGGCGGGCAGGATGTAGGTGGGCAGTTTGCTGCCCGAGCAACTGAAGAAAAAGAGACACCAAAGGCCGCTGATCAGCCAGAAAAACTCGGGCAAAGCCGGTCGGGTTGAATCATGAGCGGGGCGCAGGACCAGGCGAAGTAGATGGACCAGAAGTAGAGGTGTGGCAGGGAGCAATCCGAGCAGGAGGATGGGCAGGTAATACCAGACCGGTTCGAGGTGATCGAAGGCCTGGAGGAAACGTAGGACGTTATGCTGCCAGAAGAAGTGAAGGAGGAAACGGGGCTGCTGGACGTAGATGGCCAGATACCACGGCACGTTGACAGCGGCTATGATGGCAAAGAAAATCAGGTACCAGACCGGGCGCACCGGGGCCGGCCTTGGGCAAATGCCGTCGGCTCCAGGGCCACGTGTCAAGAAGCCAAAGGTCCACAGAGGGACGAAGAGCAGGACTTCTGCAATCGGTCCTTTGGTGAGAAAGCCCAAGGCCGAGGCACAAGCGGCGGCACACCAGAAGGCAGGTTGAAAACGACCCGTCCGGACTGCTTCGTAACCGCAGAGCAGGGATAGAGTGATCCAGAAGGTCAGCAGTCCGTCGAGCAGCAGAAGTCGGGCCACAGCGGAATAGCCAGGGGCTACGGTCAGGAGCAAGGCAGCGTAGAGGGCAGCTTTCTCCCCGACACTGCGACGTCCCAGAAGGTAAACGCATAGGATCGTCAGGTGCACGGCCAGAGCAGGAACCAGGCGAGCCGAAGCGGCACTGACACCAAAAAGCCGGTAGGACAGGGCGGTCAGCCAGTACATCAGCGGCGGCTTGTCCAGATAGGGTTCCCCTTGGAGGGTAGGGACGATCCATTCGCTCTGTTGCAGCATCTCCTTGGGGATTTGAGCGTAACGCCCCTCATCTGGTTCCAGCAGGTGGAAGTCCAGCGTAGGGTACAACAGGGCAGCTGGGAGGAGAAGCAAAACCAGGCAAGAGGAAAGCCGAGGGGTTGTGTCCGAACAGGGTCGTCCCGGACACAGGACCACCGTGACCAAATATCGCAAAACGTCTAGCGGCTTTACGGGGGCTGACAGTGCTTCCATGCTGGGATCCTTCCAAGATCCTGTGCGGCGGCATCATGATGCCGGAACCAAGCTGCTGTCAAGGGTGATCTGTTCCCGATCGACCTCCTGGAGGTCTTCGCCGAGCAAACTGCACTTCCCAGGGAGTGAGAACGGGCTCTGAAGTCCTCCCGAAGGCTCAGGACATGTTGTACAAGCCTGGATGGACACAGGTTGACCTGCCGTGGTCAAAACTCGACCAGAGGGAGGTTTCGGTCCTGTTTATCGGGACATACAATAGTTCGGATCGCCTGATGAAAAATTCCTGAGCATACTGCTTTGGCTCGGAAATTGCCAATAAGAAATTACACAATTGATTCTAGGCTTTGTACGAAGCAAGACCGGAATTGACACAACTCAAGGAAACCTCAAGGAGCAGAAGTCATGCGTGGCCGAAGGAAAGGGATACTCGTGTTGGGAACAGGTCTGTTGACGGCATTCTGGCTTGGGGTGTGGTCGGGTCGGTCCGAGGGAAGACCACAGGATGCGTTGACCCTGTGGCAAACCACGGTGGACAAGGCCGTGGCATTTCTGCGCAAGAGCCAGAATGAGGACGGGAGTTGGAGTCGCGAGCCGATGAGTCGGGGTGTGACGGGTATCGTCGTGACCGGTCTGATCCGCACGGGCTATGGTCCGGATGATCCCACGACGGCGAAAGGTTTGAAGTACATCGAGTCCCTGGTCAATACCAAATCCGGACATATCGCTGGAGATGATGCCAAAGCCACTTTGATCAACTATGTGACGAGTGTCAATGTGATGGCATTAGTAGCGGCCAAACGGGAGGACAAGTATCGGGCGGTGATCGGCAATGCGGTGAAGTACCTCAAATCCTATCAGTGGGATGAATCGCGTGGGGTAACGCCGGAGCATACTCATTACGGTGGGGCGGGCTATGCCGGGGACAAGTCGCGGCCCGATTTGTCGAATACCGCGTTTTTTCTGGAAGCCTTGAAGGAAGCCGGAGTGGATAAAAACGACCCGGCCTTCAAAAAAGCTCTGGTGTTTGTCAGCCGGTGTCAGAATTTCAAGAGCGAATTCAACACGGCAGAATGGGCGGGAAAGTATAACGACGGCAGCTTCATTTACACCGGCGCTAACGGCGGGGAGAACCGCCGCAGTGACGATACCAAAGGCGATCTGGCTGGCTATGGCAGCATGACCTACGCCGGCATCAAAAGCATGATCTATTGCGGAGTGAGCAAGGATGACCCGCGGATGAAAAAGGCCCTGGAATGGATCGCCAAGAATTATACCTTGGATGCCAATCCCGGTATGCCCACCGCAAATAGCCAGCGTGGTCTGTATTACTACTATCACACCTTTGCCAAATGCATGGACGCATTGGGTGTAGATAAGTTCACTGACGCCCAGGGTGTCCAACATGACTGGCGTGCCGACTTGCTAGCAGCCCTGGCCAAACGGCAGCGAGCCGATGGCAGCTGGGTCAACGAGAACGACCGCTGGATGGAAGGAGACCCCCATCTGGTTACGGGCTATGCCCTGATGGCTCTATCCTATTGCAAGCCCAAGAAGTAATTGGCCAATGCCTGATGCAAACCGAAGCAGTAGTGATCACTGCCTGAAGAGAAAGAACATCCCCAGCAACCGTTCAGGGTCAGTATCACCCCTCAGATCATGAGTTGGAGAATCGGAACGTCCCCATTGCAATTCGGGGGCGTTTTTTATTGGATAGCTTTGTGCGATTCCGAGCATGCATGGGATGTGTATTAGGATTGCTGCTTGCAGGCGGAGGGGTGCTAGCACCTGCCTTGAAGGCTCATCCGCTCGCCGAGATCCGCTTCGATCGCACCATAGCGGTGCGTCTATCCGTAAGCGGAATCGATGTGACCTACACGCTGGATGTGAGCGTGTTGGGAATGCATCTGGATGCGGCGCGGCGGTTGACTCCCCAGGAAGTAGCCCGCATGGAACGGACATTGCGCGGCTATGCCACCGCCTATGCTCACAAAGCCGCTGAGGAAGTGCAAAGCCAGTTGCAGCTGCTCGTGAATGGCCGGCCGTTGAAACTGGAGTTGATCCAGTGGGATATTACGCTCACCGATCATCCCTCATGCCGCTATCTGCTGCGGGTCCGGTGGCCGGAGGGAGCACGGCAACGCGTCGTGGAAATCCAGGACCGGACCTTTGAAGATTATCCGGGTGTGGTGCATCTGACGGTGGCGACTCGTGGAGAGGAGCGGGATATTGCAATCCTGGACCTGGAGGAACCACCGCTGCGATTGCGTTCCCGACCGATCGAGCAGTTGTCGGCTGAGGAAGCGCTTCAGGCACGTCGGGCACGGGTGGAGGTTCTTTTGCCGGCAGAACGGAGGACGCCACCCACCGAGTTTGTACCGCCATCCCCAGTGCCCCTTCCGCGCTCTGATGCGTTGCCAGACATCCCCTCAGGCAACTGGTGGACGGATTTGCGGGAACGAGGGCTGCTGGCTTTGTTCGATTCGCAACTGGGCTGGGGAGTCCTGCTGCTGTTGGCGTTTCTCTTCGGGGCGGCCCACGCCTTCACACCAGGTCATGGTAAGACACTGGTAGCAGCTTACCTGATCGGTGAACGTGGGACGATCCGCCACGCCTGCCTGCTGGCCTTGACCACCACGCTGGCCCATACGGGCTCGGTGTTTCTGGCGGCCATCATCTTGTACCTGGTCTATGGGACGCAGATACCTGCCCTGGCGCACGGTCTGCTGCAGCTGGTGGCCGGCGTACTGGTGGTGGGAGTGGGGATCTGGCTTCTGTCCCGCCGCCTCGCAGGTCAGGCGGATCATTTCCATCTCTTCGGGGATCATCATCACCACCACTCCCCTTCACATTCTCACTCTCATTCCCATTCACCACCACATCGCCGTCCGCTGAAGCAACAGTCAGGCCGTGGTGCGGAACCAGGAATCTCTTCCTCCTCCAGAATGGAAGAAGGCAGCACCATCGGTTGGCTGCGTCTGGTGTTGATGGGGTTGGGTGGGGGACTGGTGCCCTGCTGGGATGCGGTGCTCTTGCTGGTGGCGGCCTCCGCCTTGGGACGCTTAGATGCTGCGATCCCGCTGCTATTAGCTTTTAGCTTCGGTCTGGGGACGGTGCTAGTCGCGTTGGGCGTGGCGGTGGTGTACACCCTGCGGGCGGGCCAGCATCATTTCTCCGAAAGCCGATGGTTCCGGATGCTCCCCACCTTCAGTGCCACGCTGCTGGTGGGTCTGGGATTGTGGTTATGCCAGAATGCCCTGGCGATGTTGGGCGGTCAAGCGGGTTGACCCGGATCGTGTGCTGACAGGAATCAGGCTCATGCGTGTTGTGGAACTGGAAGCACTTCACGTGCGGATTCCCTTGAAACGCCGGGTTACCCATGCCTCGCAGGAGCGAAGCGAGACGGACAATCTGGTGGTGCGCTGCGTTCTGTCCGATGGTTCGGTGGGTTATGGCGAAGGTGTGCCTCGGGAATACGTGACCGGCGAGACCATCGCCACCTGCCGGGATTTGCTCCGACGTAGTTCGTTGGAGGATCAACTGGGGCGAGACATCCCCGATTTTGTCAGCGCGGTGCGGTTGGCTGAGTGTCTGCATCTGGCCCCCGTCCCAGGAGACTCGCGGCAGATTGCCAGGAATGCTGCCCGTTGCGCCGTGGAGCTGGCATTGTTGGACGCCTGTGGCCGAGCCTTTGGGGAACCGCTGAGCCGAGTGACGCAGATCATCGCCCCCGAGCTTTATCAGTTCCGCCCTGAGGTGCGTTACAGCGGTATCCTGACCCATCCTCGCGGCTGGAAACGGCGAATCTACCCCCTGGTGTACCGCTGGACGGGTTTCACCCATGTCAAGGTGAAAGTGGGCATCCCGGGTGAAGATGAGGTACGGCGGATGACGATTCTGCGTCGCTGGCTGGGCTCTCGCATCGACCTGCGGGTGGATGCCAACGAGGCCTGGTCCGCGGGGGAAGTCATCGAACGGATTCGCGAACTGGAACCTTTCGGTATTAGCTGCGTGGAACAACCCGTAGCTCATGAGGAAGTATCCTGTCTGGCGGAAGTGCGACGGTACGTGCGTGTGCCCATCATGTTGGATGAATCCCTCTGCGGTCTCCAAGATGCCCAGGATGCCATTCAGCACGGCTGGTGCGATCTTTTCAACGTGCGGCTGTCCAAATGTGGCGGATTCATTCCTTCGCTGCGTCTGGTGCAATTGGCCCGTAAGCATGGTCTGGGGTATCAGTTGGGCTGCCAGGTAGGGGAGACGGCGATCCTTTCGGCAGCCGGCCGGCACTTTGCCACCAGTGTGACGGGGCTCCGCTATCTGGAGGGAAGCTATGATCGTCACCTGGTCCGGGAATGGCTCAGCCGCGAGGATATTACTCTGCGTTGGGGCGGACGGGCACCGGCTTTGATGGGTTGCGGTCTGGGGGTGACTATTGATCCCAAGCGTCTGGCCACTGTGACCCTTCAGAAGGACCGCTTGATCGGCTGAGACGGGGAAGAACGATGAACTATTGCTCCGACGAAGCACTCTGATTCAGGAGCATCAGGCGGATGGATGGGGATCGGAACGGGATCGTGCAGACATTCCAGGCCTCGGACGGCTATCGGTTTTACTATCGTCACTATCCCGTGTGCACGGGTCGGCCTCAGGGACGACTGGTCTGGCTGCACGGCATACGCAGCCACGGTGGCTGGTATGAACGTTCCTGTCGTCGTTGGGCGGAGGCGGGATACGAGACCTATTTTCTGGATCGTCGGGGTGCGGGGTGGAATACCGCCAAACGGGGGGATGCTCCCAGCTTTCGCCGTTTGCTGGACGATGTCGCCGAATTTATCCAAAGTTTGCGGCTGCGCCGACCCTGGTTGCCGATCATCCTGGGTGGCATTTCCTGGGGGGGCAAACTGGCCCTGGCCTTGCCCTATCGTAAACCGGGACTGGTGCAGGCCCTGGTGCTCCTTTGTCCGGGTCTTGTACCCAAGGTGCGTCCGCCGTTCGGCCAACGCTGGCGGATTGCCCTGGCCGCCCTGGTGCGACCGGAAAAACTCTTCCCTATTCCCCTCAATGCGCCGGAGTTGTTCACCGCTGATCCTGCCGCCCAGCAGTACATCGCCACGGACCGCTATGGCCTGCAGCAGGCCACGGCCCGATTCCTCTTTCAAAGTCTTGCCCTGGATATCTATCTGCGACGAGCCAGGAAACGGGTGCATATACCGATCTATCTTGCCCTGGCGGGGCAGGACCGGATCATCGACAATGCTGCCACACGGGCCTTTCTATCGGTGGTCCCTGGGCCACTCACCATCCGGGAATATCCTCAGGCGCACCACACGCTGGAGTTCGAGGCGGAAGATCACCCCTGGTGGTTCGACCTGCATCGGTGGCTGGCTCAGCAGTGGGATGGTTTACCCGCACCGCCGGCCTGATCTGTTTCTGTCACACCCCCCCTTGCTTCTACCACACCAGCACCAGAATGACGAAACCCAGAAAGAGGGTCAGGGTGATCCCCAAAACCCACGCCGCTGTGTAGGATGGCTTGCGCCGCTCCAGGTTTCGCTCCAACTCGTGCAGATGCTGTCGATGCCGCTTGCGAGCCACTTCGTGCCGTTGCTTGCGCATGCTTCGGTTCACCGCTGGTCTCCTCCGCGATTCCCCTTTGTGGTCGCCAGAAGCAGGTCCGCCGGCCGGGACCGAGAAGACCGCCACTTCCTCTTAACCCAGAAAACATGCTTTCTTCATACTATAACCTCTGGCTTACCCCTCTGTCAAAAGGGGCATACGGCTTATCCTCGACCCTTCACTCAGCAGTCCCCAGTGGTACCACTGATCGCTTCTTCCGATGATGGAAAGCATGAGGCAGTCGGGATCAATACACGCTGACAACTCTCAGACATCAAAGACCCTGGCGATCTACGCGGAGAACAGACCTGCTACAATGGGGTTAGGGATGGTTTTGTAACTTGACTCTGGGGCGTTGGTGTCATCCCCGGCAAGAGGAGAGGTGCGATGAAAGGTCTCATCTGTTGGGCACCGCTGTTGGGTCGCATATGTCTGTCGGCCATCTTTCTGCTCAGCGGAATCAATAAGGTCACCAACTGGGAACAGACGGCCCAATACATGCAAGCTCAGGGAATGCCGCTGGTGCCCTTGTTCCTCCTGGGGGCGATCGTTCTGGAACTGGCCGGCGGTTTGTCTGTGCTGCTCGGTTACCAAGCCCGCTTGGGAGCCACCCTGTTGATTCTGTTTCTGATTCCTGCGACGTTGATCTTTCACAATTTCTGGGTCTTCCAAGGTCAGGAACAGCAGATGCAAATGATCATGTTCCTGAAGAATGTGGCAATCCTGGGTGGCCTGCTGCTGGTGCTCGGTATGGGCGCGGGACCGATCAGCCTGGATAACCGCTGTAGCCGGTGCGTTGCAGAGGGAGGAGCTTCGGCTGAGGCTTCGTCTCCCCCTTCGCCTGCCACAGGGATCTGAGTCGATTCCCTGCTTGAGCGAGTCACTGTCCCTGGGATGTCC
>Ga0068705_10000922_pt1 | contig 14859 bp, 11 predicted proteins | sample YNPMSTMetaG_FD_65631 | JGI IMG/M metagenome (GOLD analysis project Ga0068705, IMG submission 65631) | Anoxygenic and chlorotrophic microbial mat microbial communities from Yellowstone National Park, USA - YNP MS-T MetaG | ecosystem: Environmental > Aquatic > Thermal springs > Hot (42-90C) >... | reverse complement strand
TCATTCGGACAGGCAAGAGTCGGATCGAGAGAAAGGGAGGTCATCCGAAATCGAGAAGGTTCTTCCTCGGCCTGTCGTGGATGAGTACGATCTGCCGCTCACATATCTCCAAGGGGCGGTGTTCAAGGGCAGCACGTTCGGAGATCCCCTTGAGGCATTTGCCAAGACCTGGATGGGACAGTTCCACAAATTTTGGGGACTTTCAATCAACCACGCGGCGGCGAGATTGTGGGCCGGGGTGGGAGATGTCCTCGAATGGCTGGCGCCGCCTGAGGTGATTTCTCCGGACCTTTCCGACGCCGTGGAAATCCGCGAAAAGTGCGTTCCAAACGAGAACGAGAAGCCGCGTGCTTCCGCATTCAGGGCACTGTTCCAGTTGTTCTTCTCTGTCGGAAAACCACGGCTGGCATTTCCCAGTGAGAAATGGCCGCTGAGTGAAATCGCGGCGAGAATCGTGCACCGCCATTCGCTCCGGGATCTGCTTCCCCTGGCCTGGGCCGGTGAGACGGATGCCGAGATGGCCCTCAAGGCGAAGGTATCGGATCCAGATCGGCCGCTGAGTGATCCGCGGGCGTGGCTCTGGCGAGGATTGCTCCGCAGTCCCGTGGAGAAAGTCAATCATGCCTATGTGGAATGTGTGATTGCCTGGGTGCTTGCGCGATTGATCCATCCCGAACTGTTCCCGCCGGTTCAGCCGCTCCTGGATCCACCGGCTCAGGATTACTGGCGCAACCATCGGCAGCCGCTCGGGAAGGAGAAGGTCTGCTGATGAACTTGTAACTCGCCTTGGGGGACAATCCTGGCTCTCTGGCCGAAATAGCCGGGATAGTGACAACGGAACCATGGGGCACAAGGGCCTGGTCCAAGTTGCCGGGGCAACCTTTGTGCCCTACGTTTTTTCCAAAACAAAGAAATGTCGGTCGCCTTCTCGGAGGGGCATGCTTGTCATGCCCGTTCGGAGGGGCGTGCCTGTCACGCCCGCAGAACCAGAATAGATTATCAAACGTTATTCACCGGACCTGACAAGCAGGTCCCTCCAAGGGCGGATGCGACAAGCGGGTCCCTCCGAGAAATGCAAATCGGAGGGGCGATTGTCCTGGGCGATCGAAGCTCAATTCGTTTCCTCCGCCCTCAGCCGACCCATTTGCCAAACGTCTTACAACGAAGTATGATGATCCCTCAGTCAAATCCCTATGATGTCACAAAAATGTTCGTCTGCTTTTTTCCGACCTGAGAGGAGGACCAACAATGAGATTAACGCGACGTGATTGTTTACAATTGTCGGGAAGTGCTGCCCTGTTGCTGGCCTGCGGCAGGTTCTCTGCAAATGCCTTCGAGCGGAAAAAGATCCCGGTGGGCGTGCAACTTTATTCTGTCCGACAGGATGCGGCTAAAGACTTGCCTGGTGTGTTGAAGGCGATCAAAGAGATGGGCTATGAAGGCGTAGAATTCGCCGGATACTATGGTCACGACGCTAAGACCATCCGCAAGTGGTTAGACGACAATGGGTTGAAGTGTTGTGGAACACACACCGGTTGGGATACACTTCAGCCCAACGCCCTGGATGCCACGATCGAGTTCAACCAGACGATTGGCAACAAGTACCTCATTTGTCCCTGGCTGAATCCCGCAGAATTTGCCGCTAGCCCAGAGAAGACGATCGAGTTCGCCAAGCGATTCAATGAGCTTTCGGAAAAGGTGAAAGAGAAAGGGATGCTGGTTGGCTATCACGCCCACGGTGGCGACTTCAAGAAGCTCAATGGGGAAACCGCCTGGGAAATCTTCTTCAGCCATACCGTCCCCGACGTCGTCATGCAAATGGACATTGGTAACTGCCTTGGCGGGGGTGGTGATCCTTATGCAATTCTGGAAAAATTCCCCGGCCGGTCCAAGACGATTCACCTCAAGGAACACGGTGGGCCGCAGGGTGCGGTAATCGGCGAGGGCGAGGTCAAGTGGGACTGGGTCTTCCAGTTCTGCGAAACCAAAGGTGAAACTGAGTGGTATATCGTCGAGCAGGAAAGCTACGCCGTGCCTCCGTTAGAGGCCATTCGAAAGTGTCGGGAGAATCTGCGCAAAATGGGCATTTAGCGCGGGTCCAGTGTCCCCATGAAGAACATACAGGTCGCCATCTAACACGAAGGGGGTCTGGATTGTCCAGACCCCCTTCTTTTTGGAGACATCGAAACAACTCTGTAGGTCTATTGCTCAAACGCTTGTTTTGCGACGGAAACGGGAAACCGCACCCAGCGTGGCCACCCCGCCGATCAGCAAAACCAACGTACCCGGCTCTGGTATAGGCTCGATGCTGTATCCCAATCGTTGGATCAGAATATCCTGTTCGATCTGTTTCTTCACGTACACGCCGCCCGCAACGATCTTTTTGATCTGCGGACTGGGAAGCGAAATCTCCACCGTTGTCCAGTCCTCAAACGCTTCCAGATAAACCCATTGGTTCCAAATCACATTGTTGAACGTATCATATGCGAGCACAAAGCCAATCTCGTCCGGATTGGCACCCCCATAAAAATCGTTTCGGTAGAAATCGAGCGCCACATACGAAACGGGGGCATCAAACACGGCTTGCAGATTCGCCCACTTGCCCCGCCAGGCCACCTGGTCAGCATCCACAGGGGGCTTGATGTGCCAGCCAAAAAAGAGCAGGTCCGGATACCGGGGGTTGCCAGCAGGCCTGTCGTTTGGCAGTGCCAAGACCCGGCCGTCGGGCGGGTTTTGGGATGTGTTCCCAAGCACTGCCGAGAGGGTCACAAATGGGGGAGTAATCACAACGCCCGCGTTGTAATCATTGGGATCCACCCAGATAATTCCGCCCGGGGCTGAACGGACTGCCAGAAAACCGGCCAATAGAAAGACCAACAAACCAGATACAAGCCTCGTCATTTGTCGCCTCATGTCTCTGTTCCTCTTGTCTTTGTTACCTTGCCTCACTTGCTCGTTCGCCCAGCGTACGTTCTGGCCCGCAGGGATCTCCCCCAATTGTGGTTATCTACTTTACCAATATTACCAAGAGTGAAAATGAAAAGCAAGGATAATTTGGGACGCTTAGCGCTGTCTTGGGTGAGTGCAGAAAATATGAAAACCGTGTGCCTATTTAGACGGGTGAAGAGGGGCCGGAGTTCCCAGGCGTCACCATCTTTGAGGGGATGTTCCGGATTCACGCCCCGTGGCGGTGCGCACAAGCAAGATTTGGGGTGCAGTGCGCCGGACCCGACAAGCGAGTCGCTCCGATCTCTCAAAGATGCCTCCCGATCAGGGAAGATTCACTATCGCCACGAATCACCTTGCGATTGGTCGGCAAGGCGTGGAGGGAGTTCGGAAGGGGATCGCATTAGCGCTGGTTTAATGGCTGCCAGCAGTTCTTTACTTCCCAGCAGGACAAGCTGTTTGTCGCGCAAAAAGTAGGGAATTTCGGCTATTGGCCTGAAATCGGTGGGAATTCGGTCACTTATCTGCTCGTAGCGATCCCGCGTTGTCAGGACGCAACCATACCGGGTTTCCCTGAGGAACGAAACGAGTTGATCGACCTCACTTGCCGGAATGAACCGGATGGGACGACCCAGGTAGTAAACCCAGCTTGGTTCCAGACAATCATAGGATACCACCATCGCTTGGGGGTTTGTTCCCCTTAACAAGGTCATGACTTGGTCAATGCGCTGATGGTGGGAAACACGATCGGCGGCGACGCCGAATGCACTTACGGCGAACACAAACGCTGTTGTTGCCACGGCGCTGGCGTAGCCCATCCGTTGCCCGCGCCTCAAGGCCAGGATTGCCGCCACGCTGCCTACAATCCAAATCAATCCCAGTCCACCGAGGATTTCTTCGCCTGGGAGGAAGATCCGTGCGGCGATCGGCAAGCTGACCAGGAGTATGCCGCCTAGAAGGACGTAAACGCCCATGATGCCCGTCAACAGCCACCGGCCCACTGTCTCAAGGCCTATCACCCAGCGGTCCAGCCACCAGCCCAGCATCACGGCAAACGCTGGCAAACACGGGGTGATATAGCTGGGGAGTTTGGTTCCGGCCAGGGAAAAGAAGCCCATATAGAGCAGAATCCAGATCGTAAGAAACCCCAGTTGGTTGCTCACCTCAGTCCTCGATCGCAACGATCGCACAATGGTGGGGACGGCAGGAATCGTAAGAAACGACCAGGGGAAAAAGCAGGCGAAAAAGGCCAGCGGATAGAAAAAGATCGGCCCGCGATGGCCCTCCATCGGCTCCAAAAACCGATTGACGTTGTGCGTCAGGAAGAAGCCGCGGAGCCAGGCCCCATCCGTCCGCATGCCCACCCAAAGATACCATGGAAGAGCAACAAGGAGGACAACCCCGATTCCCAGACCTAAGTTCATTCGACGCAAGACCATCCAGATCATCGCCGGATGAAGGAGCGACGTGATTCTCCGTAAACCTTTTCGACTTGAATCATCCGCTGGTGTATCGTCACGCGAAATCTGCCACAGATGAAAGAGAAAGATTATCCCCGCAGGAAGGACGAACCCAACGGGACCTTTGGCCAGCACGGCCATCCCCATCGCGGCGTAGGCAGCGACAACCTGCCAAAGGCGAGGACTTCTAGTGTCTTGGTCACTTTGAAGGGAATCATAACTTTTCCTCTCCAGCCACAAACCGGCATACAGCCAGAGTGCGGCGGTGGCGAAAAAGATCAGAACAGAATCAGGTGTTGCAGCACGCGCGGCAACGGGGAACATCATGCACGTGCTGAGCATCATGCCGGCCCAAAAACCGGCACGCAGTCCAAACCAGCGGCGACCCAGATCAAACGTCATCAAGACTGTACCGACTCCCAGGAGGGCGGACCAAAACCGCGCAGAAAACTCATTGATCCCGAAGACGGCGTAGGCAGACATCATGAACCAGTAAAGGAGCACTGGTTTATGGTCCCGCAATTCGCCATTGAAATACGGCGTGACCCAGTCGTGACGCTCCAGCATTTCGCGGGCACACCCGGCATTGCGTGGCTCATCCCGATCCCACAATTTTGGCCCGCCAAGATTGAAAAAGAACACAATAGCGGCCAGCACGCCACAACTGATGGCGTATCTCCGAGGGGAATTCATGAATCGCCCTCCATGGCAGGTTTGCCCAGGCTGTTTATGTTGCGTATCTTTTCGGGAAAATGCAAATCTTTCTCATAGCAGGGATGGACTGCGCGATCATACCCCTAAAAGAGAGACCAGACAAGGCAACTTTACCTCTGTGTCTGATCTGGATGAGCGGACCACGAGATGCAACGGCGCACAAAAAGGGGGGATGCTTACTGCATCTATGGCGGGGAATTGTGGCAAAAAGGCAAATTCCCGAGTACAAGGTGGGTCTCTCCCCATGGGTGGACCCGAGCGGCAGTTTCCACCACACTCCCCATCGAGGTTGCCGGTTGAGTGCCCCAATTTATGAAACAGATCCGGAAAACGATGTGTGCGTCGGCACCGTGGGCTCGCTATTTGTTTGGGCCAATGTAATCCTTGGCGACAACGATGTCGTCAAACCAAACCTGGTTGATGTGTCCCTGCGGTGTGTCCGTAATGTAGAGGAGGACCCAGACAAAATTGATTTTGAGTTTCTCATCATTGCGCCAGCGGAATCCGGGGAACGTTTCACCCTCTGGAGGGACCGAAAACGTTTCGGGACCACCTTTTTCGTCATTCCAGCGGATCGACTGGCCACCTTGACCTGGGAGAAATCGATCATAGATCCATTTCCCCTTGGGAAACCCAGGCCCCAGGTGGCTGACCAATCGTCCATCGACCCAGAGTGCCAGCTCGCCGTTGCTCTCCGTAACCGGGGAATTGAGCTTGATCATCACTTCCAGGCATTGCCATTCCCCTTTTTTGACGCGAAGCTGGGGATCGTTGACGAAACAATTGCCCCAGGTCTGCCCGCGCGGAGGACTCCCACGCATTTCCATCCAGTACGTGTAGTAATCCCATCGCCAGTCTTTTCCGAACGGTTCAATGCCCACGGTGAATCGTTCATTCCCGCGAGGACGTTCGCCCGCTCCTCCCTGCGGCCAGGGGGTCGGAGGATAGTACCCACCCACGTGGAAAAAGTGATGGATCTGGCCGCATTCTGGGGCAAATTTCACATAGAACCTTATAAAAAGCTGCTCGTAACCTTGATCGAGTCGCCGATAAAGGTGACCGCCTGTCCCTTGGCCGCCGACATGCGTCATGAGAAGCGATCGCCTGCCAGCGCTATCCGGGGGAACTTCGTCGGACAACGAGATGATCTCCGGATGGGAAATCTGCGTCCACCGCGTCTTGAGATCGCTCGCGCGATCCAACTCGAAATCCTCGACCAGGACCACGTCGGGATGGTCGAACAACTTTTCTGAACTACCCAACCTGGCAGCCAGTCCCGGCCCCTCCGGAAGTGTGCGGGCGTTCTCCGCTCTCAGGGTATGATCGGAAAGACCAAAAAACAACAGCGTTCCAACGACGGGCACGATCCACTGTAAAAACGATCTCATGATCAGACCTCCCCAAGCTGACGGTTAAAGCAATATTATCCAGACACAAAACGACATTTTCTGGAAGCCGGGTTAAGGGGTACTACGGGGTGTCCTCCCTTTCATCGGCGCCGACGTCGGGTTTGTCATCGCGGACTTGTCTATCAAAATCATCCAGGACCTGGGATAGCCGCGTGCCGCGATTGACAACCGCTTCCAGCCTTTGCGCAAGATGCAGGTCTCCTTTTGCAGCATCCACAAAGGCGCCGGGATCTCGTGGGAAAACGACGTTGGTCAAAAGACGTATTTCACTCGACGACTCGTTTCGAATATCTGGTCCGATTAGCAAATTATTGGCCACGATCAGTCCAGGGTTGTCATGAACCAAACGGATTAGACGACCAAGACGGTTCTCCGGGTCAAAAATGGTGTTATGGGCAATCAAGCAATCTCGCGTGTAGTCTGCCACAATCCCGGATTCGGGACAACGGACGATAAAGTTGTTCCTCACAATCACCCCTGTGGCGTGGATTGAAACATCCTCGGGCTTGAACGAGTTTCCAATGGCAATCCCCACGTCGCAATCAACGATCACGTTCCGTTCGACCACACATTTCTCGGCCTCATGCCAGAGAAAGACCGCCCCACGTCCGGAACGTGTTCGCCCTTGAATACCATAAAACACGTTGTCACTAATCACCCAACCCTGGGGAAACATGACGTCAATCCCGCCGATATAGTTGCCACGAAAGTTGTCGGGCGTGTCGGCTGGGTCATCAGCGTAGGATTTGGGACGGTCGTTATAAAAGAGACAGTATTGCACTCGGCATTCCCTCGGGCGGGCGATTGTTTTCGGGACGCGGACACCTTTTATACCACGTTGCCACACGTTGTGAATAACGCAGTTATGAATGGTCACCCGATGAACACCTGAATCGGTATCCAGCTTGATGCCATTCCAGCGAACGTTTTGGACTGTCAAATCGGCGATCGTGACCCCCGAGCAGTGGTGAATGGCAAGCAATTCCCCCAGGGCGTGCGGCCCGCCGTCCAAAATAGTGCGATCTCGCTGCCCGGAGTCACTCCGCAGTGTCACGTTATCGGTATGAATGTCCAGCCGCCGCGTCAGGACGTAATGACCGTCGGCCAAGAGAATGGTCCCGCCCGGCGGGATGGATTCAGCAGCCCGATAAAGCTCATTGACCGTTTGCACCCGAAGCACTGGCCCGTCCGGAGGAGGCAAGCGAGGGGCCGAACGAAGAATCGTTGGGGCGCTAAGGGAAACACCGATCGCATCGCTGGGTTGACCGACGGCATTCTGAGCCAGAGCCGCACACACCAATGCCGCCGATAAGAAATACGTTTTCATAGCATCAAGGCCGCCACAGAATCACATCGGGTAGGAATACTTGCGCGAACGCAATCTGATACCCGGCACGGTTCGGAAGCAATCCTCACATTATGCGACGTGTGCCGTGTGTTGGAACATATTGTGACGGGTGAGGGAGTTGAAAGTCAACGCTCGGACATGAGGACTTCTCGGAAGGACGCGCTTGTCGCGTCCGCCTCTTGGAGGGACCTGCTTGTCAGGTCCGCGGCGCCACGTTGGATCATCCATTGCACTCCCACGGGCACGATAAACGTGCCCCTCCGAGTGGGCATAACAAGCATGCGACTCCGACTTGCTCGTTGCTCGACGTCCAAATCTGCTGCAGACAGGTCAGGGCAAACGTGGGATCGTCTTTGCAAACTCGGCGCGGTAGATGACCCCACCCTGCAGCCGGACACGGCGTTCGAAATGCGTCCGAAAATCCATGTCGTGCTCGGCGGGGCGTTCCGGAACTGGAAAGGGTCCGGCCAGATGCGTCGTGTTTTGAATCAGCTCAAGCGCAGTCTGAAAATACTCGGCGACATCGGTCCAGAAGTGGAGACGTCCCTCCGGCAGGAGAACTCGTTCGACGTCCTGGAGAAAGGTTTCCTTAATGACTCGTCGCTTCTTGTGCCGTTTTTTCCACCAGGGGTCTGGAAAATAAATGTGAATGGCCTGGACACTCTCACGCGGGAGCCATTCGGCGAAAAAACGTTGCGCATCGCCATGAATGATGACGGCATTACGAAGGCCGAGCTTGGCCAATCTAGCTGCTGAAAACTTGGCGTATTTCTGGGCGATTTCCAGTCCAACGAAATCCACGTGCGGTGTGCCCAGAGCCGCCTGGCTAAGGAACAAACCCTTACCACTACCGACTTCGACTTCCAGAGGGGCCGCGCGACCAAAAACCAACTCGCTCTGCCAGGGCTTGGGGACGGCCAGCAGTTCCCGGTAGTGAAACGAAAGGTCGAGATTCGGATCGATTTTGCGAAGTGCTCGCCGGCCCATGGTCGCTGCAAGAGAGTGTGGCTAAGAGGACGGCAACTACCGCTCAACGATGTCGTGCTAATCGCCAGTGCCGGGTCCGGACGGTTCCGGAACGCCTTCCCGATCGGCCTCGATGGTCTCGGGGGAAAGGGGAATCCCGAGAATGACACCTTCACAAACGAGATTCTGACGCACAAAGCATTGAAACTCGCAGGTCAGCATCGTGCTGCGGACCTTCAAAAGGCGGGCCACGATCAAAAAACGGTCACCGGGGCGGACGACGCCGCGAAAGCGAACGTCTTGAAGGCCCCCAAACCCCACGATCGGGGCCTTCATCAATTTGTACTTGATCGTGTAATAACTGGCCAGCTGCGCGGCGGCCTCGCACATAATAACGCCGGGCATGAGTGGCATACCTGGGAAATGTCCCCGAACCCAGAACTCATCCGGGGTCAGATCCTTGTATCCGGCGCATATCGCCCGCTCCCGATCCTCGTAACAGATCGCCGTAAGTTGCTCCATCTCATAGCGTTGTGGATTGTACTTCCGGATCTCTTCAATATCGGCGATCACCCGATTCGTGTCGATTTCGGCGGGATCAAGGATCAATGGCTTTTTGGGCACGATCAACTCCTTAAAAACCCAGGCCTTATCAAGAACGGGGGAGAAGGCGGCAACCCAATCCCGATACAGTGATGGACCGCTTCTGGAGAAAATACGGCCACCTTCTATGTTCGGACGACCCAACGTTTTGCCCGTCGCGCCCGGGGATTGGCAGGTCGCCGACCATGATTGGCTTTCTTAATGTGTCGCTGCGGTTTTGCCATAGAAGCACCTCATCTCAAGCATGAACAGTTGAAATCTCTTTCGGAAGTCGAACCGCGGTTGAATATCACAAACGAGGATAACGATTGCGCAAAGATTTCCCAACGGACAGGTCAGACCTATCGTCAGTCGCCTTGCGCAAAAATGGCCTAGCTGACGGCGAGAGCCGCCCCGGCACTTTATCCTGGTATCTCTCCAAACCACACAATAATAATGTAACCTTTTTCCCACCCCCTGAGAAGTATCGGAAGCTTACCCAGTTTCCTCCGACGCGTCGAGACAATTGCTACAGCAGTCATTGTTTTTTCGAGTTGAGGTCAAGAAATTAGGCAAAACACGGGGATTGCGCTGGTTGTCTCAAATGATCATAGGCAGAACAACCCGCCGATTTGGCCATGCCAATGATGGTGAAAAGCACAGCGTTCATCTGGGGAATGATGGAGACGTCATGGAACAGACCATTGACGAGGTAAGCCACCAGGGCGACCATCGCGAGAAGAAAAAGCCCCCGCTTTCCGGCTCGCAATCCGACGACAAGCTCCCGTCCCCAAGCTCCCAAGAGGAACAGGAATACCATCAGTCCGATGCCGCCCGCTTCCACAAGTATGGATAAAAACACATTGTGTTGCGTGTAGGATTTGGCCTGATTAATGGGGTAAGATGCCTGTGGATTGGCGAGGTATTTCATCTTGGCTCGGTCGTATTCGGCCAGTCCGACTCCAAAAAAGGGGTGATCCTTTGCCATTTGCCAGGCCAACTGTGCGAGGACGGGCCGCAATTGGGCCGATCGAGCGGCCTCGGCGGCGCTCAGGTCGCGATCCCGTTTCATTTCCCAGAAGAAACCTTTGACGGCCAATACCATAAGGGCAATTCCAAGAATACCCGTCGCCAGCCATGCCCGTCGATAGGCTTTGGGAAGAAAACAGAGCCCTAACAGGATTCCACTCAGGCCCGCTCCCAGCCAAACGCTCCGCGTGAGTGTGCTTATGACTCCCGCTGCCATGATCCCGTGAATAATTAACATTCCCAGCCACCACCGGCGTGGTGTTGACCGTCCCAGGAGAAACCAGGCCGCCCAGGCCGTTGTCATCAGGAACCCATTGACTACCGGGTTAAGCAGTGGACCACGTGCCCGGCCAAGAAACTCAGAACTGACCGAGCGATCCATGATGTACGAGGGAACCACAAACGATCGCATTCCTGCCACTTCGGCCAGTCCCGTCAGCGACAGGTAAATCCCGAGGCATCCAAAGGCGATGAGAACGGCCTTTTCCGCGCGATATGTTATCGGTGTCAGTCGCACACAGAAATAGAGGACCGCGGGAACGAGATAAAAGAAAACGTAACGGGCGGCAGGGGCCAAGTGATGTTCGCGAATAACTGTCATCGCTGCCGAGACACCGAGATACGCAAGAAGAATGACAAGGAAAAGATCGCTTTTCGCAATGCCATTGATCATAAAGCCTTTGTGCAAAAATACGACAATTGCCCCGAGGATGGCACAGCCCAAGAGTATGCGGTCAAACGTCAGTGGAATGCCCAAACCCTGTGTGTGCCAAAATGGATAACCGAGAATAATCCCGGCAAAAAGGGTCACGAGGGTAAGGAGGAGAAGGACGCTGGTACCATGGGAGGAGCCCAATGGCCCCGCTCCAGGCTTTGCGCAAGTAACCATGCCCGGATGTGAAAGATTCATTGCGTCTCCGTCTATTGCCACGCTTGCGGACTACTCAGTAGGGCTTGATGGAGGGGTGATTCGGCCCAGTCGGGAGAGATGGGGATTCCCGGCCGGGACACAGGGGGATTTGACCGGCAGGGATTGTCATCAGCAAGATTGTGCCGTGTCGATTGCTCTTGCTGCTCCTGCGAGGTTTGGACCAGAGTTGGTTCGTATTCCGCGTGGACCAGATCAACCGGGGGTACGCTAGGGATAGTTTCAATACAAGGGGCGGGAGCCGTTGTGGTGTCAGGCGTCCCTTTCCGTTCATTAACGGGGGAAGGCGGGGCCGCCGTGGGCTTGCTGAGAACGTGCTCTGCGGATGAAAGGTCTTGCCGTTCACCATCAGACACAGTCGGGCTGATCCAGAGAAAAACGCAGAAGGCCAGAAAAACTGCGGAAACCATCCCGCCCGCGACAATGGTCATTTTTCCTGGTCCCACAGGTTGATTCCCTGTCCGCGGGGGTTCAATTGGTGTTACGAGTTGTGCCGACTGCGCTGCCGCAACTGCAGCGCGGGCGACGACCAGTCGTTGCTGGGCAGCACGGACGGCGTCCGATTGTGACCGCAGTCGGGCCGTAAGTTCGCGGTACTGCGGTAGGACAGCCATAATTGCTGCCATCCGGCTTTCTTCGGCCTGTCGCCGCTGATCAAGAAGTTTTTTTTGCGCCAGCTTTACCCGTTGTTCGTTCTCAATGGTTCGAATAACCGCCGGAATCTCCTTGCGAATCCGGTCGGTCAGATCGCTGAACGCGAGTTGCGCTGCAATCACCGCCGGATGCTCATCGGCATATTGGCCGCGGAGTTCAATCAGCTTGACCTCGGCCTGTCTCAGGGCCTCTTGAAAATGACTCAGTGTTGGGTAGTTCTCAATCAATGTCGAAGGGATGCTGGGAAGTGTTCCCGGATTTGTCGTTGTCTCGCCAAGCAATCGGATCAATTCGTTTTTGGTCAGGATTTCGGATTCCAATTGTGCGAGTTGGTCTTCCAGGTCATCGATCGGGGCACGCAACGATGTGTCATCCAGTTTTTCCTCGTACGATCGCAACGTGAGACCGTCCAGCCCGAGTTGAGTCTCAATCGCCTGCAATTGTCGCGTCAAGGTTTGCACTCCGTCCATGGCGTTTTGCTCGGCCTGGGCAAGCTCTTCGAGAGTGGCTTGGGCCTTGGCGAGGAGGATCTCTCGTAACTGACGGTCGGCTTGTTTGACTAGCGCCTGAGCGAGACGGATAGCACGTTCAGGCTGGGAGTCACGGACCTTAAGATAAATCAGGTCCGTTGTACCGAAGTCTGTGTCAGACGGAGGTACTACGCGGACCGATCGTTGGAGTCGCTCCACGTCAGTAGCACGTGGGAAAGGACGGTTACGGACAACCTCCCCCGGCCCGACTTCGCGAAGCGCCGTCTCCAGCACATCGCGAGTTTGGAGCACAGCCACAAGGGTATCGAGGAGCTGGCGGCGTTGCTGGTCACTATCGAACCGTCCCGGCAAATTTGATCCCTCCAGAGCCTCCGCGCGGATGACGAGAGGCTGCGTGGCCTCCCATTGCGAAGGCTTGAAAATCCCGTAGGCCGCCACCGCCACAAATACGGCGATCCCGGCGGCAAGAGAGGTTCGAACCGGATGCTGTAACAAGGTCTGAATCATAAACGGCTTTCTTGTCTTCAGAGAAACTTGCGTGAATTTGGCCATAATCCCTCACGTGCTAAGTGCGGAATTATTGTGAAAACGCCCGAAAGTGAATGCTTTTGTTTGAAAGATTTGGAAATTGGACGGGTCCTTGTCGTTAAACAACCCTCGGCGAAAGCACCCTAAGGGAATATAGACCCTGAAAACTCGTTCGCGATCAACGTCCGGTTATTTGTGGCGAGATAGTTTTATCGTTTTTACCTTTTTGCGCAGGGATTCCGAAAAAGCCTTGTAAAAGGAAACACAGTGCCAAGTTGCCCCGTCGCAAATTGAAACCCATATTTCTTCTGAGATAGCACTAGCCATAACGTCTCCTCTTACTTGTGACAGAAAATCAGAAAATGTCTTTGTCCGTTCGTTTGCACGACTGCTGGGAAACCCTTGCCAAGTGGGCCGATCAGTGGAATCGTTGGGCCAACGACAACCCATTTCGAACGTGGACCTGGCTCACCACCTGGTGGTCGGTTTACCGGCCCGTTTACCGGCGGAGTCGTTTGCATGTCCTGTCGATCCAATCTGGTGAAGAACCATTGGGGTTCGCACCGTTATTCTCAGCATGGCACCCACTGTGGGGATGGACTATTCGACTGCTTGGTTCCGGTGAAGTTTGTAGCGATGATCTCGGCTGGATTGCCCAGGAACGTTTTCAACAGGAGGTTGGGAAGGCCATCGCCCGCTTCCTTCACAGCCACACTGTGAAGTCTGCATCGCTTGGTGCTTTGCAGAACAATGTTGAAAGGCACACGATTGCCCGTGTGGCTTGTCACCGCCTGGACTTTGAAGGTGTCAAGGGATCCGATTCGGGACTCCAGGCTTTTCTGGGGGAATTGCATCGCCTCGGCTGGACCGTCGATGTCCGATGTGACGAACATTGCTGGCAGATCGCCCTGCCCGGAACTTGGGAGGAGTATCTCCAAAATGTGTTAGGCCGCGCCATGCGTAAAAAGGTCCGAAGACTGAGTGAGCGATACCTGGCCAGTGGAGAGATTAAAGTCCATGCGACAGAGCGAGATGAATCTTGGGAAACGGCCTGGGATCACTTGATTGACCTTCATCAGGCCAGGCGACGTCAATTGGGAAAGGGTGGTGCCTTTGACTCGTCGGCGTTCCGGTGTTTCCATCGCACCGTGTTGCGACACTTGATTCCTGATAATAAGGCCCGACTGGTTTGGCTGGAATGGCAGGGGCAGCCCATTGCGGCTGAATACCTTCTCCTTTCCGAGGGGGTTGTTCGGGCGTACCAATCTGGCATGAATCCCCAGTTTGCTCATATCTCTCCTGGCGTTCTGGCGAATCTTGTTGCCATTCGGCAAGCGATCTCTGAGAAGTGTTCATTGTTTGACTTCCTCCGCGGCGACGAACCCTACAAAAGGGAGTGGGGCGCGCAACCCGTCAAAATGGTGCGAATTCGCGCAGCGCCGCCGCGTCCCGCGGCCCAGATCCGATTCGCATTGTGGCGAACCGCAAGGGCCTGTCGCAACAGGTTGCTGAAAAAAGACGCTAGCGAAGGTTTCAGTCCTGCACGCCCGGAAAATGGTGGTACCGACAGTATTTGTCAGAACATTCCAATGACGACGGACAAGGTAACATGCTTGGTTTCCGATTAGCTGGACTGGCCTTGTATTATTCCGCCACGCGGGCGATGAGACAGTTCTTCATCCGCCGGTGGCGATGGCGATCATGCGTGCCCATGACGGTGCTGATGTATCACTACGTGGGCAGCGATTGCACGGCCCCCTGGGTAACCTCGTTGGCAGCGTTTCGCCGTCATGTGGAATGGCTG
>Ga0068705_10000921_pt1 | contig 14864 bp, 20 predicted proteins | sample YNPMSTMetaG_FD_65631 | JGI IMG/M metagenome (GOLD analysis project Ga0068705, IMG submission 65631) | Anoxygenic and chlorotrophic microbial mat microbial communities from Yellowstone National Park, USA - YNP MS-T MetaG | ecosystem: Environmental > Aquatic > Thermal springs > Hot (42-90C) >... | reverse complement strand
GGATTATTTGAATATGTGCAAATCTTTGTTATTTCAAAAATAGAAGAGCTTCAAGAACAATATCCTCTCAATCAACCTATATCAGGCGAATAAAATGAAAAAGAATTTGTTAAACTTTATGGACAAATATTGAAAATGAAAAATATAATTTCGACATTTGACCAATTTAATGGAATGCATTTAAAAGTGGGATATTAGATTTACCGGTATAGAATTCCCAAAAATACTTCCACCAGTATCTCGTTTTTCTCCCGATGGTTCATTCTCTAAAAAGAAGGAAACTGTTTTTCAAAAACTTCAAGCTTTCTTTGAAAGGTTTTTTGATATTTCAAGAGAGGAGTTTTGATTTTTAGCTATATATAATTTTAAGCACAATTAGATAATACATAATTTATAAACGCTTTATTTGAACAAAATAGTTAACAAACTATTTAGATAAACACCGGGTAGAAAAACCCGGGATAAAGAATCAAAAATTAATTCTCACTTATAGGATAAACAGAGATTTTTTTCTTTGTCTTTCTATACCTTTCAAACTTAACAACACCTTCAGACAAAGCAAAAAGTGTAAAGTCTCTTCCAAGCCCAACATTCTCCCCAGGAAAAAACTTAGTCCCTCTTTGTCTTACAAGTATTTCACCTGCTTTAACCATCTGTCCACCGAATCTCTTTACACCAAGCCTCTTAGATATACTATCTCTACCATTTTTACTTGACCCACCACCTTTCTTATGAGCCATTAAAAACCTCCTATAGTTTTATTCCTTTTTTATATATATAACTTCAATTTTATCTTTGTTATCCTTCTCAAGCAATTTAAGTGCAGCATACAGTGTATTAATAAGTATCAAGCCTTCAGGTTCATAAACATCAAAGATCTTTAAAAACCCGTCTCTCTTTTCAACTTTTTTTTTAAGTTTAGCACACCATTAATACCTATCTCCACCATTTGCAATAAAGAAGAAACACTTGCACAAACTATATCAGAGCCTTTAACTCCACCTGCATGACCTTCTGCTTCTATTGAAACACCATTATTATCTACAAACTTAACCCTTATCATTATGCCAATATATCTTCTATAATCAATTTTTGATAAGCCTGTCTATGACCTCTTTTTTTTCTATAACCCTTTTTTGCTCTAAACTTAAAAGCTATTAACTTTTCACCTTTAACTTTTTTCTCTATTTTAGCTCTTACCTTAACTCCAGATATGTAAGGATTACCAATCTTTACTATATCACCATTATTCAAATAAACAACTTTATCTAAGTCTACAACCTCACCTTCTTTTGCATCCAAAAGATCAACAAATATCTCTTTTCCCTTCTCAACCTTATATTGATGTCCTTTTATATCTACAATAGCGTACATATGACCTCCTGTTCTTTTACATCTAAAAAAGAAACACACATAAAAATTAACAAATTTGTTAGTTAATAACAAATTTTTTTGTTACAAATTTCAAGATGTAAGTTAAAAACTGTAATTATATCAGATATTTAAAAACTATGTCTTATTATTTGCAACAAGTCTAAAAAAATTTTTTTAAAAATTTTCTTTATAAAAAAAAGTATACTTGAGTTTTTAAAAGACTAATATATTAAATTTATAAAACTATTTTTATTATTTTAGACTAAACCTTATAGGAGTCATAAAATGGAATTAAATCTAGACTTTATTAAAGACAATAATAATATTATAGTAAAGGTAAAAGGGGTACTTGATGCTCATTTTTCACCCCAATTTGAAAAAAAAGTATCAGAATATATAAAACCATTAAACAATCATTTAATAATAGACTTATCAAATGTATCTCATATAGCATCTGCAGGTTTTGGTGCACTAATGCCAATAAAAAACATACAAGACTCAAAGGGGAAAAAAATAGTATTGATTGGGCTAAATGATAATGTAAAAAAAATATTTAATCTATTAGGTTTCTCAAATGTTATTAAAGAATACAAAACACTAGAGGAAGCAAAATCATCATTATGATGAAAATCAACCTTAAGATTGAGCCAAGTCTCGAAGAACTGGATAAGACAAGGAATGCAATAAACAATGCAATAATTCAACTGGTTGGAGAAAAAAACTGGATTTATGAGTTAAATCTTGCAATAGAGGAAATAATTGTTAATATAATAGACCATGGGACTAAAGGTGCAACAATAAACGTTATACTTGAAAAAGAAAACAACAAACTTTTAATAACAATAATTGACACAAGTACAATGTTTGACATGACTACAAAACCTGAGCCAGACCTTGAACAACACTTTAAAGAGTATAAAAAAAGAGGGCTTGGAATTTTTCTTATAAAAAATATTGTTGATAACATAAATTATAAATATGAAAAAGGTAAAAATATACTTACAATAACAAAGATTATTGAAGGATAAAAAATGAAAAAAATTATCTTAACTGCCGTAATATTTTTATTATTTATAGTTTCATGTAGTTCTGACTATACAAAACCCTATCAAGAAGCCAATTCTTTATATGAAAACAAGAATTATGATGAGTCTCTAAAAAAATACAAAGAATACATAGGATATAACATAGTAAACAATGAAAAACTATTTGATAGCTACATAAAGATTGCTGAAATTTATGCGAGGAAAGGTAGACTTGATATTTATCAATTTTATATAAATGGGGTCAGAAATCACATATTGGCAATTGAAGATAAAGAAATAAGAAAAACATATTTGTTAAAAATAAATAAAATATCAAACTCTATTGTTACAGCACAAAGAGAAAATAAGAAGATAAAAGATACAAATAAGATAGAGAAAATATATCAGACAGCAATAGGTTTTTATAATAAAAAAGACTATATTTCTGCTTACAAGAACCTAAAACTCATAGAAGATACAAATTACAAAGACACTTTAAAAATACTTAATGAGATAGAAGAAGAGGTTAACAATACACTTGATAACATGTTTAAAGAAGGTTTTAATCTATACACAAACGGAGAGTATAAAGAGGCTTTAAAAGTCTTTGATAAAATTTTATCAATAAATCCAGATTACAAAGAGGCTTTATACTATAGAGAAAACTCTATAAAAAAAATAAAAGTACTGGAGAGTATGTAATGGAAAAAGAATATTTGTTAAACTATATTGCAAAAAACTCATTTAAGTACAGTGATGAGCTAATTTTTAAATTACAGTCGGGTAAAATGAGTAATTACTACATAAACCTAAAAGCAACAACTCTTAACCCAGAGACACTATGGATAATAGGAAAAATGGTGTATGAAATAATAAAAGACAAGGATATAGAGGCAGTGGGTGGACTTACACTTGGTGCAGACCCTATAGCAATATCAACCTCCCTATATGCAAACTCTCAAGGCAAAAAAATATACCCTTTTATAGTAAGGAAAGAACCAAAGTCTCATGGTACAAAAAAACTCATAGAAGCATGCTTTGAATCAAAACCTCAGGTCTTTGTTATAGACGATGTTATAACAACAGGAGGTTCAACAATAAAGGCTATAGAATCGTGTATAAGTGAAGGGTTTAAAGTAAAGGGAGTTGTCTGTATAGTAGACAGAATTGAAGGCGGAAGAGAAATAATAGAGAGCCAGTATAATATAAAAGTTTTTTCTCTATTCACTAAAGAAGATGTTTTCAAGGCTTATAAAAACCTGAATTAAAAAATACTTAAAACGGCTAAAATCAATAATGATGAAAAAAACACTAAAGCTATTATTAGGATTGATAATAGTATTTTTTATTCTAATTTCCATAACTACAATATTTATTGTTCTCTTCCCTAAGTCAAACATAGAAGAGACAACATACGAGTATGGAGTAGTTTTTGGTGCTGCAATAAGACCAAACAACAATATGTCAAACACGTTAAAGAGTAGGATGGATAAGGCAATAGATATGTATCACAAAGGGATAATAAAAAAAATGGTTTTAAGTGGGGCAAAAGAGAATCAAATAAGGCCAGGAGAACCTATGGTAATGAAGTTATATGCAATAAAAAAAATGGTAAACAAAGATGATATAATCCTGGATGAAAAGGGAGATGACACATTTAAAACTCTAATAAATATAAAAAACAGTATAGACGAACCAACAAAGATCTTTATAAGTAGTAACTTTCACATACCAAGGATATATATAACCGCAAAAATAATTGGAATAAAAAACTTCGCCATAGAGTCTTCAATAAACGAGAATGAAAAAAATGTCTTTTTCATATTCAGAGAATCAGTTGCAATATGGTATTATCTTTTTATATCAATATTTTATAAACTCTTTATAATATGATAAATAATGAGCATAACAAGAAAAAAGTTTGAAAAAATAAGCCAAATATCAAGACTAAGAAAAATATGTTTATGGTTAAAAAAGTATATAGATGAGAGGAAAGACTTTCACCTTGATATTTTAAAAAAAATGCTTTCTTGGTTAAAAGATATTGATAATATTGCTTTTGAAGTTCCTAAAGACGAATATAGTATAAAAATATTGTATCACAAAATACTATCATTAATACCTGACTCAATTTTTGATGAGTCTATTCTCTTCGATAAAGAAAATAAAGATAGAAAAGTCTTTAACATAATTGTAATACTTGATAACATAAGGTCACCTCATAATGTGGGTTCAATAATAAGGACAAGTGAGAGCTTTGGAGTATCTGAAGTATTGCTTACAGGAATAACACCAACATATGAAAACTCAAAGGTAAAAAGGGTATCAATGGGTGCTCAAGTAAAAACCAATTACTTTAAAGAGACAGAAGAAGCAATAGTTTATGCAAAGGAAAAAGGATATAAAATAGTATGTGTAGAGAAAACAAAAGAATCAATAGACTATTTCGACTTTATCATAGAAAAACCATGTTTTGTTTTCGGGAATGAAGAGTTTGGTATAAACCCAGAAATAATAAAAAACTCGGAATTTACAATACATATTCCTATGTATGGTATAAAAAACTCACTTAATGTCTCTGTTGCTGCAGGAATAATATTAAGTAATCAAGTAAGGTCTTTTATTAAAGTCTAATAATTATCAGAAACTTTTTCGAGAATTATATATAAAAAGATTGAGGTATTTAAATGAAAAAGATCAACATAGTACTAATAGTTTTATTGTCAATATCCTTGATACTCTGCACAAAAACATCAATAAAAGAGACAAAAACAGAAACAAAAAAAGAAATAGTGGAAGATAAAGACCAATATGGTTTAATACTAAAAGACTTTAGTGTAAAAACTGACATATATAATTTCATAAGAATAGAAAAGGAAGAGCCAGAACTAAGTTCAATACTTGCAAAAATGAGTGATGTTATAGACAAAATAACAAAAGAAAGTAATAAAAACTTAAATACTTATTGGGAATTATCAAAAAACTATGAGACAATGCTATTAAAAAACTATAAAAAAGAGGAAGCAAAAAATATTAATATAAAACAGATTGACACAGTGATAGATGAATACTCACATAAAAAAGAAGTTTTTAGGATAAGAATAGGAATATTAAAAAGTAAAATAAATGAGGATAATGAGATAAACTTTGGATATATTGACACACTACTACAGCACACAATAGAATCAATAAATAACTTTAAAAATCAAAAGGCAATACTAGAAAAACTTGTTGAAATAGATTCAGTATGGATACCAAAGGAAAAAAACTCTTTTAAAGAATACATTGAAGAAAAAAGAAAATATCTAAACTACGTAGATAATGAGTTTAACAGGATAAGCAATTCAATATAGAGTAAGAAAGTGTAAGGCATAGTGTTTTTTATTCAAAGGCTCTAAATCTAATATTAAGTATTTATATCAATACAAGATAAACAAAATTTTAATTTAAAATTTTAAAGAATATCTTTATAACCCTTAGTCTAAAACATATTGTCTTTAAAGACATATAAAATCTTTTGGGGCAAAAACTATACCGTCTTTTTGCTTCTTTTCTTTTGCATTCTATAAAGATATAAAGGCATTTTGTTTAAAAGTGTATTTATATTATGACTTCTTTATAGAAAAAATAAAGTTTTAGTTAAAACTTTTGATTAATTCTCATTTTTATAAACTATTTTTTTCTTAGTTTTGAAGGACTACTAAATACCATATGTTATCTTAATAATCAAATACTTTATCAATTCCTGAGATATGTTAATTGCTATAAACACTACAATAATAGACAAGTCTAAAAAACCCAATACAAGGAACCTAAAAGTATTTCTAACCCTATAGAGTATAGGCTCAGTTATGTTATAGATAAAGTTTAATAGAGGATTTGAATAATAGTCCCTAACAAACCAGGATGATATTACCCTCACTATCAAAATAACCTCATATATATCAAGAAAAGACTTCAAGATTAATAGTATTGGCCTTAATATAATAGAGATCTCCATCATACTTTCCTGTAACCTTTTATAGCGTGTTTATAAAAAAAGTATTCAACACCATCTTTTTTCAATACAACTCTTGTCCTATCTATATCAAGAAGTTCACCTCTAACAGTATCATCATTCATAAAAATTATTTCTACAAGTTTTCCTTTATTGTCAACAAGGAAATTACCTTCTCTGTCTTCTGATACAATACTATGAACCCTTTCCTCAAGAGTTTTTATTATCTTATCAAGCTCATTCTTATTCTCAGTCTTATTCATTTTTAGCCTCCTTATCTTTATTTTCGTTAGACTTATCATCTTGTTTTTTCATTTTTATTTAAGTCTTTATTTTTATTAATATTCTCTCTTTCTTTTAAATATTTTTCCTTAAGTTCAAGTATTCTCTTTTTTTCATCCAAAAGCAACTTTAATACCTCAAGCTCTTTCTTTTCTTTTTCTATTTTTTTCCATTCATTCTCAATATCCTCTAAAGGTTTACATATAATTTTTTGCTCAAGTGTTGATGTATAGTCTCTCACTAAATAATCAATTATAAAGTCAATATTAAGTCTTTTCTCCTTTTTATTGAAAAACTTATCTATCAACACCACAGGAAGTTTATATTCTAAGGGAGAATCTGAGTTTAAAATATAGTCATAAATCTTTTTTGCATTCCTATTCATATTTGTCTTATAATATATATAATTTGCTATAACTAAGGCTTTATAAAAAATATCATCTTTAACCTTTGTACCCAACTTTTTTATATAATCAAGAGACTCAGAGTATTTGCCCTGCATAAAATAAGCCCAGACATATATATAAATATAATCCCTCTCATTCTTTCCCGAGATTGACTTTTCATTCATTATAGACAATGCTTTTTCAATATCATTCTTTATGATAAGATCTTCTATTATTTTAATATCATCCTGAGAAAAGATATTTAAAGAAAAAATAAAAAAGAATAATAATATTGACTTTTTCATCTTTTTTTATCTTTATTTTTATTTAAATAATTAAATATACCATACAAAGCAAGAATATAACCATACCACCCCATACCAACTATCTGCCCTATAGCAATATCTTTTAGATATGAAATATGTCTAAACTTTTCTCTCTTATAGATATTTGTCATATGAACTTCAACAAAAGGTATATTAACAGAGAGTATAGCATCCCTTATAGCTATTGAAGTATGAGTATAGGCCCCAAGATTTATTATCATACCATCAGCATTAAGTCCCTCTTTTTGTATAAAGTCAATTATTGATCCTTCATGGTTTGATTGAAAAAAAGAAACATCAATCCCTAACTTTTCAGCCTTTTTCTTAAGAATTTTTTCAATAGCGGCAAGGTTTTTATTACCATACTTTTCTGGCTCTCTAATCCCAAGCATATTAAGGTTAGGCCCATTAACAATCAAAACTCTCAATGAACTACCCTCTAATTCTTATACAAGAGCTTGGGCACTTGTTAGCAACCTCAATTATTTTCTCAGTTTTTATGTTAGCATTAACTGAAGTTTTAACAAATGCCCATCCATACTCATCAAAACCAAAAACATCAGGCAAAGTCCTTACACAAAAACCACAAGATGTACAATTGTCCCTATCTATTTCAATCATAATTAAAATTTCTTTTTAAAATTTTAATTTTTATCCTTGTCAACAAGTTTTTCCTTCTGTAACCAAGGCATCAAGCTTCTTAACTTTTCACCAACTTTTTCAATAGGGTGTTCAGCCTCCATTCTTCTTATAGCAAGAAACTTTGGTCTTCCCGCAATGTTTTCTGCTATCCATTCCCTTGCAAACTCTCCAGTCTGAATCTCTTTTAGTATTTTCTTCATCTCTTTCTTAGTCTCTTCAGTTATAATTCTTGGTCCCCTTGAGTAGTCACCATATTCAGCAGTATCAGATACAGAATATCTCATGTTTGCAAGACCACCCTCATATATAAGGTCTGTTATAAGTTTTACCTCATGCAAACACTCAAAATATGCCATTTCTTCAGAATAACCAGCCTCAACAAGAGTTTCAAAACCTGCTTTTATTAGAGCAGCTATTCCGCCACAAAGTACTGTTTGTTCACCAAAAAGGTCAGTCTCTGTTTCTTCCTTGAAAGTTGTTTCTAGAACACCCGCCCTTGTTGCACCAATACCTTTTGCATATGCCAAAGCAAGGTCCTTAGCAGTACCTGTTGCATCTTGATTAATAGCAATAAGTGCTGGAACACCTCTTCCCTTTTGATATTCAGACCTTACAAGATGTCCAGGCCCCTTTGGAGCAACCATACATACATTTATGTTCTTTGGTGGCACTATCTGATTAAAATGAATATTAAATCCATGTGCAAAAAATAAAGACTTACCCTCTTTTAGATTAGGTGCAATACTTTGCTCATACACTTGTTTCTGATTTTGGTCAGGTACAAGCATCATTATAAGATCTGCTTCTCTTGCTGCTTCTTCAACTGTTTTTACTTTAAGCCCATAATTAACAGCTTTTTTCCAAGAAGAACCCTCTCTAAGTCCAACCACAACATCCACTCCACTATCATGAAGGTTTAAAGCATGAGCATGCCCCTGTGAACCAAATCCTATAATAGCAACCTTCTTGCCTTTCAAAACATTTAAATTAGCATCTTCTTCTCTGTAAACTCTCATAGCCATTGTATTCTCCTTTATTGATTTTAATTAACTAAAACGTAGATATATTAGATTAAATTTAATATCTTGAGAAAAAAATTAAATCTTAATTTTAATAATTGAAAATTAATATTGACTTTAAAACTATAAATATTTTTATTTTAAAATTAAAGGTTATATAATGACACAAGAAGAAAAGATTGAAATAATAAAAAAAATAATAGACAAGTCAGTTATCCCTGTCTCAATATTTGAAGATAAACCTATATATTATAACAAAAAGTTTGAAGAAATAACAAAAGAGAATGATATTTTAGAAAAAATAAATAAGATAATAGCGGAAAATAAAAGTGAAGAGACAATAAAAGAAAACAACAAAAACTTTAAAATAAATATAGAAAAAATAAATCTAGATAAGACATATTATATAGTTCAACTTGAAGAATTACTAGAAAAAAAATACATAGACTCTTTTCCATACTTTAACAAGAATCCAATAATAGAAATATCAAAAGATGGAAAAATAATATATAAGAACCCTGCTGCAAAGATTTTTGAAATAAAAAATGAAAATATAAACAATATAATAAGCATATCCAAGATAAAAGAGAGAATAAATCAAAGTGAGTCAAACTTTGAGTTTAACTATAAAAGCAATTTTTTCCATGTAGAGATAATACCTTTTGAAAATTATTACAGACTCTATTTTTTTGACATAACAGAAAAAGTTAAAACAGAAAAAAAACTAAAAATAATAGAAAAAGCTTTTAACTCAATACACGAAGCAATAATGATAACAGATAAAGAAAATAAGATAATACTTGTCAATCCTATGTTTACAAGAATAACTGGTTATGAAGAAAATGAAGCTATAGGGAAAAATCCATCTTTTCAATCTTCAAAAAAACATGACAAAGACTTTTACATAAAAATATGGGAATCACTATATAGAGATGGTTTTTGGGAAGGTAATATATGGAACAGAAAGAAAGATGGTAGTATTTACCTTGCAAGATTTACAATAAGTGTTATAAAAAATGAAAATAATTTAATAGAAAATTATATAGCAATATTTGAAGATATAACTGAACAACAAGAATCAAAAAATACAATAAACTTTATAGTAAACCATGACCCATTAACTGGCTTACTTAATAGAGCAAGTTTTGAAGAAAAAATATCCGAAAAAATAGAAAACCTCAATAACAATAAAAACTTGGCACTAATACTGCTAAATATAAAAAGTTTTAGAAAAATAAACAGCACATTAAGTTTTGTAATTGGAGACTTTGTTCTAATAGAGACAGCAAATAAAATAAAAAATCTTTTTAAAAACTCTTTAATAGCAAGATATAATGCTGATGTCTTTAGTATTCTCTTAGAATACGAAAATATACATAAGGATAAACTGAATCAAGAAATAAGAAGTATGATTGACCTATTTAAAGAGCCTTTAGTAATAAAAAATAAAGAAATTTTTATAAACGTAAACCTGGGTATATCAGTATATCCTGAAGATGCAAAAAACACATACAGACTATTACAAAATGCTGAAGAATCTTTATACAAAGCAAAGACATCAGGGCTTAATTTCTGGGTACATAAAGACTCAGAAAAAACAGAAGAAGACTATAACATGGAAAACTTCCTAAGAAAAGCATTGAAAGAAAATCTTTTTGAACTATACTACCAACCACAGATAAACTCATTAAATAATAGTCTTTATGGTGCTGAGATACTTATAAGGCTTAGAGACCTTGATGGTAATTACATAAGTCCTAGAAGTTTTATTCCTACTGCTGAAAAGACAGGAATAATCATAGACATAGGTGAATGGATATTTGATAGATCATTTAAAAACTTTTATAACTGGTTTTATATTAAAAGATATGACCCAATAAACCTTTCAATAAACCTTTCACCAAGACAGTTTAGAGACCCAAATCTCATTGGGATGATAGAGAGAAAACTTAAAATGATAAACATAGAAACAAAATATATTACACTTGAGATAACAGAAGGGGTTGCTGTTGACAATATAAAAGATATTATAGAAAAAATAAATTACCTTAAGAGAATCTCTTTTACAATAGCAATAGATGACTTTGGTATAGGATATTCCTCACTTGCTTATATAAAAAACCTTCCTATAGACAAGATAAAAATAGATCAGGCTTTTATAAGAGGATTGCCCGACTCAAAGGAAGACTTTGCAATAGTTGTTGCAATAATAAACCTTGCTTCTAATTTAGGTTTTGACATAATAGCAGAAGGGGCAGAAACAAAAGAACAGGTTGAACTTCTAAAAAGGCTTGGTTGTTATATAATACAGGGATATTACTACAGTAAACCACTGCCAGAGCAGGCCTTTGAATCTCTGTACTTAGAAAAGATTAATGATACAGAGATAATTGAATAAGACTTTAAAAATAAGGAGAGATTAATGAACATTATAGTTATGACAAAAAATGAAACACTAAAAAAAGCATTGATTCATAAGTTAATGCCTGATGGGATAAATCTAGTAAATATGAATACTATAGAAGAAGTTGCTGCATCTATACCTATAAGGAGTAGAATTGCAATAATAGACGATGAGGATGTAAAAGACATTAAAGAAATATTAAAAAAAGTAAGAGAGATAAAAATAAATAAAAACAAGGCAACAGCAAGGTTAATACTAGTAACAAAAATAAATGACAGTTTTGTATTGAAGTCTTTATTCAACATAGGATTTGACCTTGTATTACAGAACAGCCTACATATAGAGACAATAGTAGATAAAATATATAATTTCATATTCATCATAATTAAAGATGAAAACTCTAATAGGAGATACATAAGAGTAAAACCAGATAAAAACGAGGATACAACAATAAGGATCCTACTTAATAACAATCAGTATGCAAATGGTAAAATCACAGACATAAGCTTGGGTGGTGTTGCTGCAGAGTTTTCAGACGAGATAATAAAAGAGTTTAAAGAAAAAGACTCTTATAAGAGTGTCCAAATAATACTGGGTGAAAGAAACATAGTATCTGATATAATGGTAGTAAAAACAGGAGGAAAGATAGCAGCATTTTTATTCTTAAATATGAGGGATTCTTTTAAAACAATTCTATCAGAATACATATTTGAAAAGATACAACAAAACTTAGACATATTACAGTAAGGGACAGAATTATGTTAAAAATAAGTGTATCAGGGTTAAGAGGAATATGGGGCAAGAGTTTAAACCATGAAACAGTGATAAACTTTATAAAAGCATACATATCATTCTTGAATCCAAAAAAAATTGCAATAGCAACAGATACCAGAAAGACAAGAAATATATTTAAAAAAATAGTAGAATCAGTACTTCACTCTTATGGAATAAAGATTATAGACATAGGTATAGCACCAACACCATTACTACTCTATACTGTTAAAAGACTTAAACTTGATGGTGGAATAGTAATAACATCAAGCCATAACCCACCTGAATGGAATGGGATAAAACTTGTAAAAAGAGAGGGTTTATTCTTAAACAGTGATGAGATTGAAAAAGTAAAACAAAATTTTAATAATAAAATTTTTAATAATTTTTCAATAGAGACAATAAATGAAGAAACAGCAAGTTATGATATAATATCTGAATATCTTAATGAACTTGGGAAATATATAGACTTTAATAAGATAAAAGAAAAGAGACTTAATGTTATAGTTGATGCAGGAAATGGGGCTATAATAAGTGTAATAGATAAAATATTCGAGAGATTAAACATAAATTATGATATAATACACACAAAAATAGGTGTATTTGAAAGAAATCCAGAACCAATACCAGAGGCATTAATAGACCTTGTTAAGAGAGTAAAAGAAAACAATTCTGATATAGGTCTTGCTTATGACCCTGATGCTGATAGACTTGCAATAGTTGATAAAGAAGGGCCAATAGGCGAAGAGTATACACTAGCACTATCATATCTTTGTCTCTTAGAAAAAGGGATAAAGACTGATATTGTAATAAACTACTCAACATCAACAATAATAAATGAAATTGCAAAAAAATACAATCAAAAAGTATATAGGGCAAAGGTTGGAGAGATAAATGTAACAGAAGAAATAAAAAAAAGGAATACACTGTTGGGGGGAGAGGGAAATGGTGGTGTAATACTATACAACTTTAACAAGTCAAGGGACAGTGTGGTTGCAACACTTCTATTACTTGAACTATTAGCAATTAAGAACAAAACAATAAGAGAGATAGTAAAATCTTTTCCACATCTATTTATGATAAAGGAAAAAACAGAAATACAATTTAATGAAAAAACAGTGGATATAGTAAAAAACTTTATGAATAATAAAAAAGTTAATACAAAAAACATTTTGGAAGAAGATGGGCTATGGTTTGAATTGGAAAAAGGCTTTATACACATAAGGGGTTCAAACACAGAGCCAGTAGTAAGGATAATAGGAGAAAGTGATAATTTTGAGTTTATAAAAAACACAGTAGTGGAGCTAAAAGATGAACTTGGAAAAAAATGTTGTAGTAATAGATGATGACCACATATTTAACAAACTCGTTATAAAACTGCTTGAACAGATAAATATAAAGTCAAAAGGCTTTCTCTCAAAAGATGAAAGTTTGGAATACATAAAAAAGAATTATGAAAAAATATCATGCATAATAATAGACGTTTTTTTACCAAAGAATCAGTTCCAAGAAATAATAAAAGAACTAAAGTCAGACATTGATACAAAATATATTCCAATAATGGCTATTACAGGTAATAAAAAAGAAGATGTAAACAAAATACTATACTTTGCATATCAAGAAAATATAGATGACTTTCTGTTTAAACCTATAAACTCTCATGAGTTTACACTAAGAATAGACAGACTAATAAGGCTTAGAGAGTCTTTTATAAGTCTCAAAGACCAGATATTTGACCATGATAAAGTTGTAAACATGCTTGAAGAAAAACTAAGAGAAATAACAAGAATACAAGAAGCCCAGAAAATGGAAATAAATAATTATAAAAACAAACTAAAAAAAGAGAAAGAAACTTATGCAAGTGTTATACATGATATAAAGTCTGCATTAAACAATATAAGCTTAGGTGCATCAATACTAAAAAAGTCAAACAATCTTAATCAGGAAGAAAGAGAGGTAATAGACACAGTTCTTATTACTATAGAAAAAATTGTCAACATATCAAAAGAATACTTAGAGCACCTAAAAAAAGAGATAGACGAGATAAAAATAGAACAAACAAATCCTGATGGTATCATAGAAATACTCCTAAAAGAATATTACCCAAAAGCAAATGAAAAAAACATAATGATATATCTTCAGTTTGAAAAAAACATAAAGCCAATATACACAGACAGGACAATACTCTTAAAAATATTAGGAAACATACTTGATAATGCAATAAAGTATACTGAAAATGGAGACATAGACATAGTACTAAATCAGGATGAAGAAAATACTATAATAGAAATAAAAGACACCGGCATAGGTATAGAAGAAGAAAAACTTAATCAAATATACCAGATGTTTTACCAAGGAGATAAAAATAAAGAAGGATATGGTATTGGGCTTGCATGGGTAAAAAGAACTCTTGATAGAATAAGTGGACAGATAACAATAAAAAGTAAAAAAGGCGAAGGAACAACAGTAACTATAAAAATACCAAACAAGATAGAAATAGTATTGTAGCAAACTCTTAAAAAAGTACTAACAAACTTCAAGTTAAAAACTTATAAATCCATAAACTTCAAACTGTGAAGACTTTAAATATTAGTTTATCTATTTAAAACAACTTTAAAATTTTATTTCTGAGGGTTGA